>LSQX01215991.1_pt1 | contig 11318 bp, 11 predicted proteins | sample 654561 | NCBI WGS metagenome assembly LSQX01 (sample SAMN04489861, study PRJNA283612) | anaerobic digester metagenome | isolation source: 4 biogas reactors fed with cattle manure at either 37C or 55C with and... | place: Denmark: Kongens Lyngby | collected 2014 | reverse complement strand
GTTTACCTTTACTAAACTCACGACGCATATTGTACTAGTATTTTTACTGCATGTCAACTGTTTTTTTAGATTTAACAATCTATATACAATTTATATAAAAACAGCCTCCGGATCGCTCCGAAGGCTTTTAAAACAATGAAAATCTATAATTAATTGTATGAACCAACCTCTTTTACCGTACTGATAATCCTTGAAAAATTCTCAAGACTGATGCTGTTTGGAATTGAATGATCCGATGCAAAAATATAGCCGCCGTTTTCCTTCAATTCAGGAACCACCCTTTTTATCTCCTCTATGATTTTCTCGGAATCACTCCATAAAACCGCATTGACTCCTCCATGCAGGCTTAGTCTGTCGCCGTATTCCTGCTTTATCCATAAAGGATCCATACCCGCCTTGACTTCCAATGGGTTCAATATATCCACCCCTATTTCCACAATATCGGGCAAGAAACCCATAATGTTTCCGCAGGAGTGCAGGTGTGCGAACACTCCCTTGCTATGTGCGTATTCCACCGCCCTCTTGTGAAAAGGTTTTAGCAGCTTTTCGTAAAGCTCCTTCGAAAAGAAAGTAGTGTTTTTGTAGCCCATGTCATCAGGCCAGTGGATGGAATCAAATCTAAACCCCCTATCCCATATCATGTCAAAATATCTGATGCAGCAAGTCAGGTATGTATCAAAAATATCCATTACCCATTCAGGTTCCTCAATCATGGCGACAAGAATGGTTTCCGTACCTGACATCCATGAATGCGCCACATCAAATCCAAACCAGAAAGCCGCCTGTATGAAACTGCCGTTTGCCACCCATTTGGGATAATTGGCTTCAAGATACGCAAAATCCACTTTCCCCTCGTTAATATCCATCATTCTCTTCTTTGCATCCTGCCATGCAGTGGACGAGTTTATCTTGAAATCGATAAAATCAGGAGTGGCATCCTCTTCCTTGAACTGTTTCAGGGTTACTCCCCAGCCTGTTGTGAATATAACATACCTGTCGGTCTCTTCAACCACTTTTACAGGATACCTGGGAGAAATGTCAACACCAATGCTCTCCACCTTGTCAATATTGAAGTAATCCCTGTAATCCACATTGCCAGGCATCCCTTCCCTTATCCATCGCCTTATGGTACCAGCCCAAGGTTGATCCACAATAGGCACCCTGTCAGCTTCCTGGTGATTTAGTATGCGATACATTCTCTCTCTTGTGGTCAATATGCTCAACCTCCCGAAATATAAATGAAGCTCAGGTCATACTGACCCGAGCTTAATCATCGTAACTCAATCTAACAGGACCAAAGGCAGGAATTGAATATCCTTCCTCATCCGTAATATTACACCTTGGATTCAACCCGTATCCATAGGCAATATGTACATCATTCTGAAGAATAAAATCAACAGACAGATTAACTCTTACTATAGCGGTTTCTTCAATCAAAGAGACATTGTAGATGAAATCCCCAAGCTTTCTGTCTCCGGAAAGAAGTTCAAAGCCCATTGCCACAGGCTCTGCCTTCAACTTGCCATGCAGATTTGAAAATGTAACAACGATATCCGTCCACATAGGCTCATGGCTGTTCATTTTCATCTTTATACTGTCAAGTCGGATTCCGGGCAGACAGTTCTTGGCATCATATCCATGTATCAAGCCGTACATGAGTTCTGCCGCATTTCTGCCAATAACCTTCTGGGAATTGCTTGACACATGAATTGGATCAGAAAGTTCATAGGATATGGTATACACCGTATCAAGTCCCTTGATCTTTTCATGCAGTGTCCTTTGTACTTCCCTTATCTTGGTCCAGCTTTTGTCGGCATTTTCATCTGCTACAGCTGCAAGTCTTGAAATTTGCACCTGAACAAAAGGCAGATTCTCGCCAAAGTCCCTTCTTACGCATCTAACAAAGTTTATCATTTTCTCTTCAAATACTTCCGAAAGCTCGGGAGACGCATCGGAGCAGCCCTGGTACCAGAACATACCCTTTACCCTGGACCCATTAAATACAAATCTTCTGTACATCGCACCATAGAGACTTTCATCTCCACCAAGGTCCCTTCCTTCCGGCGACCACTGATCCATGCTTGTTCCCCCATGGGCACAGCAAATCACTCCCTGGGGAACCCGTTCATAATCATACATCTTCTGGGCAAAAAACAATCCAGGACCAACACATCTGACTCTGGGGCCTGCTGGAGGTGGTACATCCGGCAACAGTTTTCTATGTACCTTGTCCTTTGCTTTCCACAAATCATGCATGTGTATCAGTTCTGCCGCACCCCACTCGTCAGTCATATAGAATGCCCTAATATGTTCTTCCTGCTTCATTTTAATATCCTCGCTGGTGAGTTCACCAACCCCTTCCATGTTGGACTGGCCACCCAAAAGCCATACATCTCCCACATATATGTCTGTAAAGGTCTTTCCATCAATATTAACCGTGTACGGTCCTCCTGTGGGAATACCTCTTAGAATATATGCGCCATTGTCTGTTTTTTGCAAATCCAACTCTTTGAAAGTGCCATCTACATCGTAATATTTAGCGTTCTTGATTTCTTCTTCCGGATAGATTAGTATTTCCGCCACATTTTGACGATTTCTCTGCATAACCATACCGGATACTATTCCAATCATGATGTAATTCTCCTTTGCTTTAAGTTTCAGCAATATATTAACCTTAAATCATTTGGCTTGTCAACACAAATATAATACAACTATTCATATTTTTATGATATAATTTGAGGGATTCGCAAAAAAAATATTCAAGAAGGAATGAAACATATGGACTATAGAAATGTAAAAAAAAGACTTGTATTCTCTACATCACACAATCCATGGTTCAACCTGGCTCTTGAAGAGTATCTTTTTAACACCATGGAAGACAACACAGTTATTATGTACCTGTGGCAGAATGAAAATACAGTAGTAATTGGAAAAACACAGAATGCGTGGAAGGAATGCAGAGCCGCACTTCTTGAAGAGGAAGGCGGATACCTGGCAAGACGCAGCACAGGTGGCGGTGCGGTTTACCACGACCTTGGCAACATGTGCTACACATTCATGGCTTCATCCAACCTGTACAACCTTGAGAAACAGCTCAAAGTTATACTGGGAGCAGTCAGGGACCAGGGAATAGAAGCCCAGTTTACAGGAAGAAACGACATAACACTAATGGACGGCAGAAAGTTCTCCGGCAATGCTTTCAAATTCATAAAGGACAAGGGACTCATGCACGGCACACTGCTTCTTGATACCGATTCAGCTGTAATGGCCAAGTATCTGCAGGTATCGAAAGCAAAAATGCAGGCAAAAGGTGTGGAATCCGTCCGTTCCAGGGTCGCAAACCTTATTGAATTGAACCCTGACATTACTCCTGAAAAGATATCCGAATCATTAAAGAATGAATTTTTAAAAGAATACGGCTCCTGGGAGACCGAAGAAGTATACAGCATGAGTGACGACATGCCTTCGGAACTGAGGGAACTGTTTGAGAAGTACTCCTCCTGGGAATTCAGATACGGAGAAACACCATCCTTTGACATGTCCTTTGAAAACAGGTTCACATGGGGCGGAATAGATATTAACTTGTCGGTTGAAAAAGGAGTTATATCGAAAGCCTACGTTTACTCGGACGCAATGGATACGGCAGCGGCTGAAACTCTTGCAGATTTGCTTCCTGGAACCCTTCTTGACAGGGATGAGATACTTAAGAAACTAACTGAAGCAGGTATAAAACTTGCTGAACTTGAAGATGTGAAAAACTGGCTTGCGGAAGTCCTTTAGGACTTACCGCAGCATTTTTTATACTTCTTTCCACTACCGCATGGACAGGGATCGTTTCTTCCAACAGTACTTTCCCTTACGGCCTGTCCTTCCCTTCTGTACTCAAACAAAAGCTCGCGTCTTTTCTCTTCATCGAAGATGCCTTCCCATTCCGGCAGATTGTATAGCCAGTCAGCCTTTGCCTTGTGCATGTTCTTGTACAGCCTTGCCCAATCAACAGTTACATTGACAACTGTTTCCGGTTCCAGCTGTTCAGCATCAACGGAAGGTTCAACGGATTCTGAGATACCATCCATAAATGCAGCAAACTCGAAATCTTCCATCCCGAATTTTCCTGCAAGTTCGGCTACTGTTCCTGACAGTATGGGATTCTTTTCTCTCAGAATACTTGCATAGGCGTTTTCCTCTTTTTTGTAGTACCTGTTAACATACTCGTTTAGTGCATTACCTTTTAAATTTCGTAAACTGTCTTTCCATTTTTCAAGCAAACTCAATTCAATCACTCTTCCTTACAACTTCATATATCATAAGTGCGGCAGCTACCGATGCGTTTAACGATTCGGCTCTTCCCGGCATGGGAATATATATCTTGTGATCGCATACCGAAAGCATTTCATCGCTTAACCCATTTGCCTCGTTTCCAATCACAATGCAGTTGTGATTACCAAACTCTGTTTCAAAAGAGCTCACATCTCCCCTGGGATGAGCACAGTACAGCATGAAACCTCTATCCTTAAGTTTCAAGGCAAAATCTTTTGCCTCCTCTTCCAGCATGACAATATCTATGTGAAAGATGGAGCCCACTGTTGATCTGAGCACTTTTGAGTTGTACACATCTACCGTACCTTTTGAACAAACAACCGCATCAAAGCCCGCCGCATCTGCCGTTCTAATAATTGTACCCATGTTACCAGGGTCCTGCAGATTTTCCAAAAGCACGATGTTCCTCATTTTATACAATGAGCTTTCATCAATGGCTGGAATTTGAAAAACTCCCCCAACACCTTGAGGAGTTTTCGTATCACTCAACTGTGAAAACACCTTGTCATTTGCTTGCAATAAAACTTGCTTCGCATCAATTCCTTGTGCGAAGCAAATATCAAGAAGTTCCACATATGAGTCTTGTTTTGTGTAGGATTCCGAAACCAGCAGCATTTTTGGTCTTTTGCCTGACAGAATTCCTTCCGTTACAGCCCTGTGACCTTCAATGTAAAAGCAATTGTGCTTTTCCCTGAATTTCCGCTTGCTCAGACTCCTTACGAATTTTATCTTCGTATTTTGATCACTGGTAATCATCTTACTTTGCTTTTACAGTCTCAACCAACTTTGCAAAAGCTTCCATATCATTTACAGCCATGTCAGCAAGAACTTTTCTGTTCAGGTGAATGTTCTTCTCCTTAAGTCCATGCATGAATGTGCTGTAGGACATGCCGTTCATTCTTGCAGCGGCATTGATTCTTGTAATCCAGAGTCTTCTGAAGTCTCTCTTCTTGTGTCTTCTATCTCTATATGCATAATTGGCAGATTTGATAACAGCCTGGTTGGCAGTTCTGAACACTTTGCTCTTTCTTCCAAAATAACCTTTTGCAAGCTTCAGGACTCTTTTACGTCTTTTTCTTGTTTGTACTGAATTCTTAACTCTTGCCATTTTCACATTCCTCCCTTACGAATATGGAAGCAGTTTCTTAACAACTGCTGCATTTGATTTAGCTGCAAAAGTTGGCATCTTGTGTCTTTTCTTTGCACTCTTTGACTTGCTTACCAGTCTGTGACGTCTATTCGCATGACTCATTTTTACTTTACCACCAGCAGAGACTCTAAATCTCTTTTTAGAAGCACTGTGGGTTTTTAATTTTGGCATAATAATTCCTCCATATCACTTCATAATATTATAAAAACAACTCTTGTTGGGTTATCTGCTATTTTGGATTGATGATAACAGACATGCGTCGTCCTTCGAGTTTTGGTTTCTTTTCCATCGTTCCTACCTCAGACACGCACTCAACAAATCGATTTATCAGTTCGTGTCCTCTGTCTGTAAAATTCATTTCTCGGCCAACAAACCTGACGGTCAGCTTGACCTTGTCCTCACTCTTCAGGAACTTGATTGCTTGTTTGACCTTTACATTAAAATCATGTTCGCCTATGTCAAGACCAATTCTAACCTCTTTGACATTGACAACCTTTTGATTCTTTCTGACCTCTTTTTCCTTTTTGGCCAAATCGAACATGTACTTTCCATAATCCATTATCTTGCATACCGGCGGATTCGCATTCGGTGCAATTTTGACCAAATCCAGGTTTTTCTCATAAGCAATTTTCATCGCTTCCTTCGCAGAAACAATCCCAAGGGATGTTCCGGTCTCATCGACAAGTCTTACTTCCTTGTCTCTGATTTCTTCGTTTATCATCAGTTCATTCTTGCTAATAGCAGACACCTCCAAAAAGATATAGCGGATTAGAATAAAGTCTAATCCGCTTGAACTCAAACAAAACAAGATACATTTAATATCCTTTGTCAGTAACCCGGGCTGCCTGCGGCACCAAGGTGAGAAGCGGATGACTTCTTCTTAAATCCTTTAGTATTTTATCACTAACAAACAGTCGTGTCAAACATTTTTTGCATACAATCCCAAAAAAAAATGCATACTAATAAAAAATTCAGGAGGATATCATGAAAAAAGATGCGGATCTTCTAAACAACATATATCAAAACTCTCAGATGGGAGTAAATACAATGAAACAGCTAATTGAAATTACAGAGGATGATAATTTCAAAAAGCAGCTGGAAGAACAATACCGGGAGTACAAAGAGATAAGAAAACTTGCAGAGCAGAAATTAAACGAAAGAGGATATGACGAAAAAGGGATCAATACCTTCGACAAGATCAAGACATACCTTATGATAAACTTTCAAACATTAACCGACAAATCCACATCCCATATTGCAGAAATGCTTATGGTTGGCAGCATGATGGGAATCATTAATGCGGTAAGGAATCTAAAGGAGCATAAAGATTGTGACAAGGACATCCTCGACCTTATGGAACGTCTATTAAAATTCGAAGAACACAATATCCAAAAACTGAAAGAATATTTGTAATCCTGAATGCATGCGCATTCAGGATTTATACATCATAAACATGATAATATGTAAGTCCATTTCGCCAAGTATCAATCTCTTATTCTGCAGTTACAACGTTATTGCTGCTATCAGCAGCAATTTCTGGTTTTTGTCCTGTGTCCTTTATGTAAACATTCCTTATTCAAACTGGGAATAGTACATCTCGTAGTACATGCCCTTTTTCTTCAGAAGCTCCTCATGGGTTCCCATTTCTACAATGTTGCCTTCATCCACCACAAGAATCACGTCAGCATTCCTTATGGTGGACAACCTGTGGGCAATAACAAAGCAGGTTTTGTCCTTCATCAGGTTTCTCATTGCTTTTTGAATCTTAATCTCGGTATTCGTATCCACATTGGATGTAGCTTCGTCAAGAATCAGTATTTTTGCATCTATCAGCATGGCTCGTGCAATAGTAAGGAGCTGTTTCTGTCCTTTGGATATGTTGGCAGCATCATCACTGAGGACTGTATCATATCCCTTTGGCAACTTTTCAATAAAGGAGTGTATCATTGCAGCCTTTGCAGCTTCCACGACTTCCTCTTTTGTTGCATTTTCCTTCCCATACGCAATGTTTTCAAAGACTGTTCCGCTGAAAAGCCAGGTATCCTGAAGCACCATGGCATAAGACTTTCTCAAACTCGCCCTGGTTATGTCTTCAACAGGAACACCATCAACAAGTATTACTCCATCATCCACATCATAAAATCTCATAAGAAGATTTATGAGGGTTGTTTTTCCCGCACCAGTCTTCCCCACAATTGCAACCAAACTTCCTTTGGGAGCAATCAAATTCAAATTCTTTATAACCAACTTGTCCTTTGTATATCCAAACTTTACATCCTCAAGTTTCACATCTCCTTCCACATCCTCAAGAACAATGGCATCCTTGGAATCTTCCTTCTCAGGCTCCTCGTCAAGCAAACGAAAGACTCTTTCAGCAGCCGCCAAGGCAGATTGAAGTTCTGTTGCAATATTGGCCATTTCATTAATCGGTCCTGAGAACTTCCTGGAGTACAAAACAAAAGATGCAATATCTCCAAGACTAATCATTCTGTATAGATACATAATGGCACCAAACACACTGATTAGAGAAAGAGACAGGTTGTTGACAAAGTTTATGGAAGGGCCTGTCATGCTGCCGTAATATTCCGACTTGTAGTAGGCTGTGGCAGCCTTCTCGTTGTAGTCCACAAACTTGTCAATGGTAGACTCTTCACTGTTGTATGCCCTAAGGGTTTTCTGACCCGTTACCATTTCCTCCACAAAACCGTTTAATTCACCCAGTCGAGCAGACCTTTCCTTGAAAAGAGGACTGGTTCTTTTTGTTATGAACCTGGTTAAAAATATGGAGATGGGCACTGTAAATGCAAACACAAGCACCAGAGGTGGTGATATCACCAGCATCATGACAAGTGATCCAATGACGGTTATAAAGCTGGCGGAGATCTGTACCAGGTCCGAGGACAGTGAAGTATTAATTGTATCTATGTCATACGACATCCTGCTGATTATATCTCCCGTAGGATTCACATCGAAAAATCCTACTGGAAGCGTTGTTATCTTCTCAAACACATCCTTCCTCATTTTGTAAACAACCTTTCGGCTTATGTAAACCATGAGCAAGGATAACAGATACGTAAGAATCGAGGACAAAAGGTAGACAACAAGCATCAAAACAGCTATTTGAAAAACTTTTTCAAAAATGACACTACCCTTCCCCGGCTCAATATAGCTGATGGCTTTACCGGACATCATGGGACCAATGAGGTTGAACGCATTGCCAATTATGGTAAGCAAAAGCGCCAGAAGAAGATGCCATTTGAAATCCTTCATGTATTGCAATAGTCTAATGACCGTATGCTTTCTTTTCTTCATACCGGCATCTCTCCCATCTGCGTGCTTGCAATCTCCTGATAAAGCTCGTTGGATTTAATCAGTTCCTCGTGTGTTCCATAACCCAGTATCCTTCCTTCATCCAAAACAAGAATTCTTTCAGCATGCTTGATTGAGCTTATCCTCTGCGCAATTATAATTGTCGTAGTATCCCTGTAGTGTTTCTTGAGTTCCCTTCGCAGCGATGCATCCGTCTTGTAGTCAAGAGCACTGGATGCATCATCCAGTATCAATATTTCAGGCCTTCCAGCCAGCGCTCTTGCAATCAAGAGTCTTTGCTTTTGTCCGCTGGAGAAGTTGGCACCCTTGATGGACAGCATAAAATCTAGTCCTAAGTCTTTTACAAAATCATAAGCCTGGGCATGCTCTATCGCCCTGTTAATATTATCAATACTGATTTCCCTTCCAAGCTTAATATTCTCAGCCACTGTATCCCTGAAAAGAGCATCGTTTTGGAATACAACTCCAAACCTTTTTCTAAGATTCTTAAGGTCATAGCTTCTTACATCCTTGCCATCAATTCTTATGGAGCCTTTGTCAGGGTCGTAAAATCTCATCAACAGTTTTAACAGTGTGCTTTTTCCAGAACCTGTCGCCCCGATAATTCCCAGAGTCTCACCCTTTTTAATCTCAAAGGAAATATCTGAAACATCATCCTTTACCTTGTTGTATGAAAAAGACACGTTTTCAAAGGTAATGAAATACTCATCGTCTTTTTCCTGGATGTCTTCAAAAGGAGTTGTGTCAGACGGCTCTACTTCCAAAACTTCCTGAATCCTATTGGCAGAAGCAATGGACCTGGAGAATACCGTAAATATTCTTGTAATGGAAAGCATGGCATTTAGAATGATGGTGAAGTATGTAAGGAAAGCAACAATCTTTCCAACCTCTGAAACACCTGCATTTACTCTGAATGCGCCTAGCAATACTACTCCCACAAGACCGCCCTGAAGAAGAAAGTTCATGGCAGGCTTTATTGTATTCAGAACCATGTTTGCCTTGTTCTCATCATTCATTACCTGTTTGTTAACCTTGTCAAACCTTTCTTTTTCATATCCGGACTTTGACAATGCTTTAATAACCCGTACGCCGGTAATGTTCTCCCTAAGCACCCTAATCATATCCTCCGTGGATTCCTGCACAGCTTTAAACAGGACAATTCCCTTGGAAGATATAATGTATGTAATAATTACAAGAAATACAAGAACAAGCACTAAAACAAGAGTAAGCACAGGATCAAGAGTTAATGTGACCATAAGGCCTCCAATTAATAAAATTGGTGCCCTTATGCCAATTCTCTGCATCATGCCAACCATTCGGTGCACATTGTATGTATCCGAGGTCATTCTCGATATCAAGGATGGAATGGTGAACTTATCCACATAATCATTCGAAAGATACATGATTTTAGTAAAGAGATCATGCCTGATCCTTTGAGTTGTGTGCCTTGCCACCAAAGAAGCCATTCTGTTGGCTATAATATTTGTAAGCATGGCAATAATGGAGCAGACCACCATAAGTCCGCCCCAGGCAAGTATTTCCTTAAGATTCTCTTTGGCTATTACATTATCTATGATATATGCCAATATCCATGGCAGCAACAAGTCCATTATGGTTCCAGTAAATTTGATCAGAAATCCAATCGACATTCTGAAATAATATGGTTTTAAATATCTAAAAACAGTGCGCATATCACAAGGCTTCAAAAAGAAGACCTTCCAAAATCACCGTCCTTTCAGTTCAGTATTTCCTCCAAACAAACTCATTTATTATCTTGGAATATCCCTGTATTATCTTTACCACCTTGATGGAAACATTGTCATCTTCGTAATCCAGTGGCTCTGCGAAAACATCTCCACTTTCCCAGATTCCCCTTACAAGCTCTATGGACTGAAGGACATCCTTTTCAGTAATTCCACCAATTACGATACTTCCTTTGTCAACCACTTCCGGTCTTTCAGTGGAAGTCCTAATAAGTACTGCAGGAAACTTGAGCATTGAAGATTCCTCCGACAAGGTTCCACTGTCTGAAAGCACACAGAAAGACTCTTTTTGGAGCTTGTTGTAGTCAAAGAATCCAAAAGGTCTCAGCTGTTTTACAAGGGGATGGAACTTGAACCCTCTTTTTTCTATCATCTTCTGACTTCTTGGGTGAATGGAATAAACAACAGGCATGTTGTAAGTTTCTGCCACCTTGTTTATTGCATTCATCAGTGAGAAAAAGTGCTCCTCATTATCTATATTCTCTTCCCTGTGGGCAGAGACCACAAAATATCTGTTTTTCTCCAAAGACAACTCCTCAAGAACACTGCTTTTTTCAATCTTCTCCAAGTTCTTGACGATTACTTCCTTCATGGGTGAGCCGGTTACAAATATGTGTTCTTTTCTTATGCCCTCACTCAACAAATATCTTCTGCTGTGCTCCGTATATGGAAGGTTAATATCGCTTATGTGGTCGACGATTTTCCTGTTTATTTCCTCCGGAACATTCTGGTCGAAACAGCGGTTGCCGGCCTCC
>LSQX01212464.1_pt2 | contig 11322 bp, 11 predicted proteins | sample 654561 | NCBI WGS metagenome assembly LSQX01 (sample SAMN04489861, study PRJNA283612) | anaerobic digester metagenome | isolation source: 4 biogas reactors fed with cattle manure at either 37C or 55C with and... | place: Denmark: Kongens Lyngby | collected 2014 | reverse complement strand
CCTTCCATATATAAATTGTCGAATTATCTGTGTCTTTGCACTCATAAAAACTTCCTACTGTGCCAAGGTATTTTGCCTTAAATCCGGAGTTCTCAGTCCTTTTTATATTGCTTTCGCTTAATTCCGGACTAGTTCGTATTGCTGTATTCTCCTTTAACAAGTAGACAAATTGATTTGTAGCAGTAGGCTGTGAAGTTGATCGTCCGTATTCCTTGTCTTTTATACCTATCTGTGCTAATACTTTTCCGTCAGTTGGGTTTTTTATTCGTATAGTAGCTTTATATATAACGTCCGAAAGTTTTATTTTTATGGGGCGGGGTTGATCTTTTAACGGCAAAGAATATCTAAATTTTTTATTATATATAGGAATATCATCTGCTATCATTGTGACAGATGTTTCTAAAACTTTCGTTATATGCTCAAGTTCTAAAGTAGTAATGAATCCTTCAGAAGTATAACTGTGTTTCCAACTCCTAACCTGATAATAAGCTGTAGCTGTAGATACTAAATCTGAAAGTTTTACTACCTGTCCTAACTCAATTAAAGGATTTCCTTTTATAGCTATAGTTACTTTTCTAAAAGAATCAAGCATCTGATTAAAAAATGCACAAGCCGCGGCGTGTTTTTGTTCCGGAGTTTCTGCCCATGGAACTTCTATTGAAAATATCCTGCTAACTCCCTTCATGTAATTTCTTGTAATATTTTTATGCTCAAACAATGCTGATCCGTTCTTTGAAATTATTAAAACTTTGTTTCTTAAGTCTGTAATATCTAAGTTGTAGTGTAAACTAGTTAAATCAATGTAGTCAGTAACAACCCAGTCCGGAAAGTCTGTTAACGAGGGGCGGGGATTTTTATAAAGAATAATATCCCCATACCTGTTGCATCTAAAACATACATTTCCTAATTGGTTTACAATTTGCATAGCCGCCTCAAAATATGAAAGCGAGATTGGAAACTTAATACTTTTTATAGTATAGTTTTGAATTTCTGGATCACTTAATGCACTTTTGTCTGTTATAACATTACACACAGACCTATTAAGTAACGGATTTTCTCCATCTAAATCAATAGTAGTAGCTATTACAGCAAGATCCTGAACAATAGCACTAGCTAGCCATTGCTCTTTGTCTGTGTCGATTTGTCCAGAAGCGTCTACTGTCGCTAAACCATCTCGTAATTTACAGTAGGTTCCGTGAACATATGCATTCTTACCATTAAATAAGATATTATGCCACTCCCCATGAGTTCCTAAATACGTAAATGTTTCTCCACTAGTCGCTCTACCTATAACTTCATAATTTGTTCCAGGTCCACTCCTTACATTTAAATAGCTAGTTACTCCAACTATTTCTACAATACTTGTAGCTGGACTAATTTTTACGTTTTTATCCTCCCTCGGATAAACTAATTCTTTGCCGAACTTAATTGGGTCAATATTTTGATCTACCAAAAACCTCATATTGTCTCTTACTTCTATTGAAATAGAAAGTGCTTCAGAATCAACCTCAAACGAATCTATGCACCCTGTTAAGACTGGAACAACTAAATCCCCATATCCTAAACATATTTGGATTTTATTTTCTGGCCAAAGTAGTTTTTCAAACCCGCTCCTAGTTATTCCTTCTGTAAACTCGTCCGATATTTTATTAGTGTCAAACTCTGGAGTTCTAAGACCGTACGTATCTTCAAAGGTAACTGTAGCAGTAGCACAGCCAGTTTCTTCAGATCCAGTAATTTCAATAGCACTTACTCCACCTTCTTGTCCAGTAAAAACATACGGCTGAGAAATTGGATCACCTACTCTCCAAATACGCACAATGTAACTAGGAGAGCTATCGTCGACTTGTAACTGCTCCATTAAATTTCTTAACATAGCTTTGTTAATTTCTTTAATCATATCCAACCAACTCCTAGTTTATTAGGTGCATAAAATTTTATTTCCTGCTCATAAATATTTTCGCCAACACGTTTACATCTACCCAGTTCTAGTACCCCTCTATAAGGAATACCTTTATCATCGAATATAACGTGTACTTTCTCAGCGTTACTAATAAAGTCTGTATGAGCCTCAGCACTAAGAAATCTAAGTTTAGTTTCAATTACTGTAGCTATAGCTGTAGTGGTTTGATAAGCTCCATACCCACGTAGTATCTCAACCTTTTTTGGAGTCGTGGCGGCAGTGGGTGGATTGTATTCAAAGAAATCGCAGTGTATCTGTTTAAAATTATAAATTCTAAAGTTATCAAACTCGCACCTAGGAGGTGGATCTGACAGACCCAAATTATGATACTCTAATTCAATAACTTCGTTAGGCATTACTCTGTGAGGAAAGCATGCCCTCCAAGGATACGGACCGTATATTTCTTCGACCAAACGATTTCCAACTCGTATCCATGTAGTTCCCGGACCGTACATTGCTAAATTTACTTGTAATTCAAACATTCCGTTTTCAATAACTTCATTATCACCATAATTTCCAAAGTCGTTTATCTTTATTCTAACCATTCCATTACCATCGCTACGTAAACTCTTGTAATGCTCGACCTCGTTAGGAGTATTGCCTGTATAAACAGTTCCATCGGACTTGTTACATACTTTAAAATGAAAATCTCCAGGCCCATATCTAACTAAATAATCCTGCTCCCTAAAGCTCACTACGGAGATATCAAACTCCCATGAAAGCACTGTATGAGATCTAATCACTGCTAAGTCGCTCGAAGGTCCTTCAAATTCGTTTTCAGTCCTTATATACAATTCATCTCTTCTATGAATAGTGAAGGGGTTTAGTCCCCTCCACTCTATAGCCTTCGACATAATAAACCCCCTCCACTATATCCCTGTAATTTTAGGATTTTTAATTCCAGCATTTTGTATACGCTTTATATTTTTTCCGTATTTTTTCTGAAAAGTATCTGAAATTGCTTCTAAAGTCTGTTCCACTTCTTCTAAAGTAAGAGGACCCTCTACTGTTATTGCAATATCAGCATTTCCAATCTCAAGCCCTTTAATAGGCTGACCTTCTGTTTTATAGTCGTACCAAGTTATAGCTTTAACTGACTGAGGACGATTAAACTCTCCTATCTTACTAGTATTTTCTTTTATTGCTAATAGGAGTTCGTTGGCCTCCTTTTGTAACGTTAATAACTGTAATTGAGCTTTGTATTTGTCTTCTCCCTCAAGGGAAGGGATTAAATCTCTAAGCTCGTTCATTTGAGCAAATATAAGCTCTCTAATACGTAGTGTCATTTCTTTAAAATGTCTATCGTATATCGAAGATCCCTTTTCTCTTCCAGCAAGCTCGTCCTGTGTTAAAACTATATCCCTTTCAGTTTCTAACATTCGTTTCCGTATTTCCCACTTACGGTTAAATTCATTTAGTATATCCTTTTTCGAGTCTTTGCCTAACTTAACACTATTTACTAAAGCATCTGTTAATTCTTTTAATATCTCATTTTCAATTGCTTTAAACTTTTCTGATATATTCATTTTAGTAGCATAAGTTTCAAAGTCCGCAGTGTAAACCTCTAGGTTTGTAATATCTGAATCAGCAATCTTCTGTAAGGCTTTAGCATATTTCTTCATTTCCGCGTCTATAGCAAACAATCCAACTTCTCTAATGGTCTCAACTGCGTCAATCATTTGATCTATGCCTATTCCATCTATAAGCATTTGCCGTAATTCTTCTGGGACTTGCTCAAGAAATTTGTTTACACTGTCATCAAACTGTGTTTTTAATACTTTTAAGTCTTCGTGTTTTTCCTCCCAGTAGTTAGCAATTTCTTTATACATAGCTTGTTCAACTTGTATATATTCAGTAGAATCCTTTTCAAATCCATCAAGTATAAGCTGATTAAGCTTTACTTGATACTCGTTTCTAATCTTATCAATATCCGATTTCGTAGACTGTAACCTCTCCTCTAAATCACTAGCATCGATATCTCCAGTACGCAAGTCTCTAACTCTTTCGGCCTCATATCTAGCCTGATCTCTTTCCCACCTAGGTACATCATATTCATAATTCCCTTCTGCATCTAAAATGGCATTTCCTTCCTCGTCTTTTAAATAGTAACCCTTTTTTATCATTTCTTCGGGTTCTTTTAAAAGCTGTTGTAATTCATCGATTTTCTCTTGTAGTTCGTATTGCTCGTGAATTAAATCACTGATTGCTAGATCTCTTCCTTCGTCATCGTATTTTAATATTCTAAGACTTTCATCCACCTGTTTTTGAAGGTCGTCTTGAACAAAAAATCCCCTGACTTTAGAAGATATACCAACCAATTTTCGAAAAAATGGATTTCCAGTTAATGCATTATCCCTGTGTCTTTGAACTAAAAGGATGGTGTCTTGAATATTTTCGATTTCTTTTTTAGCCCGTTTTATCTCTGTCTGAGCTACATCCATTTGTTCTTTAAATGTCTTGCTTAATTGTCGTTTTCTAGCGTCTATATTAGCCTGAATGGCCTGTGTATTACGTTCAAATGCGGATGTATTAGCATCAATACGCCCATTTTCGTCAATCAATTTCTGACTTAGCTCGGGAGCAATTTCTAATATCTGTTCGTTTCTTCGAGCTAATTCAGCGGTCGAGGAACTAAGGGCATTTCGAGACTTTCTAAGATTTTCTTCAGCTTGCTGTAATTGCTTTTTAGTTTGTATTACAGCTTCTTCAGTAGATTTTCCTTGTTTGTATGCCTGATTTTGAGTTTGTAACTCTTTAGTTAATTTATCGACTTGCTCAGCATGACGATTAACTAAATCACTATAATATTTAACTTGATCGCTATTGTACTGCCTTTGGCTGTTTAATGCTTCCAATGTTTTAATTTCCTCCGCCTCAGCTCCTATAATTCTCTCGTAGTCCTGAGTAGTTCTTTTTAAATCATATTCATTAGGAGTTAATATAGCTATTACTCCTTTTATTGCGGCGCCAAGAGCTACGATAATTCCAACCGCCCCTAATATTAGTGGAAGGGCGGCAGATACTGTCGCTAAAAATCCTCCTCCAGTGACAGCAGTTCCGGCGGCGGCAGTTCCGGCGGCGGCAGTTCCAGCGGCGGCAGTTCCAGCGGCGGCAGCTCCTCCAGCTCCCGCAAAAATATTAGCTATTTGTCCACTTTTTTTACGAAATACTCCAGCCTGTATCATTGCAGTAGCGGAAGCCTCAGCCGCAACTTGTTCAGTAGCGTATTTATTGCCTAAAGCCCTCATTGCGTTTATTTTAGCTAGTAATGTTAACTGCGTACCTAAATGAACATTTTGTTCAGCTAAAAGATTATTTTGCATGATAGTAGATTTAGACACTAACGCCCAATTATGCGTCATATTTATAATAAACCCAACTGTTTTCTGAAGTAAGCTTACAATAGTGTTAGCAAACTGATAATAAAAATATGTTTTTATCATAGTTCCAATTAAAGGTAGATTTTTTAGTATAAAACTAAAAAGTGCTTTAAGTGTGGCTATCCACGGCTGTAATCCATCGACGATCTCATCCTTTAAATAGTTAAATCCTATAATAATCTCTTTAAAAGTTTCGCTTTCTCTAAATTCTTGTAGTTGATCTTTAAAACTAGTTAAAAAATCCTTTAACTCGTCAAAAGATTCTTGTCCCATTTCAATACCAAACTGTAAGAAATAATCTTTTATAGTTGAAATGAGCCCTTCCATAGTTTTTCCTAAGGCAAGTGTAAGACCTCCGTAACGCTCTTCAATTATACTCTCAAGAGCTCCTAACATGTCATCCACAGTTCCTAAGAATGTATTACTTTTAGTAAACTCCAATCCTTTTGCCTTTAAATCTTGTAGGGATATCCCCATTTGTCTCAAACGAATCATTGCCTTACCAAAGTCTCCGGAATTTATACGAGTAAGAACACGTACAACATCCAGTAATTGTACGCCGGCCGATCTTTTTGCAGAAGCTAAATCTCCAGCTACACGAATCCAACGATCAACTTCCATTCTATTAGAAGCAAGCATCTCTCCTGCTTGATATACTTCAAGTTCATCATAGGGAGTTAAAGCCGCATAACTTCTTAACCTACGAATTGCTTCCTCAGCTCGAGCACTACTTTGTAACGTAACTTCCATAGACTGCTGTAAGGTTTCAATTCGCTGATTAGTTCCAATTAAAAAGTCCCAAAGCTGTCTACCCCCTAACGCTAATAACAGTCCTTGAAATCCAAACCTGACATTATTAATCCAGCTATGCAATTTCTGAAAGACTCCAATAGTTCCAGTTACCTGCCTATTAAAATTAAGCATGTTATTCTGTAGCTGTCTAGACTGCTCACTTAATTGTCGCATCGAACCTGCTGTATCTCTAGAAGTGTTTCTCAAGTTTGCTATCGTGCTTGTACTCTTTTTTGTATTCTCTCTAAATCTTTCCTGCCCCGCTGTAATATTATTTACAACATTCTGAAAAGTCCTTAACGTATCCGTCAAAGACCTTAACTGATTCGAAAATTCAGTTAACTGAGGAAGTGTTTGTTCAAAATTCAGTTGTGGGTTATTGCTGTCTGCCATTTTAACCCCTCCCTACTTACTTATTATGAGCTGATCGGAAGGCTTTTAATTTTGCAATTGCTTCTCTATCAGGTAATTCATTATCTTCTTCATTGCAATCTGTTACTAAATTAACTTTAAATCCTTGGAGCCTTTCAATTTCACGAATAAATCTCATTTGTAAATCGTTTGCGTCTCCATGTTGAATATATAAATCGTTTAAACAAGACTGCATATACTCAATTCTTTTATTAAGTTCCTTGTATCTAGCTTCAAGTATATTAAATTTCAAATATATCGGAGCTTCCTCTGGATATATTTCATCAATTTGAGACTTTGAAAGTCCATATTCTTTCATAAAAGTATGAATCATATATTGTAGCCAATACTCCTCCCTAAGTTTATCTAGTTCAGTCTCCTCAACTTCATCGACTTCTATAACTTCTCCATCTTCATTTATTGTTCTCCGATGAGAAGACTGATGAACTTTTTTGTGTCACTTAAAGCTTTATTGAGGCCATTAACTTCAATAATAGCTTCGATTAATCGAAGAGTATCGTCAATTCCAACATTATTTTCAATATACTGTCTGTCTAATTCTGGAATTGCTATAGTTAAAAAAGTAATTATTTGTTCGACATTGTCAGATACAATATCACAAATTATTTGTGATTGCCGGGCGGCTTTTTCTTGAGAAGTTAATTCTTTTTCTTCAATAACCTCAGCTTCCTGTAACTCTAAATCAATACGTAACAATCTAATAACTGCACTTATTAGAGTATTTAGCTCTTTTACAATTTGGGCGTATTTAATCAACCCCATCTTTTTAACAGTGACAGTAATGTCGTTTATCCTAACATGTTTTTCATAAGGGAAACTAATACTTTCGTTATGCATAATTACACAATCTCCTTTCTAAACCTTTTTGTCTTATATTTAAAATAAAGGGCTATACTTGCGTGTATAGCCCTTTGATGTTACTTTAAGCTGGACGATACACTACTGTAACTGGAATTACATGAATCTTTCCAGCCCATGAGATCTGTATTGCGTCTGTTATCTCGGATCCGTCCGCTATTGGAGTATTGTCTGGTCCAAAAGTTCCACCTGCAATATCTGTTGAAGATACCGCAGTAACCAGTCCTGTAGAGCTTATAGTTACTAAATCAACTGAATCGTCTGATGCATTTTTTAAGTTCGAATTTTTTAGTAAAGTATAGGTTACTTCGCTAGTAATATCATAAGTGATATAATTAAAGTAGCAACTAACATAAAATTGAACTGTATGATTAGCTCCTTCAGTAGTAACTAAGTTACTGATCGTTTTTGGAGACACCTCAAAATCTCCATTCTGTGCCTGGACTTGAGCTTCTAAATCAGATGGAAGAGTTATTTCTACTTCTGTTGTTGAATCTCCAATCTCAAACAAAAATTTTCCGGGTCCATTTGATCTCTTGATCATACCAAAGAATTCTGTTTCATATATCCTTTCTCCGTCAATCCTATAGTTAAGAACTAACGGCGCCCTATTAACAGCCTTGTAAATCGTAACGTCCTCACTGCGATCCATTCCGTTAGCTATTGGGTGTAGTCTAAGTTTCCCTGCAACTGTTTCTAAACGCATTCCAGGGAATCTACCAAACGTAAGCTTCTTTGTCTCCTCGTCCCAAGTACCTGTATGACAAAACATTTTTAATTTGTTCATATCCGTTTCAGCTAATGGAATTTTAACTGAAATCGTTTCTCCTATGAGAGCGGCGTCTGTTAGTGTGTTTCCAAACTGATCAACTGTTATTTCATACCATTCTGGAGTATAAGTAAGTTCTACCCCACCTTTTGTAAGCCCTAAAAATACCTCGGCGTTTGATCCAGGCGGAACCCAATAACAATCACATACTCCTAGTTTTATACTTTGAAACTCATTATACGCTCCTGTCATTTTTTACCCCTCCTTTTCAAGTTTTTCCATAATTCTTTTACGTTTTTTGGCAGCCTTCTCAACTAATGTCTTAGTTTTAGCTTCAAGTTCTGCTTCATAAGGAACTCCAAATTTTAGGTTAAAAATTAGTTTAGCTTCAGTTATGTCAGTTTCTAATACATCCCCATCTTTACAAATCTTTCCACTAAAAGAATGATATACTCTGTGCGGCCCTAACGCATTAAAAAGAACTTTCATTATATTTCCTCCTTTACCATTTTAATATACTTTGAACCTCTCCCACTTATAGAAGTAGGAGATTCTCGCTTCATACGCCTCGCAACCTACTACGTCCACGAGCCTCACATCGGGTCGTTCCAACCCTAGTTTATGTCAAGTACCAATTCATCTCCCACCTAAAGAGGAGGAGTATTCTTGATGATACTATAAAATGTAAGCTGATACTGTATTTCTACAACTACTGCTGGAACATTAAGACGCTTAAAAATTTCTGAATCAATTGTGTTAAATTCCATATTTAACACATCAGTTTGTATAATAAAGCCTAACGGCTTATTATTCTTATCAAATACTGTAAATCTATAATTGTATGGATCCTCGACCCTACTAGGATGATCCATCATGTCTTCGTCATTCATTAGTATATTTGCAAGAATGTCCGCTTCTTTTATAGCCTCAGCTTGCACATTTATATAATCTGAGGTATTGTAGTATTTAATATATTTTATTACAAAACTATATTCTCCAGTAGCAAACTTTTTATTTGCCGGGCGGCTGAGAGATACAGTTTCTGGGCAGACTAAAACTGCTGGCGTCCAGCTTTCTAATTTCTGGGGCGGCGGCAATACACTTAAATCTCCAATACCAACAGTTTTAACAAACGGTATTTCATTTGAAGTATCTATAAACGACCTTACTTTTTCAGTTAAAGGATAAGTTGAAATTATTTTTCTCATTACCTATCTCCCTTCTAACACCTTTCTTATATCTTTTTCAATACGTTCTTTATACTTGTTATAAGCTTCCTGGAAAAAATCATCGCCCTGTATTCCTAAATACATACCTGTAAACTCTTTTCCATACCTAGCACCCGAAGCCCAAACCCATTTTCCATCCTTATGAACTACTAATCGATGTCTTTGAGCCCAACCTAAAATTCCAGTATATTTTCCTCTACGTGTCTTTACTGGCACAAAATGGCGTCTAGTACCTTTTAATATAAATCTTAAATATTTTAGTGCCGGCGATTTTGGATCAAGGATTCCAACTAAAAGCCTTATAGTCTCGCCGGGCTTAACTTTACCTCTCGGCAACACTCGATATCCTATTGATTTTTTTAGTCTACCTCGATCTTCTGGAGATGCACGTTTTAAGGCTCTAACTAAGTTATTTCCCCATTGTCTATAGACTGCTTTTATTGCATCTGCCTTTTGTTGAAGCAAATTATTTATAGCAAGCTTAAAATTAATTTCCTGATTCATCTAAATTCCTCCAGTATTAACTCTATATGATGATACGCTCCTCCAGCCCATTGAGGTTCCTTTTTTACACTAAATTCTACATTGTCCACAATAATTTTGTAGCCTTTATGTATCCCTCCAGGAATACTGTCGTAGTATTTTTTAAGAATAAACAATCTTTGATCATCTGTATGTGTTCCAGTAATTCTGCAAGGCACATTTTCAGCAATAGTCTGGAATCCACTAACAGGATTTCTTGTACCAGGTATTTTTTGCAAATCATTTGCCTGTATAGTAGCTAGTTGCTTTGTAAATATGCCCATTTAAATCACCTCAAAACCAATACGATCTATTTTATATTTATCAAGTAACTGATCGACTTTAAAGTCGCCTGTAGTAGACATTTCTTCTCCAGTTACTTTATTTAATCTATCTCTAAGCTGATAAGAATAGTTTCCTATTTTTTCAGCACTAAAAGGTCCAGATATTTTTTGGAGAATGTCCTCATCGCGAATTGTAAAGTAATAGCTATTGCATAATAACACCAAACTAATTATAACATCCTGTGGAACTAATTCCCATCCAAAATCTCCAAAAACTTTAATATTTTGATCGCCTTCAGGGAAGACATATGTTCTACTAAGTATTGAATTATTGTTATCGCATATAACTAAATCTTTTAAGTCGTATTCTAAAGTGTTGTCGAATGTGGAAACTGATTTTATATTAAAAATCCTATTTGGCAAAAATAATTTATTTGATCCATTTCCGTCTACATAAATAGTTTTATCAGATTCATTTTTAAAAGTAGTTCCAGTATAACTGTCTATTATAAAAGAACAAAATTCAAGTAAAAATTCCAGATTAGAGATATCTTCCGAATCTCTAATCTCTGGAAGTAGTCCTGGGCTAGATTTTAATTCTTCTATAGTTAAATATGCCATTTAGGGTTCTCCTCCCTTATATAGTACTAACTAGTCTAATAGCAAGAGTTTGTTTAGTTCCGGACGAATCGAGCCCCTTTGCCTCGCACATTTCACGAAGCGTGTTCAAATCCTGTCTCATTAGCTTCTTAACCTTATCCTGGTCTACCTCAATACATTCTTCAACATCCTTTTCTTTTTTTGTGTCTTTATCTATTTCAGCATCCTTGTCTTTTTTCTTGTCTTTAATGATATTAGACTTCTGCACATCAACAATGTCAAATTTATCACTCATTGTTTTAAACTTCTCCGCAAGTTCATCTGAAACACTTGCCGTCCTAGCAATGTTTGTAAATTTAATGCCAAATACTGTGTAACTAGCACAATTACCTTTATAAACAATTAATTTCATTTACTGGTTCCTCCTTTATGTGAACTACTGCCACTTATAGAAGTGGTGGCTTCGTGGTCAAGGTAACTTCTGTTACCAGAT
>LSQX01257398.1_pt2 | contig 11323 bp, 10 predicted proteins | sample 654561 | NCBI WGS metagenome assembly LSQX01 (sample SAMN04489861, study PRJNA283612) | anaerobic digester metagenome | isolation source: 4 biogas reactors fed with cattle manure at either 37C or 55C with and... | place: Denmark: Kongens Lyngby | collected 2014 | reverse complement strand
CCTTCCACAATGGGGTTAAGGGTGTCGATAGTCCGGACACCAGTCTCCAGGAGCTTAAAGGGGCGTGGCTTCTCTTTGTAGCTTTTGATCGGAATCTTGACAGGCCATTTCTGTACCATGGTTACCGGGATATCATTATCCTTATCATCGGACAGGATGGCGATCGTGTCAAGAACAGTATACGAGCCGGCTGGCATCAGCTTTTTGAGGGTATAGGAGCCGGTCATCTTAAATGGCACCATAATTTTATGCGGCTGGCGATTCTCATCGACCTCACCCAGCCAATCCCCCGCCGTAACCTTGTCGCCCGGCTTGGCCAGTGGTTTAAATTCCCACTGACGCTCATCATCAAGCGCAGGAGTGTAATCGCCCCGTTGCAGAAAAACTCCTTCCATCCCGTCCAGGTCATGCTGCAGTCCATCGTAGTTTTTGGAAAGGATACCCGGACCGAGGGTTGCCTCCAGCATGTTTTGGGTGAATTCAACTTTTGTATTGGTCTTCAACCCTCTGGTACTTTCGAAAACCTGGATATAAGCCTTATTGCCCATTACCTTAATGACCTCAGCCATCAGCTTAACACCAGCCTCGTTGATGTAACAGATTTCGTTCTGGGAAACAGGTCCGTCCACCTCTACAATGACCAAGTTTGAGATGATCCCTACTATTTTGCCGGTAGTTCCCTTTTGCTCTTCTTTCATCCTTTAATGATTATGATTCGGCAATGCTTTTCTTCTTTTTTATATCGAACTCCTTGTCGAACGTATAGGAATTGTTCAGATTATCAATGAATTTGCGGAACAGCTCACGCCCGGTGGGTTCATCCAGACGAATCCAGCGCAGAATCATCCTTAATTTGATGACTTGTGCTAAGATTACCTCGACTGTAAAATAGTTAAAGGTGTTGAGCTCATCTAGATAGTCCCATCGAATTTGATCGATCGCCCGCTCCCGTTTAATCAAGTCGTCCTCCTCAAAAATGTGAAGAAGCGATTCGATCAGGGGAAATTCTCCAGTGAGTCCAAAGTCTTTTAATGTGCTCTGAGTCAGGGCTTCGCTGACAATATTATCTCCGATGAAACGGTTCTTTTCTTTCAGCTTGTATTTCCGAATATTGAGCGCAGTGATGATATTCCGGATGTTCTGATCAAACTCGTAATAGTTGCTCAGGAAAATATTGCCCGATTGGCGGGTCATGTAATGATAGTATAGGCTGGTGAGCTGATCTTCCCACGACATCCCTGTATGGATCGGGGTTTCTGCTGCAAACGCCTGGATGAACTGGTTTAGATACTCCTCCTGAAAAACAGGTTCCCGGATACCCTGTTCCAGTTCCACGGCAGTGTATTTCCCTCCGGCTATCAAATTGTCACCTGTTTTTTGCAAAAGATGTAGCAGGTTCTGATGGTCGATATCAAGGAAAATCCTGTTTACCAGTTGAATATCATCAGGATGCAACAATTCCTTCAGCTCTTGGATGAAATCCGGAAGTTGTTGCGAAAGTTTTGCCTGATCCGGAATGATATCCGCTAATCCGGCTACCACATAATAATAGTTCCTTTTGAACATGTGCCTGGTTTTGCCGACTGGTTCCTTGGGATTATTCCCCGTATAGCAGTTTGATGCTTCTGGATCTCAGGTAATTCTTAAAGAAAGCCTCGAAGGTATCGTCGGTGAAGCTGATTTTATAACTATGGTCTTTGGGGCCAATTTCAAACCCACTCTGAATGTCATCACTCATGGTGATGGTGATGCCCTCGTCAAGGAGCGTTTTCATCCGGCCTTTAAAATAGGCTTCGAGCTTTTCTTTCTCTTTTTCCGGTAATACTAACTCCAAATCGGGGTTGGTGAAGTTATTCCGGGCAAATCCTTCCACTGCTTTTAGGACAATCGATTCGATAAACTCCCGATTGGACATCAGGGAGGAAGTTTCTTCTTTGCTTATCGTATTGACAATCAAATTGGTAATATCCTGCTTGAGCGTATTAACCGATTGCCGGGTGGAGAGTTTTATCTCGGATTCAACGTTACGCCGCAATTCCTCTGCCTCTGACCGTGCCTGCTCAACAATGGCCTCGCCATCCTGCTTTGATTTTTTCAGCAGGAGATCGGCTTCTTTGCGGGCTTCGCTGATAATCCTGGATGCCTCTTCTTCAGCTTTGGCAACCCCTTCGGAATAGATCTTCTTTGTTAACTCTTCCAGTTTGGCATTCATACTCTGTGAAGTTTAATTTAGCAAGATTAAGAAAATTCGGCAATACCTGGTATGATTTTTTTCAAAATCGTGTCTAATGTTTGCTCCTTTTTTGCAACTGCAGCTGCCATTTGATCAGATGCGTTAAAACTTCGCTCTGGTCAGTTCAGTGCTAACATCCCATAGTTTCGCTGCAGTTTTCTGGTCATAGCTTGCCTTGGACGTTCTCTTAGCCTTTTTTCTGACGTAATAGCCTCCGCTCATGCCCGATACCTCTGGTGAGGTGGCCAGAAACACGGTGGTTTCAGCTCCTTTTTCCGGAGTAATACTGATGATCTCCCCCAATTTGATGAATGAATCAGGTTTTTCCGTGCGTCGATCGTAGGAGAATCGGGATTTGACCAAACCCGGATGGAGCGCATTAACAGTGATCCCATCGCCATTGAGTCGACGGGAGAGTTCGTAGGTGAACAGAACATTGGCCAACTTCGATTGAGCGTAGGATTTCCAGGGGTTGTATGATTTTTCGAGATGCAAATCATCGAAATTAATCTTTCCAATCAGGTGGGCAGCCGACGAAACATTGATGATCCGTGCTTCACCGCTTTTCTTCAGCAGATCGAGCAGTAGGCTTGTTAACAAGAAGGGACCCAAATGGTTAACTCCGATCTGGTACTCGAACCCGTCGGCTGTCTCCATCCGTTCATGAACGAAAATTCCGGCATTATTGATCAACACATCGAGCCGGTCATATTTTTTATGGAAATCGCTTGAGAACTTTCGGATATCCTCCAAACTTGCCAAATCACACGTCATCAAATCGATCTGTTGATGACCGGTACGTTCGATCAGTTCTCTGCGGGCTTCCTCCCCGCGTTGAAGGTTTCTTGACATCATCACGATGGTTCCGCTCATCCGGGCAAGGGCCTCTGCGGCTGCCTTGCCGATGCCTGAGTTAGCACCAGTAATCAGAATAATCTTGTCTTTCATCAATATAAATTTGTCACTTAAACAAATGAAATGTCCTGTTGTTCAGGCTTATTTCCTGAAGAGGTACGATAATTTGAGAAAAAAGCCCCGCTGCATTTCAATTGGCTTAACCTCACCGCCAGAAAATGGTTGGCCAGCATCAGTTTGCTCAAACAGGGATCCGTAGCCCAGGTAAAAGACGGTCCCGGGAATGTAGTTAAATGAGATCAGTAGATCGGTCAGTAGCTCCTTGTAATAGTCGTTGTACTCCAAAATAGCCCGGATAAACAGATATTTATTGAACTGAAAGGTGAGCCTGGTGCGGGCAATGCGATAGCGGTAGAGGTAATCGTCAGCTCCCTTTTTTGTGAAGTCGTTGTATGTCAGCGAGAAGGCTGTCTCGAATTTTGGCCAGGGCTGCAGCGTAGCCGAGATGGATCCCCGATTGCTAATCCCTCCGAAAGGATTGGTAGAGTAGTAAATCGCATTGATCCGCCGCACCGTAATATTCCCCGAGAACCAGGTCTTGTAACGTCCTTGGATGGCTGCATGGATCCCGCTGGTATTAAAAACGTTCCCAAGGAAAACTTCGTTAGAAAGATTATACTTTGTTTTGAACTGGAATGTCCCGCCGATCCGTGCCAACAGCGAGGCTTCATTGTACGTTTCCCATTTGGAATAGAAACGATCGAACGAGGCGGAACTAAAGGCTTCCAGATCAAACCGCCTGAAAACGTTGGATGTGGTATAGAATTTTTTCTTGACTAATCCAGTAGCCTGACTGATGCCGGTACGGGTAAGGTAGCCGGTTTCCACCTGGAAATCTTTTCCTATATCCTTGAGTGTGAAAGCGTAATCAAAATTTCGTGTTTCTGAGTGCCAATAGAATCCGGCAGCGTAGCTGTTCCGGCTGCCCAGTTGGTCAGTCTGGTTAGATCCGAGCAGGTGATACTCCAGCAGGGTCGATTTGTTGATCCGGATCTGGGCATCAGTACCAACAACCCGGTTGCCCGACTCACCGGCTTCCCTGCCGGTGTAGAGAAATCCTGCAAAACCATCATCTTTTAAGTTGTGCTTATACCGAAACACCGGAAAGTGAGCGAACTGGCGGGCTGTGGTGTCCGATAGCCGCCCTAAGTCATCGGCAGCATAAAGTAATGCAATAGAGTTCCGACGATCAAGGTTCCCCGTGAACTTGACCCCCGCAATCGGATTGACAATCGTGCGGGTGTGAACTACTAACTGCAGAGGATCCACGTAAGAGGCTACGGTCGCACCGATCTTGAACTTCTCACGCCCCTCCAGAAAGAAAGGCCTCTTTTCCGGATAATAGAGGGAGTGCCGTAGATTGATATCAACCTGGCCAGCGTCAGCTTCAATCTGGCTGAAATCGGGATTGATAGCGGCATCCAAAACCAAATCGGAGGTGATCCCATATTTCAAAGTCAGACTCAAATCCGGCTGGCGGAACTCTTTGGTTAACTCACCATTTACATGCCGGTCGCGATGCGTGTAAGTGACTGCCGGTATAGCTTCAAAAAGGGTGTAATGTTTAACATCTTGATAATCAACTCGAAGTAGTTGGGGCAATAAGTTGTATCCCATGGCCGGATCCAAGGCGGGAAACACGATATTCGTGGCCGTACGACTGATATATCGCTCCAATAGAATACCCATACTAACCGGATTCTTTGCCCTAAAACGTAGGCTTTTCAGAGGGATTTGAACCTCCACAATGTACCCGTTTTCGGTCAACCGGCCAGCACTGTACCAGACCAGATCGATACTGGCATCTTCATTTCCTGCCGCATATCGGGTGTCGCGTTGAATGCCAAAAGGGTTAACATAAAAAGCGTTTAATGCCTGCTGATCAAACCGGGGATCCAGATTAATGCAGATCCAATCATCTGCCATCATCCCATCACGCTCGGTTACGTTGGCTTTGATTCGCTCCGGTTCGGGATCGATACATTCAAATGCAAAATATAGATTCTCAGCATCATAGGAAAGTCGCGCGGTGGTTTCCTGCGGAACCCTGCGACCAAAATCGGGCATATAGCTGGTGAAATCCGTGTAAGGTACCGCTTGGTTCCATACCGCCTCATCCAGTATAGCATCAATGAGGATTGGCTGATCTGTTTTTACGGCTTCGAGGGTGGCTTGACCTGTCGCCAATGACGGAATCATCCATATCAGACTAAATGATAAGAAATTAATAAAATGCTTCATGGTTTAGGTTATTTTCCAGGTGTCGGGTTGTTGGTATTTGAAGACGGAAAATTACACGATTTTTGTGATCCTCAAAAAAACGGCTATAAACAAAAAGGCGGCAGGTCATTTGAACCTGCCGCCTTTTCTGTATAAATCCTACGTTTCTTTAGCCGAGAAAAGCATTGTACATCCATACCAACTTCTCTTTTTCGCGAATGTAATCGCTGGCCATAGCGCTAGTGCCCTCATCACCGAGTTCACCTGCTAACTCAACAATCTCGCGTTCTTTTGAGAGGAGAATGCTGAATGAATCCAGAATGGACTTCACACACTCCTTACCATCACTCATATTTTTTACCGGCTTAATGGTTGAGAGCTCCAGATAGTCCTGGAAAGTATGCCGGGGCGTTTCACCCAGGGTTAGAATCCGCTCGGCAATTTCATCGATTTTTTCCTGAAGATCGGTGTAGAGATCTTCAAACTTCTCATGAAGCATGAAAAACTTGTCACCTTTCACGTTCCAGTGGAAGCTACGGGTGTTCTGATACAAGAGCTGGTAATTGGCCAGCAGATCGTTTAACTTTTCAACGAGTTTGGTCGATTGAGCTTTGTCAAGCCCGATTTGATTGGTCGTTTTCATATTCTATTTTTTTTATCGTTTATATGCTGATTTCTTTCCATAAAAAAACACTTTAAAGATAAAATTGTTCACCAGAATTGCATAAAAATTGAACAGTTTGTTTTGTTTTGGAAGCCGGTTTGGGAGAGCCAAACCGCGATCCCGCGGGAAAATCATTATTTTCGATGGCTAAAAACGTAACTATCATGAGGCGAATCGCACTATTCTTGACGTTAGGACTCTTTTCCATTCTCTCATTCGGGCAGGTGATTGAGCCGATGAGGATCACCCATGGTCCCTGGTTACAGAACCTGACACCCCATTCGGTGACCGTCATGTTCACCACTAGTAGCGCAGCTGTGCCCGGGGTCCGATTACCTCTTCAGGCCGGAGCCGAACCAACGCTGATCCGCAATTCGACCGACGGAATGATCCATGCCGGAGGGACTCTACACCGGGTGGTAATCAATGGCCTTAAGCCGGGAAAGGTGTACCGATACCGGGCCGAGGCTGCCGAGATCCTGAAATTCCGGCCCTATCAGGTTTATTACGGGGATACCGTTAGGACAAAGGAACTGGAATTCCGAACCCCTGTACCTGGATCTGAAAGTGTTAACTTCTTGGTAGTTAATGATATTCACACCAATGGTGCAAAGTTGGGTAATCATCTTCGGCAGAGTGGGGCAGCAAACCAGGACCTGGTTTTTTTTAACGGGGATATGATCGATGTGTTCGAAAAAGAAGAGCAGTGGCTCGGTCCGATCATCGATACCAGCGTCCGCTATTTTGCCTCAAAGATCCCGTTTGTGATGATCCGCGGGAATCATGAGACCCGGGGCATTCTTTCGCGTAACCTAAAAGATTATCTGCATTTTCCAGAGGATCGCTATTATTTTGCTTTTGACCAGGGTCCGGTGCATTTTGTCGTGCTGGATTGCGGGGAGGATAAGCCGGACGATAACCGTCATTACTACGGCCTGGCCGATTATGACCGATACCGCCTCGAACAGGTGGAGTGGCTTAAGCAGCACATCAATACGGATGCCTACCGCAAGGCACATTACCGGGTGTTCCTGATTCATATGCCGGTTCATCCAGGCGATGGTGCCTGGCATGGGATGAACTTCCTGTATGAGCATTTTGCTCCGGTAATCCGGGATGCAGAGCCTGATCTGATGATTTCGGGTCACACCCATCGCCACGCACTGCTCAACCCTAAGTTGTCAGGACTGAACTGTCCACTCCTGATTAATAGTAATGACAACCGGGTGGAGGTGCAAGTGGATAGGAATCAGATGGATATAAAGGTTCTGACTGGGAGCAACGAGTTGATCCTGGAAGAGGTCCTGAAACCCCGGAAATAGTCCCATTCTCCGGTCTGATAGGCAGGCTATCTTCGTCTAAAAGTATTGTTTAGCATTATAATAGCAGATATCCTGGACCACTTTCCCCAGCCATTTAATGTCGTTGGGAAGTTCCCCGTTTTCGACATCCCGACCGATCAGGTTGCAGAGAATGCGGCGGAAGTATTCGTGACGCGGGAAAGAGAGGAAGCTGCGTGAATCCGTCAGCATCCCGACAAAGCGGCTAAGGAGTCCCATGGTGGAAAGGGTGTTCAACTGTTTCTCCATCCCATCTTTCTGATCCAGAAACCACCAGGCTGATCCCCACTGGATCTTTCCTGGAATTGATCCATCCTGGAAATTGCCTGTCATCGTTGCAATAACCTCATTATCACTTGGGTTTAGGTTGTAAATGATCGTTTTGGTCAACCGGTTTTCACGGTCGAGACGGTTGAGAAATTGTGATAAGGGTAGAGCCATGGGTAAGTCACCGATGGAGTCAAAACCGGTATCGGGTCCGACTTTCTCCATCATGCGTGAATTAGTATTTCGCATGGGGCCAAGGTGATACTGTTGCACCCAGCCTTTTTCGTGGTTCATCAGGGCCAGCTCATAGAGCATGGCTGACTTGAACTTCATCGCATCCTCCTGACTGAGGAAGGCACCGGAGACGACCCGGTTGAAGGCCTGACCGATTTCATGATCGGAGTATCTGGTGCAGTACATGGTGCTCAATCCGTGGTCTGATAGGCGACATCCCATCGCATGAAAATAGTCGTGCCGCTTCCTGAGGGCTTCGAGTAGCTTTTGGCAGGTGTTGATCTCCAGGTTAGTGGATTCAGAAAGGCGAACCAGGTATTTCAGGAAGGCTGGTCGATTGTCGATTGCCAGCACTTGATCGGGACGCCAGGCGGGCCTGACCTCGATGTTCCATTCTGAATGAGCAATGGTTTTGTGATGTTCAAGGGAATCGACAGGGTCATCGGTGGTACAGACCAGCTCAACCTTCATTTTTTCCAGCAGTCCGCGTACCGAAAAGTTTGAGGTACGTAAAGCGGCAGAGGTGGTTTGAAAGATCTCACGGCTGGTTGCGGGAGCCAACAGGGCTTCAATTCCAAAATATCGTCTGAGCTCCAGGTGTGTCCAGTGGAAGAGGGGGTTACGGATGGTGTAGGGGACGGTTTCGGCCCATTTGTCGAACTTTTCCTCATCCAGAGAATCGCCCGTAATGAATTGTTCTTCAATACCATTGGCCCGCATGGCTCGCCATTTGTAATGGTCCCCCTTGAGCCATGCCTCGGTGATATTGTCAAATCGGTGATCGGCTGCAATCAGCGCCGGATCCAGGTGACAATGATAGTCGATGATGGGCATCTGTGCCGCATATTCATGGAATAACCGTTCGGCTGTTGGCGATTGAAGGAGGAAGGTGTGATCAAGGAATTCTTTCATGGTTATTTGTGTTTTGCTTTCGGATCGCAGTCCTGTTTCCATTCTGTGTGGAAAAACTCTCCCCGTGCCCGGTCGGTTCGTTCATACGTGTGTGCCCCGAAATAGTCGCGCTGAGCCTGCAGTAGGTTTGCCGGGAGCCGGGCGCTCCGGTATCCGTCGAGGAAGCTGAGTGCCGCGGATAGGGCGGGAATGGGGATTCCGTGCAAGACGGCTCGACTGGTTACTTGCCGCCAGGCCTGTTCTAGTGCCTGGATTTTATCCTTAAAGTATTTGTCTATCAGAAGATTGGGTAGATCTGGGCGCCTTGTAAAGGCCTCATAAATTCTGTCTAGGAAGTTCGACCGGATGATACAGCCTCCGCGCCAGATTTGGGCGATCCCGCCGTAATCGAAGTTCCATTCGTACGATGTTGCGGCCTCACGCATCAGCATATATCCCTGGGCGTAACTCACGATCTTCGCAGCAAAGAGGGCTTTTCCGATTTCCGCCACCGCGTCTTCCCGTTGATTCTTGTTGATAGTTCCTGTCCGGCTGCTTCTCAGGGTATATATTTTGGCAGCTTCAACCCGCTCTTCTTTCATGGCCGACAGGCTGCGGGCGAAGACTGCCTCACCGATGAGAGTTAGCGGAACACCTAATGAGAGAGCGGTTTGTACAGTCCAGGTTCCGGTTCCTTTCTGTCCCGCCGCATCCAGGATCCGGTTAACGAGTGGTGTGCCGTCGGTTTCGTGATGCCGGAGAATATCGGCGGTGATTTCGATCAGATAGCTATTGAGATCTCCTTGGTTCCAAGTGGTGAAGACCTCTGCCATCTCACTGGCGGTCATGCCATACAGCTCATGCATGATGTGATAGGCTTCGCAGATCAGCTGCATATCGCCATATTCGATGCCGTTGTGTACCATTTTTACAAAGTGCCCGGCGCCCTCTTCTCCAATCCATCTGCAGCAGGGCAGGCCATCCGGAGCTTTGGCTGCAATGGCTTCGAATAGCGGCCGAACCAGCGGCCAAGCCTCCCGGGAGCCACCTGGCATGATCGACGGACCCCTGAGGGCACCCTCTTCACCACCCGATATCCCGGTACCGATGTAGAGAAGCCCTTGAGCCTCTACCTCCCGCATTCGACGCGTGGTGTCTGAAAAATTGGAGTTACCGCCATCGATGATCACATCCCCGCGACTCAGGAGGGGCACCAATTGGCGAATCATCTCATCGACCGGCTCACCTGCCTTAATCATCAGCATCACCTTCCGGGGTGGTTGCAGGGCCTCCACCAGCCCGGCCAGCGACTCAGCCAGCCGGATGCCCTCACGTCCGGCAGTTTCCCGAAAGCGATCCACCTGTTCAGGCCAGTAGTCAAAACCGATTACCCTAATACCTTTGCCCGCCAGGTTGCGGGCCAGATTGCTGCCCATGACGGAGAGGCCGATGATGGCGATTGAAGCAGTGTCCATAGCTTGAAGATTATGTGGTAGGCCCGAAACCGAGAGCTTGAAGCATGTGCCCGATTTCTCCGGAAGGGAAGGAATCGATTTCCCACGCTTGGAACTCTCGACGTGGTGGATAGTTATTTCGCAGATTTTCAAATAGTTCTGGTGATTCCCGTAATCGACGGTCATCAGCTAGGATATCATAGGTTTCGAGTATATGGTCGTACACCGAACTCGCCAAACCGAGCCCACTCACCGGCGAAGGCTGGTCAATAGAGGGAAGCCGATCGAGGGTAAAACCAAAGTGTTTCGCCATGGCGGTAGCGGCCAAAATCGTGGCATTGAGCTTACCATCAAGGGAATAGCCTGCAATGTGTGGAGTCCCGATCCAGGCCTTAGCCAGCAGCTCCGGGTTGATGTGCGGCTCATCAGGCCAGGTGTCGATAATGAGCGTGCCATGGTTGCTTTCCGGGATCGCTTCGGACACCCGACCGTTGTTACCAGCAATCCAATCCAGCACCGCTTGCTCTTCGATAACCTCCCCCCTGGCGGTGTTGATCAGGATTGCATTCGGTTTGAGTTTATTAAGAAATTGATAATCAACAAGATGCAGTGTTTTGTCAGGTCCTGTCCGGTTCAGAGGTACATGCAGGGTAACGATATCGGAATGCTTCAGAAGGGTATCCAGGTCGGCAAAGCCAGGAAGGCTCTCGGATCGTGCTCGTGGAGGATCATTAAGCAAAACGTTCATGCCGAGGGCTTTGGCGAGATGTTCCACTTTGGAGCCGACATGCCCTACTCCAATGATACCCAAGGTTTTATCTTTTAAATCGAGCTGCTTTTCATTTGTGATAGCAGCTAAGGCCGCGGCCACGTATTGGGCTACTGAGCCTGAATTGCAGCCGGGAGCGTTGGTCCACTGGATTCCGGTTGCCTCGCACCACTCGGTATCGATATGGTCATATCCTATGGTGGCTGTGGCGATGATCTGAACCGGTGTGCCCTGCAGGAGTTCGCGCGTGCATTTGGTGCGGGTGCGGATGATCAGACCATCGGCATCCGTCAGGTTTTCTTTCCTGATGGCAGCTCCTGGCAGATAACTGATCAG
>LSQX01407668.1_pt1 | contig 11324 bp, 9 predicted proteins | sample 654561 | NCBI WGS metagenome assembly LSQX01 (sample SAMN04489861, study PRJNA283612) | anaerobic digester metagenome | isolation source: 4 biogas reactors fed with cattle manure at either 37C or 55C with and... | place: Denmark: Kongens Lyngby | collected 2014 | reverse complement strand
GCTCCCAGCTACCCTCACTCTCTGTAAGTGCATATTACATTTTTATCTCCACGTCAACGGTTTAATAACAAATGTTTAACTCTGTGAATTATAACATTGATTTAAAGCAAAAGTCAATTTATATAAGGCAATTCGAGTGATTATGCTACTGTTGAAATAATTGACTTATGGGGTATAAGATAATAAAATGTAACGGAAATATATAAATATTTATAGTTGAGGTGCTTATGCTAAAAAAGATTGAAGATGAAAAAGTTGATAAAACAGGTTTGGAGCATATGCGCGAAACACCTATGGCTTGGATAATTCGCGTAATCAAAGGAGCCTTGATTGGTATAGGAGCTATATTGCCCGGCTTATCCGGCGGAGTACTTATGGTTGTTTTCGGAATCTATGATCATCTGATTTCTTTTTTAGGAAATTTCCCTAAGAATTTTAAGAAGTATTTNNAGTATTTCTTCTTTTTCCTTCCGGTGGGAATAGGCGGCATCTTAGGCATCTTTCTCTTTGCAGGTTTGGTTTCGGCGGCTTTCGGCAAGTACGCTCCGCAGTTTGTCAGTCTCTTTATCGGTTTCGTTGCCGGTACGGTGCCTTCCATATGGAAAACCGCCGGATTGAAAGGAAGAGGCAAAAAAGGATATATTGCTTTAATTTCGGCGGCAATATTGATTTTCGTTATGATGCTGTACGGGGAAAATCAGCTTACTTCCATAGAGCCTGACTTCATTATATGGATAGGCGGAGGAATCCTGGTGGGACTGGGATTCATTGTGCCTGGACTCTCTCCTTCAAATTTCCTGATTTATTTCGGTATGTACAGCAAAATGTCAGATGGTATTTCAAATCTGGACTTTTCAGTTATTGTCCCGCTGATGTTAGGTGTATTGCTTGCAATTATTGCCTTTGCTAAGCTTGTTAGTAAGCTTTTTGAGTATAAATATGAAATCATGTATCACATTATTCTGGGAACGGTATTAGGCTCTTCACTGGCCATTTTCCCTACAGTTGTTGCACCCGGGTTGACAGCTGAAGGCCTGCTTAAATCAGGGCTTTCATTCGTTCCTGCACTGGCCTTGGTTATAATAATGTTTGCTTTGGGTATGATCGCATCATTACTTTTTAGCCGTGTGGAAGACCGTTATAGCCCTGATAACTAAATTTTGACAACAAAAGAACACAACCCTTTAGCGAAATCAGAGATTGTGAATGGGTAGTAGGAAGCCTTGATAAATTAACAATAAAGGCAAGGAAACCTTAATGTTTCCTTGCCTTTACTATTAATGAGTAATCATTTAATGATTTATTAAATGCATCTGACTGAATTAAATCCGTGATGAACAGCCGTTAAAATATTGTCGGGAGTCTCTGCGTCACCTACGACTGCACAATCAATTTTACTTTGTACAGCATCATATAATGCAGTATTGGATCTATATCCAGCGGCAATAGCTACTGTATCTGCGTCGATTGTAAACTGCTCTCCACCCTTTTCATAGACAACCTTATTGTCCTTGAACTCAACAACCTTTGCACTTGTTACAGTCTTGATATTACATTCCTCCATCAACTGGCGAAGTGCCTGGTCATTGTTTTTACTGTGTTTAGTTGTCAGCATAATCTCAGGCAGCATTTCTATAATCGTCACATCATCAGAATTTTCAGCACAGTGACAAGCTGTCTCGCATCCAACCAGTCCGCCTCCTATTACAACAACCTTCTTACCGTAACCCTTTTTATTGGTCAAAAGATCGTTTGCACCAACTACAAATGGTTTGTCTATTCCCTTTATTGGAGGCATAACAGGTGTAGCCCCTGTTGCAAAGATAACCTTATCATATTTTCCTGCAATAATCTCTTCGGGAGTAGCATCCTTCATCATCAATACCTTAACATTACTACGGTGCAGTTTGGCAACCAAATAATCCACATAGTCCTTGACGTCTTTCTTAAATCTCGGGCCGCCGGCTGCAAGAAGTAATCCACCAAGCTCATTTTTCTTTTCCCAAAGTTCTACCTGCATCCCTCTTTCGGCAGCAGTGATTGCGGCGGACATTCCGCCCGGGCCTGCGCCGATAACAAGAACACGCTTATTGGGATCACCGGCCACTACAGGATAATAGTCCTCAGCAAAAGCCAGAGGATTTACTGCGCATTGGAATATCTTCCCTGAGAATCCGGCATACAAGCATTCATTACATCCAATACAAGGAACTATATCATAGGCTTCATTACGCTTCATCTTATTAACAATATGCGGGTCAGTTATTGACATATGTCCCCATCCGACTAAATCAGCTTTACCTTCTTCAAGAGCATCTATAGCTTCTTGCGGATAATTAACTTTCCCATTTAGCATTACAGGAATACTAACATTTTTCTTGATTTCAGCGGCGATTTCCACCATAACTCCGTGGGGCTGATATACTGTATTTATAGCTTTATACCATGCCTCATAGCATCCGATATCTACATGAAGAACATCAACTCCGGCTTTTTCAAGAATTTTAGCCACTTCAATACCTTCAGGAAGTTCTCTTCCACCTGGAACACCATGATATGGAGTAAACTTGAATAATATGGGGAAACCAGGTCCGACAGCTTCACGAACCGCTTTTATACATTCAACGGAGAAACGCATCCTGTTTTCTAAGCTTCCGCCATATTGATCTGTTCTCTTATTCCACATTGTTGAATGGAATTGATCCATTAGATATCCGCCATATCCATGTAATTCAACGGCATCTGCTCCGAAGTTCTTGGCCAAAGCTGCGCCTTCACCCATTTTTTGAACTAAGAACTTAATATCTTCTACAGAAAACGGCTTACACTTTAATTCAGGAAACCAGAAAGATGTATTTTCACTGCAGGAGTATGGCACAATGTCCCCGGTTGCATACTGCATACGGCCTAATCCGGGAGTTATTTGAATACAAAGCTTTGCACCATGATTATGAACTCTTCTTGCAAGAAAATCTAATTGTTCGAATGAAGTTGGCGTCCCGATTATATTACAGGCCTTGCTCTCATACTTTGTGGTCACTTGATTAGCTCCTGTAATAATCAATCCGAACCCGCCCTTTGCACGCTCCTCATAATAGCTGATTGAACGCTCTGAAAAGGATCCGTCTGGATTGGTCTGCGTTCCCATAGGAGCCATATAGGTCCTGTTGGGTAATTTCATGTTACCAATTTGAATTTGTTCAAAAATTTTCATAAGGCACCCCCCCTGTTAATAATTTAACATTTTATTTCATGCTATAGCTAATCCTATAATAAAACATATGTTATTACTACGGTACTATAGTATTGCTACTATGGTAATAATAATATCATATACTTAAACGATTGTCAAAATATTCTTATCTAACTTAACCAAATAAATTCTAAATATACCTAAATCATTTGTGCACTTTTCTTTTTTTGGCATGCCTAAATTAATTGCATATAATAACTGATGCAATTATTTAATACGATAAATCCTTCACACCGGTTTCCGATTTATCAATCTTACTTTTCTTTTGGTTTTGCCGGTCGATTTATTTTGAATTACTCTCAAGAATGACCCTTGATAAACTCAAAGAAAACTCTAGTATATTATTACACGCATTTATTTTTGTATGATACCCGGAATTTTTGGTTGTACGTTGACGAATAACAATGACTTCAGCGCCCTCATCTTTTGAAAACTCTATAGTGATGCCTTTAGGAATAACCAATCGGCTTGTATACTGTTCAAGACCAAAACCTTCCTTTGCAGTAATGACACAATAAAAATAAGGATAGCTGGCACTACTGACAACATTAATATTAATTTGAGCCTGAATTCCGTAAAAATCAGCGGGTGAGTTTTCAAAAACAATATTAAATCGACAATCTGTCGGAAATTCCTTTCCCTCTTTGTCTTTAGCCAGTATCATGGAGGGGATATGATTTTCTCCGGGGTTTTTTATCTTTTCAAAATACTTTTCTAGCTCAACAACTAAATCAGTTTTGATATATAGTATTTCTTGGTGGCCTTTTGTTTTCATGCCATTAAACCATATCGACGCTAGTAATATAATTGAATCTACGATAAAAATACCGGCTACCAAGCCGCTTACTCCTGTGGCTATAACAACGCATATAAAAGATATAGCAATAAACACCAGAATAAATGTGACACAACCCAGGCCATTGCTAATATCCAATGCATCCTTATCCCATTTATTAATATTCTGTTTAATCTGATTAATTTGATGGACTTTCTCCATATTGGTCTTTGCCCAACTGTCTTCGTATTGTCGTGATGCAGGAGTTGGCTTTGTACTATAGCCTTTTACCAAAATTAATAATGAAGCAAATATCAAAAGTATAACACCCGGCCAAATATTGACCGTAATTATCTGAAGGAGAAATCCAAATATAATACATCCTAAATACAATAACATTCTTGTTGTATATGAAAGCGTTTTAAAAAGGTAAAACTTAATAGCATCCTGATCCTCAGGTGATGGGAATCCCGGTATTTTCCTATTCTTCATACATTACCCCTTTCCTTTAAATCCCTTCATTTCCCAAATTGGCTCTAATTCTTCACAGCCGTGAGCATTGAAATAAAGCGGACACGCTCCCTGACATACTGCGAAATCCCTACATTCTCTACACTCGGTTGGAGCAGACTTTTTATCTCTAATAAATTGGCTTCGTTTGTTAAACCATATTGTCTCAAAGTCTTCCTCCAATAAATTACCAATAGGTTCGGGCCAGCTGGAGCAAGGTAAAATATTACCCCTCGGATCAACCGATAATAACCCTTCACAGGCGCTACAGCCTTTGTTACCAAATCCGGATGTTACAGGGTTAAATAGGCACATTGGTGTAGGTGAATACCACATGTATTGAACTCCCAACTTTTCAGATAATGACTGAAGATTTTTAACAATATCTCCAATCTCCTGATATTCTACCGTCAAATCCTGCGCTCCTCCGCGACCTGAAGGGATAACCAGATTTGAAGAAAATCGCTCTACCCCTATATTCTTACAGAAGTCCGGATATTTCTCCAAATTATCTTTATTCATAGTACATACCGTCAAGTGGGGATGAACAATAATACCTGCATCTTTTAATGCTTTCAATCCGCTTACGGAAGCCTGGTGAGAACCCTTAACCCCTGTAATTTCATCATGCTCCTGGGCTATTGCAGATTCAATACTCACCTGTGCAGAAGAAAGACCCGCTTCAGCAAATTCCTTTGCTTTCTGCGGAGTAATCAAGGTGCCGTTTGTAATAAGGTTAACTCTCATCTTATTGTGCTTTGACGCATAGCGTATAAGATCGGGAAGATCCTTGTAAGTTGTTGGTTCTCCTCCGGTAAAAGAAACGCTTGGCACCTCGGCATCATAGCGAATTATATCGAGTATCCTTTTAAATCCTTCAGTATCAAGCTGGCTTTCAACCTCTTTGTGGGTACAATCAGCATAACAAAATCTGCACTTAACATTGCAGGTATATGTTAAAGCTACTTCAGATAATATGGGGAGCTTTATATAGCCAAGGCTGAATTCAGTCCTGTGAATAGCAGGAGTATTATAGTTCTCACAAATTTTCCCGTTCCACATAAGTGAAAAGTCGGTAAAAAAGCGTTCCAATTGTTCCTCGGTTTCATACGAATCAGGTCTGGCCTTAATAATATCTTCAACCGAGCCCCCCGACAAGATATGGTCAATAACCTTGGCACCTGTAGAATTAAGTTTAAAGGCTTCATTAGGCATACGAATCAGCACATTATCCTTAAGTCTCATATGAATGTAAGGCTTAATCCTTTTTATAAAGTCGTCGACCCATGCTAGCTTATGCTTCTTCATCTTGCGCCTCCACTGACACATGCAGAGTGGCATGCAGAATGGCAGGCCGAATGGCATGCTGAATGGCAGGCCGAGTGACAAGCATCATGACAAGCCGAATGACAAGCTGAGTGACAGGCGTCATGACATGCAAATACACCCTTATCTGTATTTATCATAGATTTAAATGAGGAACTATCCGGATTAATCTTGATTCTGTCTTGATAATCGTAATATCTTCTGCGATTATTTATGTGATTATGGTGAAAATAATAGTAATGCCAATGATTATAATAGGGTTGATCATAATATTGATCGTATTCTTCATACCCTTCATGGTCTTGCTCATCATATGCTTTCCCAAATTTTTTCTTATAGTATTCTTTCGTAGCATCAACGTCGCAATTCCATGTCTTGGCCCGAACTGTATCCACAAGCCACTTCATAATTGTTTCCAATTCCTGCTCGCTGAATTCTTCATCTACTGCGGCAGCATACATAAGTTTTTCATATTGAGGAAAGCCGGTTAAGTCTTGTTCCTTTATCTGTTTTACTCGTAGGGGCTCTATGGATATCTCCGCCAAATAGCCTTTATCTATTAGCTTATAAAGAATAACAGATAGTATACTGGTGTAGGGTATTCCTATAAGGATAGCCGCTTCCACTTCATCAAGATTTTCAAGGACAAAGCCGTCTTTTCTAAAAGAAGCTACCTCAAGTTTAGGAGAAACCCAGTCTTCTCTCGCCCATTGGATATCTTGATAGTCGGTTCGTGCTTTTACTACTTTACGCTGCTTCAGACCAACGATGACTATTGTTACTAAACCCAAAATCGCAAATAAAAATAACATAACCCTTCTATCTGTGGATTTATCTGTAAAGGGGCTATCAGAATTAAACCCTCCCCTTCCGATATCCGGTTGGTAGGGCTCCTCGGGATATTTATCTATTGGCTTTTCGTCAATCGGCGGTCTACTGCTGTAATCAGGCATCTCATTGAAAAGTTCTTCTGAAATATATTGTTGAATTTCGAAGTTATATCTTTGTGAAGGGTTGTTTTTATGAAGTAATACTTGTGCTCGAGGAACAGAGTCAAGCACGTTTACCCTATAGTCAATTAGGTATTCTTCGTTCATCCAGGTTTCTGTGGCAAAATCTCTTTGGAGTAGTAATTGTTCAACTTCTTCTCTGGTGGCTGATTCGCCCGGATATTCCAAAGGGTAATTAACTGCTACCGTATAATGCTCCATGGATTCATCCCATTGAACAGGCGCCCAATGAAATACCACCAAAGGAGTTCCATCATCTGATGTTGTTCTGGCCAGATATCCGGCCTCGGCCATATCAGCCACAAAGCGTATTTTGTAAGTAAGATATTCTCCGCCAAGTCGCGTATTTTCAGAGTTAATGATATCGTATCTGCCACCACCAAGATCTATAATATCAATATCAAAGACTGTGTTATCATCCTTGACGACACAAGAAAATTCATAATCAAAAACAGGGTAAAGCTCGTCGAATCCTTCTAATGTAAATGCCAGCATGGTTTTCCCCGGCGCCAGATTGTAACGCACAGTATATGTAATTATTGCATTACCTGAGGGTTGCAGGATTACATCAGTTTCCACAAACCCAAGATTCGCTATTTCCGACGCATTCACAGATAACATCGGTGAAAAAATTAACATTACAACTAATATAAATATTAAACGTTTCTTCATAATCTACCTTTTCCTTTAAGAATATAGATTCCTGTTTCTATTCTAATATCTAGCCATCTTTCAGAATATACACATACAAAACCGATAAAATATTTTTTTCTTTGACTTATTTAAGAATACCATATTATTGCTATTGGATGAAGAGCGATTATATTTTACATCCGGAAATTTATACGAAATTTCTATGAATTTCTACGAGGACAGGAGAGCTGTTTAATGCTCATTCATGCAACTTGTATATTTTCAGACTTCCTGTTATAATTCTAAAAGCATCGGAAAAGGTGGTGGTATCATAATGAGTACCAAGGATAAAATATTTGAGACTGCAGGCAGACTTTTTAAAGAAAAGGGTTACGATAACATTACTATTAATAATATCTGTGAAGCTTGTGGTATAACAAAAACTACTTTTTATTATCACATTGGCTCTAAGCAGAAAATCATCCTTAGGTTTTATGACCACATTATTGACAATTTGGCCCCACTTTTAATTCAGATGCTCGACACAACCAGCAATTGGGAGCAATTAATATTACTGTTTGATACCTTGCTCCAAAATATCAGCGAACTTGGTGCGAACGTAAATAGTCAGTTGCTTATTATTAATCTTCAAAAAAATCAGGGCACATTTGATTTAAGAAAAAACTTAGAGGAAATCGCAATCAGTATTATCAGAAGATGTCAGCAAAGCAAAGAAATCCACAATCTAAATGACGCAAGTCAGTTATATTCAGCTGCTGCTTATATGTTCACCGGATATGAATATAGGTGGTGTGTATTAAATGGAGAATTTGACTGGAAAGAGCAATTCTATAGATCCTTGGAAAACATATTTGATGTGGACCCGGCTCTTAGGAAGTATAGTTAGAATTTTTCTCTTTTGTTAGTAAGCGATTGACCATAACTAAGTCGATTCTATAACATATTAGAATAACCGGCAGAGGATTAAATCTACTTTGTAAGGATTAAAACTACTAGATCAGTTTTACTCCTTTAAGCCCAAAATCCTCTTCAATATCCCCAAGTTCCCCTGACATAATTGTTTTTAAAAATCTACCGGTAACAATCGATTCACTGCCACTACCCGTAACCTCTTCTAAGTAAAATCTTGCAAATCCCGCAATTACAACCTCATCTCTACCGTTAACTTCCAAAGTATCTACCATTATAACTGTAATTATACGCGGACAATTTGAATCGTAATTATTATGTGTACATGGCGGTGTATGAGTACATCGGCCTATAAGTGTATTCACACCTTGAGCGGTGGGCCCGCTCATATTCCCGGGTTCTGTCTCCACAAAATCACCAACTCGCATTTGTCCGTCATATCCATTTACAATATTGTTTACATATGTTCTCGCACCATTTCCGCTTAACGCCAGAGCTCCGTAATTACCGTCATATCCATCGCCGCCACCTTCTTTTAAGGTATATTGCAGTCCGAACTCTAAAGTTTGCTTCTCAATAGCAAACGGTCTGACACCTTCATAAACACCTATTACGGGAGCGCACATTGCAACACCGGTAGCTTGAACATTTCCTTCATTATATCCCAGTATCCTCGCAAAGTAATAATTAACCTCACTATTCACTGTTACTCGTATTTTTGTATCCGAATCATATACCTCTACTTCAGCATCCAGAGGGTCAACTCCATTAGCTTGCAAGTAGCTTCTTGCAACAGCTTCTGCATTATCTATATCAAATATCAGCTCCTGAGCCCCGGCCAAAGCGGCTGCGTCAGCTGCATTACTAATGAAAGTTTTTTTATATACAATTCTCCCAAAATCAATTACCAAAGCGCAACTTCCCAAAAGCACTGCCAAACATAACGCAAAAATGATTATTGCTGAGCCACTCTCACTTTTAAGATTTTTAGATAAAATATACATTCTATCACCTTCATATTAATTCTACCATGAATGCATATTCATCTTAAATCAACCAAAATGACTATTATTTTAGATAGCTGGACCTATACTTTTATAGGTCTTTAGAAATATTCAGGCTTTTTATATAAACGCCTTATGGTATACTTTCTTTCCTTTACGTATTTTAACACCATTTTTTAATTGCTCTGCTGTAATAGCGAAATCAATTTTATTAACCTTAGAATCATCTATGAACAGCCCACCCTGCTGAATCAAGCGTCTGGCTTCGCTCTTTGAAGCTACTATACCACATTCAACTATCATGTCCATTACACCAATTGTATTGTCAGTTAATAATTCTGCCTTGATCTCGGTAGATGGCATATTGGCATCATCACTACCACCTTCGAAGAGAGCATGAGATGAATTCTTAGCCTTCGTAGCTTCTTCTTCACCATGAATAAGCTTAGTCAACTCATATGCTAAAATTTCCTTAGCCTCATTTAACTGACTACCTTCCCACTTATCCATTTCATTAATTTGTTCAAGGGGCAAGAAGGTAAGCATACGCAAGCACTTCAAAACATCTGTGTCGTCAACATTTCTCCAATATTGGTAAAATTCGAATGGTGAGGTTTTGTTAGGATCAAGCCGNNACCGGCCAGCATATTAGACCACTGATCATCACCGCCAAATTGCATATTACAGCCGTTATTCTGAAACAGATAAAAAAAGTCATAGGCCTGCATGATCATATAATTCAATTCCAGGAAGGACAGACCCTTTTCCATTCGCTGCTTATAGCATTCAGCACGCAGCATATTATTAACAGAAAAATGTGCCCCAACCTCGCGTAACACGTCTACATAATTCAGCTTTAAGAGCCAATCCTCGTTATTAACCATGATTGCCTTATCTTCACCGAATTCAATAAACCTTTCCATTTGATTCTTAAAACAATCACTGTTATGTTGGATTATTTCAGGCGTCATCATAGAACGCATATCTGTTCTACCCGATGGATCTCCGATATATGCGGTACCACCACCTATAAGAACTACCGGCTTGTTTCCGGCCATCTGTAAACGCTTCATAAGGCATAAAGCCATAAAGTGTCCTACATGCAGGGAATCGGCCGTCGGGTCAAACCCAATATAAAATATGGCCTTACCATTATTAACAAGTTCTTTAATTTCTTCTTCATCGGTAACCTGGGCAATTAAACCGCGAGCAACCAGTTCATCATAAATTGTCATTACAACAACTCCTCTCAAATTAATTATATCAAAAAACCCTCTGCTCCAAACGGAACAGAGGGCAATATTTGCGGTACCACCTCTGGCTTAGAAATTCCTCACAGAATTTCCCTCAATAAGTGCAAACACACTCATACGCTATATTGGGCGTACCCATCAAACCCTACTGTAAGTTCAGGTCGCAGCTCCGGGATGTATTCGTATCAGCACGTTTGCATCCTTTCACCAGTCGGATACTCTCTGAATAACGCTATACTAAACTACTTCTTCCCATCATAGCCTTACATAATTAAATTAACCAATTAAATTGATTTTAATAGATGTATCAAGAAAAGTAAAGACCTAAAACAATTTATATGTCTTTAGTTTATGGTTATTGGTGGTATATTACTTATGAGGATATCTTCCATTAGACTTAAATTAAAGCAACGGCTTTAATATAAATCTTCACATTAATTAATATCAATAGTAAGGAAAGGGGAATTACATGGATTACAGGGAGATTGGAAAAACCGGGCGTCAGAGCAGTATCATTGGTCTTGGCTGTGAGAATCTGGACGGCAAGCCATACGAACAGGTCGAAGAGACTATTAATGCGGCTTTAGAGCAAGGGATTAACATTTTTGATGTGTTTATGCCGGGCAGAGA
>LSQX01405055.1_pt1 | contig 11324 bp, 12 predicted proteins | sample 654561 | NCBI WGS metagenome assembly LSQX01 (sample SAMN04489861, study PRJNA283612) | anaerobic digester metagenome | isolation source: 4 biogas reactors fed with cattle manure at either 37C or 55C with and... | place: Denmark: Kongens Lyngby | collected 2014 | reverse complement strand
GGCTGGATGGCCGAACACATGCTCATTCTTGGCCTGGAAAGCCCTGACGGAGAAATTACATATATTGCGGGCGCGTTTCCGAGCGCATGCGGCAAGACGAATTTGGCTATGTTGATCCCGCCTGAGTCTATGCCCGGCTATAAGGTGTGGACAGTGGGAGACGACATTGCATGGATACGCATAGGCGAGGACGGCAGGCTGTGGGCGGTGAACCCGGAGGCGGGATTCTTCGGCGTGGCCCCCGGCACATCGGCAAAAAGCAACCCTAACGCCATGATAACGGCCTCGCGTAATACCATATTCACAAATGTATTGCTGACTCCGGAAAATACAGTCTGGTGGGAGGGGATGGGCGTGCCTCCTCCTGATCATGGAATCGACTGGCGTGGCAGGCCGTGGCATCCTACCGATGGAGAAGTGGGAGCTAATCCAAACGCGAGGTTCACGGCTCCCGCGTCACAGTGTCCCGTTATTTCCAAAGACTGGGAAAGCCCTAACGGAGTGCCGATTTCGGCGATACTGTTTGGCGGCCGCAGAGCAAAGCTCGCTCCGCTTGTATATGAGTCGTTTGGCTGGCAGCACGGATCGTATGTCGGTGCGACGATGGCAAGCGAAACAACCGCAGCCGCAACCGGAGCAGTTGGAGTTGTGAGACGGGACCCGATGGCGATGCGGCCATTCTGCGGCTATAACATGGCCCGTTACTTCCAGCACTGGCTGGATGTGGGCAAAAAATTGACCAACCCGCCGAAGATATTCCACGTCAACTGGTTCCGTCAGGACGAAGACGGCCGTTTCCTGTGGCCGGGTTATGGGGAAAACCTGCGTGCGCTGGAGTGGGTGCTGCGCAGGTGCAGCGGCAATGCAGGCGCGGTTAAAACGCCAATAGGTTTTGTGCCCGCAAAGGATTCGCTAAATCTTTGTGGCCTTGACATCAGCGACGATGCGATGGACAAGCTGCTGGAAGTCAACGCCGATGACTGGGTGGCCGAACTGGATGGAATGCAAAAGTTTTTCGACCAGTTTGGCTATGAGCTGCCGGCGGAGATGCTCGAAGAGCAGCAGGCGCTCAAGACCCGGCTGGGCCGGTGGAAATGACGAGATAGAGCCTGAATATAGTCAACGATTTAACGGCCGAGGGTCTGCCTCGGCTGTTTTTTTCGGAAAACGCATAACCCTCTCAATAATCCTTCTAACCTCTAACTTCCAACCTCTAATCTCTAGACCGAGCTGTTACGTATGAAAAACTAATAATCTATCCCGCGCCGGGCCGTTATGCCACGTTCGAATGGGTGCTTGACGAGCTTCATTTCGGTAACATAATCGGCGACCTCGATGATTTCGTCAGGCGCGCCGCGGCCAGTCAGGACAAGCTCCACGTGATCCGGCCTGGCATGAATCATCTCCAGAACAGGCGGCAGGCTTATCAGGTTATATGACAGAGCGTTGTTGATTTCGTCCAGTATGACGAGATCGTATTGGCCCTCAGCAACGACGGACTCGGCGAAACACAGAGCTTTGCCGGCGGCGTCAACGCGGCTCAACAGGTCATTTTCGGTTATGGAAAGCCCGTCGTCGGCTGCGAACTGCACGAGTTTGAATCGTTGCGGAAAAGAATCTGCAATCCGGGCTTCGCCGATGTTCGCATAGCCCTTGATAAACTGGACCACGCATACGCTGCCGCCCCACCCCAGCACCCTGAGCGCGAGTCCAAGAGCCGCGGTGGTTTTGCCTCTTCCGGAGCCGGTATATACCGAGACAAGGGCCTTTGTGAGCAGATGGTTGGAATCAGCGTTCATGTTGCAGGCGCCTGGATATTTCTTCTACCTGAGCGGCGAAAACCCGATCTCTGCCAAGCCTCTCCTCGATCTTGCGGCAGGCGTGCAGCACCGTTGAATGATCCTTGCCTCCGAATGCCTTTCCGATGGCGGGCAGGGAGGTCTCAGTCAAGGTTCTGGCTAGATACATGGCAAGCTGTCTGGAGGCAACTATTTCCTTGCCACGGCATTTGCCCTTAATCTCGGATGGGTCTATTCCGAACCGATCGGAGACTTCGCCGACGATCTTTGCCACGTCGATTACCGGCGGCGCGTTATCTGTATAGTATTCTCCAAGGACTTTTTCTGCCAGTGACGGCGTCACTTCGGCGTCCATCAGCGATGCGTATGCGTGCAGCTTTATCAACGCGCCTTCTAGCTGTCGAATGTTTGAGGTGATGAGCCGGGCAATGTATAGAATCACCTCGTCGGACAACGCCACACATCCGGTTCTTGCCTTGGACTGGAGTATCGCCATTCGTGTTTCAAGGTCCGGCGGGGAAATATCGGCCAGCATTCCGCACTCGAAACGCGACCTGAGCCTGGAGTCCAGTTCGAGGTCTCTGGGCGGCCTGTCGCTCGTTAGGACTATCTGTTTGCCCGTTTCGTAGATTGCGTTGAACGTGTGGAAAAATTCCTCTTCGGTTCGTTCCTTGCCCGTCAGAAACTGGATGTCATCGACAAGCCACAGGTCGACATTGCGGTATCTGCGCCTGAACTCCGCCGTGCGATGTTCTCTCAGCGAGGTAACATAATGATATGTGAACTGCTCCCCGGAGACATACACGACCCGGAAGTCGGGGTTTGCCTGAACGGCGTTCAAGCCCACCGCGTGCATAAGGTGAGTCTTGCCCAGACCCGCGCCCCCATATAAAAACAGCGGGTTGTAGGTTCGGCTCGGTTCGTCGGCCACCGCTGCAGCGCAGGCGTGCGCAAGCCGGTTTGTGGGACCTACCACGAAATTGTCGAAGGAATACTTTGGATTGAGCGGCTGGAAGATCGACTCATCTGATAGATTTGTCTGCGGTTTGGGTTTGACCGGCAGCTTCTCGTCCAACAGAAGCGGTTCCTTGCGCTCGACTATCTCCACTTTGAGCTTGATTTCAAAACCCAGGCTTTGGGAGAGGAGTTGTCTGATCGCATCTGCGTGTTTTTTTTCGATCCAGTGCTTGGCAAATCCGCTGTTCGCGCCGATTACCGCCGTGCTGCCCTGCATGCGCAGTGGAAATGCCGATTTGACCCATCCTTCGAAAGACGCCTCGCTGGCCTGTTCTTTTAGAGCCGTAAGGGCTTCGGACCAGGCATCTTGCAATGCCAACAGGGCCTCATCCTCACCAAGTTGGAGTTGTTTATTAGACAATTTTTCCCGACCCGCCAGCGGAGTAGTATGATAACAGGGGACGGCAAGATTATAGCACTCTATATCGCAGTGATTCAATGATTACATGGTTAATTATTCCGGGCAATATTCCCCACTATCGGGTTTTGAACGGAACGAAGCGCCGGCAGTAGACGTATCCTTGAAAAAGGAGCGATCCAATGCGAATAGAACGCGGCGATGCAGTTACCATCCAAACCCTGCAGCGATTGATGACCGCAATACGCTGGGCGACGTTCGCGTTCGTTTTCATTGTGGCATGGCAGATACCGTTCTCATGGGCGCAGGTAAAGCGCGTGCCGGTTATGACTACGGTCGCCGTTATCGCGATCGCCACCCTGCTGCTCGGCCAGGCCGCTCGCAAATGGCCGGGACTGAAAAAACCGATTTTGGTGCTGATAGGCGACGTTATAATGGTCAGCGCCGTCGTATATTTCAGCGACGGCATTTTAAGCCCGTTTTACCCGTTATATTATATCGTGGTAATTATCGCGGCGGTGGATTTGGGACTGAGCGGAGCATTGATCTGCGCGGCCGCGCTGACGCTGATCTCTTTGCCTATAGACATAATTTCCTCCGCGTCTCACCAGCATGGCCGACTAACGACGGACGCCATTCGCACCATACCCTACCTGTTTTTGACCGCGCTGATAGCCGGAGCTTTGCGTGAGCGGATCAGGGTTCTGGATGCCGCGACATTGGCGATGCATACGCAGCGTGCGGCGAACCAGCGGGAGATGGACGTAGCCGCCACGATACAACGCGCGCAACTGCCCCTTGAAACTCCAACCACTGAACGGCTCCAGATAGCGGTGACATATAAGCCGGCAAGGGAAGTCGGAGGCGATCTTTATGATTTTTTCCCAGTGCAGTCGGATCGGCCCGGAGTGATGATAGCGGACGTGTCAGGCAAGGGAGTGCCGGCGGCGCTGCTGGTGTCCAGTTGCAAATATGCTGTGCGGGAAAACCAGTCCGATGATCTCGGAAAAATGGCGCGGTCGGCTAATGAGAGTTTGCTGCGGATCACGGCGGATGATATGTTTGTCACGATGCTGTATGGCAGATTTGATTTCTCCAACGGGGAATTTGTCTACGTAAATGCAGGCCACATGCCGCCGATAGTGGTCAGCCGCAATGGAGATACCTTCAGCCCGGAGCATTCCNNCCGACCCGCCACTAGCCGCGTTTACGCAGCCGGATTACACCCAGCGCAGGCTGAGGTTCAAGCCCGGGGATACCCTGGTTCTATATACCGACGGGGTCACCGACGGGCTTGCCAAAGATGGCGGAGGCATTGAGGCGTTCCGTGCGCTGCTGGCCTCGCTTGCGGACGCCGATATCTCCGTATGGGGAGATGAATTGCTGCGCAAAATAGGCAATCCCTATCACGTGGACGACATTACCATGGTCGCCATCAGGGTGCAGTAAGACAGCATCGGCCTAGAACGGATCATCGAAATCGGAATCCTCTTCTTGCTCGGCGTCTAAATCCGTGCGCGTGTTGTCATCTATCACACACGCCGCCTTATCGTGAAATAATCTGCGCGACTCGTCATCGGAGATCCCCGACATCGTAACCTCTACCTCGCCTTCGGAGCCTGATATCGACAGCCGAACGATGTTGCCATCGGACCTTGCGTAATCGACCCTGCCGGTGTTTAGAGTGTAGTTGCTGATGTTTGTGGCGGTAAATGAATCCAGCCTCTTGTGGAAAACAAGCTTGACACCATCGGGCAGTATTTCTTTTTTCACCAGCCTTGGAGATTCCGTGTACATATATCTGCCGATTGAATATTCGTAACTGGTGACGGATTCGAAGCCCGCCTGCTTCGCCCGCTTTTCGACCTCTTCGAGCCAGCTCCGGCTGCGGCGCATATCCATAAGGGAGCCGATATCCGTCTGCAGAATCAAGGGCAGCAGCGGTGACACCTCCCGAATGGAGTCTATGACGGGCTTATACTTGGCGGGATATTTTGATGACAGGTTGGCTTTGGTCCAATCCGGCCAATGAGTCTGGATGACGTGCACATCGGGCTTAACGCGTTTGACTATGGCCGCGGCGTCAAGGCCTTCCGCCTCCCGCAGCTTGGCAATCTGATCGGCGACATCAAGCCCGAGACTCCACGTGGCTACTTTTACTTTCGGGAGCTTCTGTCGAATGCCGTCCTTGCCGTTTACAATGGCGTCGAGATAACTGACCACGCTCGACACCCTGAAGCCAATCCATTTCTCATACAGCGCCTTGTCGGTCTTCCAAAACAGAGCCGATTTTGAATCGGAAAAGTCCGGCAGATCGGTTGTGTCCGGATACATTTTTTTGAACGCATCGCGGCAATGATCGCACATACACCCGTAAAGAGGGGAAGACGGCCCCGGATGCGACGGGAAATAAGGCTCCACCAGATCGACTCCGTCATACGGGTCTGAGGTCAGCGCACTGACGATCTGGCTGCGTTTCCATTCACGATATTCGGGATTGTTGAAGCACAGATAGGTGAATCCGTCGGGCTTGCCGGATTTTCGCAGCTTCATCTGCCACTTATCCCAGCCTTCGGGCAGACCGCTGGTGGAATAGGTTCCGTTCATAAAGGTGAGATACCACACCCTAAAACCTGCGTCTTTGAGGGCTTTGATCAGCTTGGGCTGGCCGCTTATCAGACGGATATCGCGATAGTTGTTGGCCTTAAGCTCCTCTACGATGCTTTCCTCGCTGCGGTCTCGGTAATAGGAAAACGAAGCATCGACCGTGATACTTCGAGCTGCCCACGCGGTCACCGGGCAGACCAGCACGAGAAATATGAGCACAAATCTGTCGAGCATCGCATACCTCCGATGGACGAAGTATATTTAGTATAGCATGAATGGCTCAACGAGAAAGACGTCGGGCGGATCGGGTGACGATTCGAATACCGTCACCCATCTTCAGGAGAATCAGGCGGCTTCCTGTTCAAGGTTTTCGTCGAATACGTTGTCGATGAGGTAGTCGTGACCCTCATATACAGGATCGACGTCCCCCTGCTCCATCAAACGCATGAGCGCATCGACTACGGTAGGATCCAGGGTTCGGCCCGCGCTTCTGTTAAGCTCGCTGAGCAACTCATCCTGAGGCATTCGATCCCTGTATGGACGACGGGATCGCATAGCGTCAAATGAGTCGGCGACCACCAAAATTCTCTGCAAAAGCGGCTGTTCCTGAGGCGGCAGGTTGGCGGGATAGCCCTTGCCATCCAATCGTTCGTGGTGGTGCAGGATCAAAAACAGAATCTCTTCGCTGAGACCCAGAGGCCGGCAGATCTGTTCGCTTAGGATAGGATGCCTGCGCATCGCCTCCCATTCCTCCGCCGTCAGCTTGCCGGCTTTGCGAAGAATGGCATCGGGCACGCCTATTTTGCCGATATCGTGCAGCAGCGAGGCGTTGCGCAAAGCGTCCATGCTCTCCGAAGGGACGTCGAGTTGTTCGGCGATCAGACATGCGATCTGCATCACGCGCTCAGAGTGGCCGCTGGTATACTCATCGCGGGCTTCCAAACCTTTCGCAAGGCTCTGAAGCGTGCGCAAAAATGATTTCTGCAAGTCGGTGTAAAGACGGAGGTTAATTATCGCTGCGCCGGTTATGGCCGCGAAAATGCGGAGTATATCCTGCGCGTCATCGGCAAAATCCTCTCCGGGATAGCCCCAGACTATCAAAACGCCCAAAACGGCGCTTTCGGATTCTGAGTTTGTATCTGACGACTGACCAAGCAGAGGAACCGCTATTGCAGGCCGCTGGTCGTTGGATGCGGTTTGATCTTCAGATATTTTGCCGCCGGTCTTGATCAAAAATTCGCGCCTGCTGCCCATCACCCAGTTTGCATAGGATCGAAGCTGACTCTCGGATGGGGCTTCTCCTGCGGTTCCGCTGTCCGGGGCGGAATAAAACGCTTCACACTCAAGTTCGTGCGTATCTGCATTTAGCATCAACAATTCGCCGCCCGCGGTTGCGGTCTCGTTTACGGCCGAACCCAACACATACAGCGCAAGCTCATGAACGCTTCTGAAACTGGTCAGCTTCGCCCCGCAATCGAGTATTGCCTGCAGGTATGATCCGCGATCGGAGGCTAGTTCTTCCTTGCTCCGACTTTGAGCTACATATATCGCGACCAAGAATCCAAACAGGATAAACCCGCTGCGCGTTCCCAATACGGAAACCCAGGTAGAACCGCCCGGAATAAAGGCGAAACTCGGAATCGAGGCAATTGCATTCGCACAGATTACCCCTGCTCCTGCAAAGCTGAGCTTGCGAGTATCCGACGAGGTGAAACCAAAGCTGATTAACACAAACCAGTATAGCAGGTAGATGAGGGAATTCGGCCCGCTTGCCATTACAGCAAGGCTGATAACCACCGTATCGAGCAACCTGACGACGATGGAGCACTTTCTGCCCCATTGGGCAAAACGATCCGCATCGACCAGACAGTAGATCAACAAACCGTTGTAGACGGCAACGAGGCCGATGGCCGCAAACAAATATGAGCGCGGCATCGCATCCGACACCGTCATCAGTCCCAAAATTATTACCAGCCATCTTAATGATGCTATTAATCTTTCGGCGCGTCTTCTTTTATCCATATCACCTTTATATTGTTCGGCAAAATAATGCTAAAGCATTAGAGTCCGGGCAAGCGTAATTGTCTCATCACGTCGAGATTGAGCCGCGAATCGCGCTGCAGTGTAACAGGAGAGTTAATCGAAATGGAGTCTGCGGCCATGCTCCCGGTAAAGACAGTGAATCCGTTTACCTGGATTGAGCCTGAATTATTGGATTTGTGAGCGTATAACGTAGCTGACACGTTGGAGGCGGCGGATTCCAGATTGATTGTCTTCTCTGTTATGAGCGCAAGGTAACTATTGTTGTTTTGTTTGATAAGATTGCTTTGCACGGTTATATTGCCGGTGCAGACAATGGTAATTGACCCGCGGTATGTCGCAGTCGTCAGGTTAATGGTTGCGTTGCCATTGATCCAGATGAGCGCCGGTTGCGACGACTGAAGCGAGGTAATTAATACGTTGGAGTTATATACGCTGCCTGCCGCCGAGCGATAACTGGCAAAATTGATTTCGGGAAACGCAATCGGAACGTTGTAGGAATAACTCGGCGATGAATATCCGAAGGCTAAACAAAGCCCTGTGCTCCAGATGCCGGTGGATATATTCGTATTAAAAGAGGTCAGAATAACATCTGAATTGCACCTGATGCCGCGGGTTCCTGCGGTGCTGGTGACTTGAACGCCTGATGAGATTCGAGAGTTCTGACACCATGCATAATGATATGGCAATAGTCCGACGGTGACTCGCTTGATTGTCACCCCGCTGTTGCCGCCACTGACGCCGGTGGATGTAATCAGCATGGTCGACGGATCGCGACTGCCGTCATCAACTGCCTGAACGGTGAATGTGCCGCCGCCCAGATTGACCGTAGCGTTAAATGGCAGCGGGCTGCCGTTGTAGTGGACCTGATGATATGCATATTCGATGCCGGCGCTGGCGAGATTGGCGTCGGCCTGTTTTTTGGCGCGTGAGTCCTCCGCCATAAAATAGGCGTTTCCTGCCCGCAGCATAGCCAACGCCAGCACGCATCCGACCAGCAAAGTTACCAGTGCCAGCATATACGCCGCGCCGCGTTTGTTGTCTATGTGTTTAGTAAGCATTTTGCACACAAACGCTCCTGGTCAACTTTATCCGGCCATTCGTGTCGCCGACTTTGTAGGCAGAGGTTGCGGTAACGGTGACAAGAGGCAGGCCGTCGTCTGCTACGGAGAATTGCAGCGAGGAAATCGGGGATATTTTACCCTTTGACTGACCCTGGTAAAGGCTCCAGGCCGAATCCGGGACCACTCCATTGGGATAGGTGCTCCAGTTCATCGTTGCCGCCCATAAAATATCTCCGGTTCGCCTGTAATCGCCTGAGGAGTCGGAGAGATAAAAGACTATCCAATTCCCGCTCTGATGCTCTATCCTGCCGGCGTTCCATACCGGCACATATATCCCATGTGCGCTGTTGGCAGGCAGGTTCACCGCGATGGCGTCGCCTTCTTCGAACCTCGTCAGAACCACCGCTCCTACCGCTTGTGACAAATAGTCCGACACGCGCGAACACGCCATCGAAGTCACCGACAACGCCGTGCCCCGGCCATCCTGCCTCTCCCATTCGGCTGCCACAGAAAGATAGATTCCGCACAGGCTGGTGAGGACGAGTGAGAGCACGGCGCTTACTATCAGTAACTCGACAAGCGTGAAGCCGCGGCTGTTTTTATCTGCGCGCGATAAGCGTATCATACTGTAAGGTGCGTGTGCCATCTGCTTCGGGCCATCTAACCGTCACAACAGCTTGCAGCAGGTTGTTCTCGCTGCCGGAATGGTATCTGGTTACGGAAACCGAGATAGTATTGCCGTCGGGCAGGGAGGAATCCTGGCCTGGAAAAGACTTGGCCATAATTTGATCGAACGGCGTCGCTCGTATTTGTTCTATGATACTGTCGGCGACGCTGCGACCTGCGGCCAGCCCGACAGCGCGCTGCTGGGTTGTTCGAGTTGCCGAATTGGCGGTCAATATAGCCAGCATGCCAATCGACAGAAGAAGAACGGCGGCCAGCACTTCGACCAAAGTGAAGCCGCCGTTTTTGGAATCTGTCCGAACAAACGGAGTCATCTTACCAACTGCTATAAGCAGTTCCGTCCAGGCCATTTCCAGATGCGCTGCTCGTCACCTTGCCGGTGGCGGCAACGTAGGTAAAGTCATTGCCACTGACCGGATCGGCAGGCAGCGCCTCCAGATACGGGCCGTGCCAGTCTGAGGAGGTGACGGTCTTGTCGTCTTTGTCCTTCACCTGAGCGACGTCCGTCTTGACAAGGTCTTCCAGAGTGGCGGGATATTTCCCGATATCGGCCTGGAATGTGGCTACTGCGTTGCGTACCAGCTTGAGGTCGGTTTTTAGAGAGGCCTCTTTGCTCCTGACGCTGGAGTCCATAAACTTAGGCAGCACGATTGCCGCGAGAACCGCAAGCACAACTATGACAACCAGCAGTTCGACCAGCGTAAAGCCTGCACGCCGCGCTCTGATTCCTCGAATAATTTGCATTTGATCAACCCTTTCCCATCTATTTGATTGGTTATAATATGGGCTATTAAAAAACTGCCCGAATTACCAGGTGTTGTAGGCAGTGCCATCAAGTCCGTTACCGGTGGCGCTGCTTGTTATTTTGCCGGTGTTGTTGTCATATACAAGCTCGTTGCCGGACACCGGGTCTATAATCACCGAATCCAGATATGGGCCGTGCCAATCGGTTGCCGACACCGTCGCGCCGTTCTGGTCTTTTACCTTCGATTTGTCCGATTCCACCAGATCCTGCACGCTCTGCGGATATTTGCCCGTATCTGCGTGAAACAGGCTGATTGCCGTTCTGGCCAGCTTGAGATCACTTTTTAGAGCGGATTCCTTGCTTCGTGCGCTTGAGTCCATAAATTTGGGCAGCACGATTGCGGCTAACACGGCAAGGACCACTATGACAACCAGCAGCTCAACGAGCGTGAACCCCCGTCTCCGCAGCTTTTGTCCGGCCTTATTCAGAATAGTCACCATGTGAACGAACCTCCCGTTCGATATGGGCGAAGGCTACTTGACCCCGCCGACCAGCGAGTATATTGGCACAATAACCGACATCGCAATGAAGCCGACAATTATACCCAATACAACGATCATAATGGGTTCGATGATGGATGTCAGCGACTTTACTTTGGCCTCGGTTTCTCGATCAAACAATGTGCAAACATATTCCAGCATCGTCGGCAACTCGCCCGTTTTTTCACCGCTGGCTACCATCTGGAGCACCAGCGGAGGAAAGATCTCCGCCGTTTTTAATGACTGCGACGTTGCATCCCCATCGGCAACGTCGGCGCTCGCCTTGTGCAGAGCATCTTTCACTATTTCATTATTGGCGGCTGCGCCCGCTATCTCTAGTGTTCTTGTCATAGGAACGCCACTTGCCAACAAAGTAGACATACATGCCAACACTCGGCTTAAAACAACCTTGGTAATGACATCTCCGACAAAGGGCAATCGAAAAATAATGGTGTCGTGACTCCGCCGCCC
>LSQX01150279.1_pt1 | contig 11325 bp, 10 predicted proteins | sample 654561 | NCBI WGS metagenome assembly LSQX01 (sample SAMN04489861, study PRJNA283612) | anaerobic digester metagenome | isolation source: 4 biogas reactors fed with cattle manure at either 37C or 55C with and... | place: Denmark: Kongens Lyngby | collected 2014 | reverse complement strand
AACCCCCGGCTACGGTGGAGTGGGAGTAAAAAGAATATGACAGACGGCAAAGCGTTGAAAGATAAAGGTATTTATTAAAGGTATGCTTTGCAAAAAATCAGTAGGTCGTTTTGAGCGTATTCAGGAGCTGAAAGCGGCAATCAGAGCATCTGAAACGGCCAGGCTTGTTTTAAATGCGTTTCGCAAACGCAATTGTTCAGTGGACATTATTTAAGGCGGAATAAAAGCCCGGAACTGATGCTCCGGGCTTTGGCGTCTAAATGTATTTGGAAATTATCAATAGTAACGTAAAAAAACAATATCTCCTATCATGGTTTGCTGGTGATTTGCCGGCTTCTTTACGACTCTGAAGCCAAGGTTACATCACCCTCGGTCTTCTTGGCGTAATATGTGGGATTCATTGAGATTGAGAAATGGAAAATCGGCCGGTGCAGCTCTAAAATTGAAAGTGGAAGATGTTTGATTCCGCCCGGTAGAAAAATGATGCTGCTCTTGGTAAGTCGATGCAACTCGCCACCGATGCCAACTTCAATTTCTCCGCCCAGATCGTAGGGATTCTCAGGGTCGGACCCGATAAAACCAATCATTTCGTCATAATCGTGAATGTGCTCATCATGCGCATAAAGCGGCCTGACGTCTGAGGCTTTCAAGTACCATGTCGTGTTCATCTGGAACGCTCCCGGCACATTATTGCTGTCCATCCATAAAAGACGCTGTGCATACGTCTTATAAAACTCGACAAACTTTGGAGGTAGATTGGGTGTTTTAAGCTCTTGAACTATGTATTTGCCGAATTCTCCATCCGTGTTATAAACGATATCTGCCATTTTGAATTCACTCCTATAGAATCTTTTTCTCTGTTTTTTCGCAATCTTAATTTAATAATCTTGCATAAGCTAATATTACCATAAAATTTTCAAATATGCAGTAACAATTTTGAATTTAGCGCAGCATATAGAAAGAAACAGGCCATTGAGGGCACTAACCCTTAAGGGCCTGTTAGCTTTTCTTGCCTTATATTCCTTGCTCTTACAGTAATTACCGATGATAGGATATCCGTACGCTGTCCGCTCAGTTAAATTCCTTTTCCGAGTCGAAGGCGTTGAGCGTCCGGAAGGAGATGCGTCCGCTCTCACAGCCCTGCTGGAGGAAGCGGAAGAACTCGCCCTGCTCCACAGCCTGCAGCTCCGGCTTGTCTCCGAAGAACATGACCTTACGGTTATCGGCGGTGTATGGTTCCCATTTTTCCATGGGCGTTCCATCCGCGTCGTCTCCGTTGGGATTCCCGCTTCGGGCGAAGTTCGTCCAGTAGTTGCACATCTGCCGCGCGAGGTCGTAATGCTTTCCGGTAAAGGGCCGCCAGCATTTAGCCAGAGTCTCGAAGGCAAACCACAGGTCGGAGGAGTGGAAAGCGCCGGGGTCGTCCCAGCCTGGGATATCAGGGTCGAAGCGGTAAAAATACATGGTGTGCTTCGGATTGCGGGTGTTCAGGTCCAGCCAGAGCATGTTTCCCATCTCGAAGTTGTTGTAGGTGGCGTTTTTCTTCATGTCGGCCAACGACTTTGCACCTTTGCGGGCGATGGCCAGGTATTCGTCCGCGCAGTAGGGGAACTTCCGGCGGACATAAGCTTCCAGCGCCTCCTCGGAGTCCACGTTGGGGCTGAATAGAAATTCGTCCCCGGTATTGCCAATCATAAGATCCGCGTCGTTCTCCTCGCCACGGCCGATGATGTTAGCCGGTGTGTCGGGTAGGAAGGCATCGCCGATGACACTGCCCCACGAGAAGGTACCGGAGGCGACGGCGGTATCCCACAGGATCTGCGCGTCCACACGCCTTGCCTCCTCCAGCGTTTTCACTCCCAGCGCTTCGAAGAGCCGCTCGCCCTGCTTCTCCGCTTCCGCGAGATGCAGGCTAAGGCTGGAGGGTGGCAGCAGGCCGCCACCGGAATGAATAATAGCACGCCGGAACAGGCCTCTGTTCTGCGGCGAGCTGAGCTGGATCTCGCAGCTGCCGCCGCCGGCAGATTGGCCGAAGATGGTGATGTTATCCGGGTCGCCGCCGAAGGCGGCAATGTTGCGTTTGACCCACCGGATGCCCGCCTGCTGGTCCAGATGCCCGAAGTTCGTGGGGGCGTCCGGCGCCTCAGCAGTGAGCGCGGGATGGGCGAGAAAGCCGAATACATTCACACGGTAGTTGATGCTGACGAGGATCACACCGCGTCTCGCAATGCGCTCTCCGTCCATCTCCATCTCGGAGGGATAGCCCACCATCAGGCCGCCGCCGTAGATCCAGATCATCACAGGCAGCTTTTCGTCGGCGCTCTTTGCGTTAGTCCAGATGTTCAACTGCAGGCAGTCCTCGCTCATGGGGACACTCCCATCCACGTGCCATTCCCGGGTATAGATGTCGTTTGGGTTCCCACCGGGGATCTCCTGCATGGCGATGGGGCCAAATTCAAAACAGTTGCGGACGCCCTCCCATGAGTAAACGGGCTGGGGTGCACGCCAGCGGTTTTCTCCCGTGGCGGGCGCGGCGAAGGGGATGCCCTTGAAGGCGGTAACGCGAGGGTCTGCGGCGGGGATGCCCTGCACCCAGCCGCTTTCGGTCAGAGTTTTGCGAAGCATGGCAGTTCCTCCTATCAATCAGCGGAACAGCATCCGGAAAAAATCGTGGACGGCGATGCGCCATACGCGCCATTCGTGTGCGCCCGAATAAATTTTCTGGATGTAATTCACGCCCTTTTCCCGGCAGAAAACACGCTCGTTCTCGAACAGCGGCAGACTTACCTCCTGGTCACCGATGGCGCCGAAGAAGGGATTGACCTCCCGGTTAAATGTCTCCGCATCGTTCAGCGCATTTAGCCAAGGCTGCTCCTTGATGGGACGACCGTGCATAATGGGCCAGGTATAGCCTGTGAATAGGCCGGCTGCGCCGAACAGGTCGGTCCGCTCCATGACGAGCTGCCCGGAAAGCAGTGAACCCAACGACAGACCGGCAATTGCCCGGTTCTTTTTCCCGGGTCTGACCCGGTAGTGCTTCTCGATGAAGGGAATACAGTCGCGGATCAGCATATCGCCGAACTGATTAACGTCCTCCTCCCACTTCCCGTCCTTTAAAACCTGCATCATCACGTTGTTCATAACGATGATAAAGGGGACACACGTTCCTTCCGCCAGCATATTATCCATAATCATGTTGACCTTGCCCAAGTGCACCCAGCAACCCTCATTCTCGCCGCCTCCGTGCTGCAGATATAGCACAGGGTAGTTGGAACTGATCTCGTCCCGATAATGCGGTGGGGTATAGATGTAGCAGCATTCCGTCTCACCGGTGACGGAGGAGGGGAAATATTCCATTGAGACCGTACCGTGGGGCACATCCCGCATCAGCAGGAAGTCCTGCTCCTCGTCCGGAATTTCGATGTAATTAATTGCAGTACCGCTGCCCCATCCGATGAGCGCCAGCGGGTTGATGATCTTCACACCGTCTACAAAAAAAGCCAGCTGCTTAAAGCCCGGCTCGGTATAGAGCAAGGCGCCGGTCCACATACCGTCCTCCTGCTCTTTCAGCTCCACGCTCATGTCCTCGTTGACAGCGGTGACCTGTCGGGCACCCGGGCCGTAGAATCGCAAGAGCACGGTACCGTCCGGCTGTACCTCCGTGGCGAGCGGCTTCTCCACGTGAGCGAATGGGTCGGCAGTGTAGTTTGGGGTCAGCTGACGGTTGAAGGCCAGTGCCCGCGTGTCAAATGACTGATTATGCAGGAAACGATCAGGTATGTTCATGATTTCCCCCTTTCTTGTGCTGTCCGGTACTAAAATAATCCGGGCAGATTCCCCGGTGCGCGGATAAAACATATGTATAGTATTGAAATATATATATATTTATACCACAAACGGTAAGAAATGCAATATGCGAGAAATCCCTACATTAATTTTACACCGAGGAAATCCCCAGTGATTCATATCCGCACCCACAACTCCGACATAAAGAACAGGCTGATCGAATATGCCGCACAGCACCCCGATGAGTGCCGCCAGACCGACGCAGACAACGAAACGGGTTGCATGGCGTTTGAAATCCGCAAGGGACGTTTCTCTATCCGCTTGACCGCCCCGTACAGCGAAGAACGGCGGGAGACTGCCTTTAGATATGCAGGGAGAACAAGGCCACCGTTAAGCTGAGATGATAGGTGGAATTATTCATTCTTCCGTGGTATAGTTTACTTAAAATCGAGATTTCTTCTGCCCTGATTTGTGCATAATCGAGAAATTGCAGTTAAAAAGAGTGATTTTAAGTTTTATTACGAACTCTATATAGGTATAAGCAGAAAAACACAGTAGGAGAGTCAACATGGGTATCATTGATTTAAATATCAGCGGTGGTCAGCATGGCCGATTAGCTGATATTAAAGCAGAGTACATAAGGATGCTGTCACCGCTAATAGATCGGTTAGGTGATATTGAAAACGGCTTAACAAGTATGCCGCTTATGAAAGGGAACAAGTTTACCGGGAATTGCTATTGTGGCAAGCCTTTTCGTATTTTGTTTGTAGGCAGGGCAGTAAACGGTTGGGAAATTGAGCTTAAGAAGGATTCCATAGAGGCCGTTGTCGATCAGGTCTTTGACAGCGCCATTGACACCGGACACATCTGCAAAGGAAAAGTCTTTAACGAGAGCGGAAAAGAAATATATAACTACAACAAATACCCGTTCTTTCAACTTTGCCATGCCATATTAAATCAATTTGGCATCAATGGTGACTGGTCGGAACACATGGCGTGGACAAACCTGTATAAGGTTGCCCCTTATAGATCCGGCAATCCAAACAATAAGATCATTCGCGAAACGCTCAATAGCTGCGCAAGGATTTTGAGAAACGAGATTTCCTATTTGCGCCCGACACATATCGTGTTTATTACCAGCGATTGGTGGTATAAGCCGTCAGGAATGGGGTTAAACGAGTATGCTTTTATAGACGAAACCGGTGTTGACTTGTACGAAGATTCACAGCAAGTCATTCTGGGCAGCGGCAAAAGCGACGCTTTTCATTTCCGCCCCAGCATTGTCATTACCAAGCGCCCGGAGAGTGCGAAAATATCAAGAGCAGAACACGCAAAAGCAATCTTTGACGCCTTTGTTGATAACGCAAAAGGTAAGATGAATTGAAAAGGTACAGTCTATTCACCAAAGATTTAGGAGTGAAAACATGAATCGAAGATAAGTACTATTGTTACTGACGCTGCTGTTCTCATTGCTCACCTTGAATGGCTGTGGCGGAGGTAACAATGAAATAATTCGCCGTAACAAAGATGTCGAAATTAGTTCAAATGCTTTAACAGATGAACAGGCTGTAACCAATGCAAAAAAACTCAACGAAGAATACAACTTGACGATGGACAGTGTATTTGATCTCAAATATACTACTTCGGAAGTAAAAACCGATGGATATATCCGTTATATCGTTAGATTGGTTTATGAATATGAGAACAAGAATCGTCAATTAAATAAAAGCGATACTTTATTTTGCTTTCCATACTCCCCGGATACAGAAAAGATTTCCTTTTCCTGCATTTGCTTTTGGGCTATAGATAATTTCGGAATTGGTGACCAAGATGGTTGGGATTATATAAAGTCACTAGAAAACTTTGGCTGGGGGCAAGATGCGGATGTAAATGTAAAAGCTGAAGTTGAGGATAACCCACAGAGCAATAATCCGTCAGCAGATAATTTCAAACAAGAGGAAGAAAACCAACCATCTAACGGAGATTCCTATATATCCGTAGCATACGAACAAGTGTTCAACGGCATGGCAGAGCCAACCGGCTATTTTGTCTTTGATATGGATTTTGATGGCGCTGAGGAATTGATTGTAAAGGGTGGCACTTGCGAAGCGGACTATACGTTTTGTTCTTTTCTTATGTGAGCGGAGATTTCTTGCCTTTGGGAACTGCCGGGACCGGACATAGCGTTCTTGTTTCTGACAGACAAGTTGGTATAATAATTTTCAGCGCTCAAATGGGATATGAGTGGGCTGACCGTGTTATCATTAATAATGGGGAACTCAATTTCGAGCCATTATTCGAAAAAGATGTCGGAGATGATCCATATACCGAATGGAATATAAACATAGAAATGTACGGTATAGCTTTCTGATGAAAAGGAGAGCCGTGGACTTTTAAAAACCCGCGGCTGCGAAGTACACATTCTTTTGCAGCAGCTTCAAACTGATAGTGCATTTTCAGGCAACAGAGAAACTTGAAAAAAAACTTGACAAATAAATTGCCCCGCGCTATAATAACCATGATAGACAGCAAAGGCGCTGTGGACTTTTGTCCGCAGCGCCTTATTTTTTTGCTCAAAGGGGTGTTGGCAGTGGGTAAGCCGGCTGTACCGGAGGGTTATCGGCCAATTCTATCGGTATACGAAACCCGGACCGCCATCGGTATTATTCAGAGAGCATTCTGGGATATCTGTCGCACACGCTCAATCTCAGGCGCGTGTCCGCGCCGATGAAAAATCGTCGGATACGCCCTTACCAAAGCGGACTGCGACGAGCGCCGGAAGCTGCCATTGCATAAAATGCCGATCGCGGGAGAACTGCCGATCACAATGGGCGGCGGCATTTGTCAGTCAGGACTGTGTATGCTCATGCTTTCAAAGCGCATAGCAGTGAGGTTAAAGTTTCAATGTGGGATGAAAGACGATATCCGGCTGTAAGGCTGCCGGAATGGAATTATTGTGAGGTGTTTATGATGAAGGACATTCCAAAACTATTCGGAAGCTTGGTCTTTAATGACACGGTTATGCAGGAGCGGCTTCCTAAAGATATTTACAGAGATTTGAAAAAGACGATACAGCAAGGTACGCATCTGGAGCATGATGTCGCCAACGTGGTCGCGAACGCCATGAAGGATTGGGCCGTCGAAAAGGGAGCAACCCACTTTACGCATTGGTTTCAGCCCATGACGGGCATAACGGCGCAGAAGCACGACAGCTTTATATCTCCTTCCGGCGACGGCAAGATTATAATGGAGTTTTCCGGTAAGGAACTTGTACGAGGGGAGCCGGACGCGTCAAGTTTCCCGTCCGGCGGACTTCGCGCCACATTTGAAGCGAGAGGCTACACTGTTTGGGATATTACCTCGTATGCCTTTATAACGGATGGAACGCTCTGTATCCCCACCGCCTTTTGTTCATACAGCGGTGAGGCACTCGACAAAAAGACCCCCCTGCTGCGTTCAATGCAGGCCCTTAGTACGCAAGCGCTTCGTATACTCAAGCTTTTCGGGAACGCGTCGGCGCAGCGCGTCATTACGACTGTCGGCCCGGAGCAGGAATATTTTCTTATTGATAAGGAAATGTACTTAAAACGCCCCGACTTGGTTTATACCGGCAGGACTCTGTTCGGCGCCCGACCGCCCAAGGGACAGGAGCTGGACGATCATTATTTCGGCAGCTTAAAGCCAAGGGTTTCCGCTTTTATGAGAGAACTTGAAGAAGAACTCTGGAAGCTCGGCGTCTATGCCAAAACCAAGCATAATGAGGTCGCTCCGGCACAGCACGAGCTGGCACCGATTTTTACGACGACCAATATCGCCTCTGACCACAACCAGCTTACAATGGAACTGATGAAGAGTATTGCAAACCGACATGGTCTTGCCTGTCTGCTCCATGAAAAACCGTTCGCCGGTGTTAATGGGAGCGGTAAGCATAACAACTGGTCTATCTCCACTGATACGGGTATAAATTTGCTCGAGCCGGGTGAAACGCCGCATGAAAACGCGCAGTTTCTGCTGTTTTTAGTAGCGGTCATCAAGGCGGTGGACGATTATCAGGATTTACTCAGGGTTTCGGTGGCAAGCGCCGGGAACGACCACAGGCTCGGCGCGAACGAGGCGCCGCCCGCAATCGTGTCTGTTTTTCTCGGGGACGAATTGACAGAGATTCTGGAAGCCCTTGAATCCGGTGCGGATTATCATAACAAAGAAAAACATCAGATGGAGATTGGCGTGACGGCGCTGCCGCATTTTCCGAAGGATACGACCGACCGCAACCGTACCTCACCATTCGCGTTTACCGGGAATAAATTTGAGTTCCGTATGCTCGGTTCGACAGTATCCATCGCGGGCGCGAACATTATTTTAAACACTATTGTTGCTGAGTCGCTGTGCCGATACGCCGATATTCTGGAAAAGGGAACAAGCTTCAATGACGATCTGCACGCGCTCATTGTCGACACCATCAAACAGCATAAACGCATTATTTTCAACGGCAATAACTACACCGACGAATGGGTAATTGAGGCGGAGAAACGCGGATTGCTGAACCTGAAAACAACGGTTGAGGCGCGCCCCAAATTCATCGAACCGAAGAATATTGCGCTGTTTACCAAGCACAAGGTTTATACTGAAGCTGAGATTCACTCGCGCTACGAAATACAGATGGAGAGCTACTGCAAGACCATCCACATTGAAGCCCTCACTATGATTGACATTGTTAAGGGAGAGATCATGCCGGCTTGTATAGACTATCAAAACGAGCTTGCGGAGCTTTTGGGACGGAAGAAAGCGTGTGGCGAGTATGATGTTTCACTTGAAGAACATTTATTAAGCAACATAGCGCGACTTTCCTCTTGTCTGCTCAAAAAGCTGATTGCCCTTGAAAATGCGATTCTCGAATCCAAGGAGCAGCAAAATGTTCTCGCTCGCGCTCGCTTTTACCGCGACAAGGTATTCGGAGCGATGTCTGAGCTGCGGCTCATCGTCGACGAGCTTGAAACGTTTGTGGCAAGAAAGCACTGGCCGCTTCCAACCTATGCGGAGCTTCTTTACAGCGTCGTATAGACAACAGCGTATCATTATACACAAAGGCGTGTGTTTATTTATGATCATCCTCGGATGTGATTTAAAAACACACGCCTTTTATTATTTAAAGGAGGGTATTATGAACATTACAATGATTGTTGACACCTTATGGGTATTGCTCGCGGCAATACTGGTATTCTTTATGAATCTCGGCTTTGCAGCGGTAGAATCCGGCATGGCACGTTCAAAAAACACGGTTAATATCTTATCGAAGAACTTTATTGTGTTCGCGGTATCTTCTCTCGGCTTTCTGCTTCTAGGCTGGGGCCTGATGTTTGGCGGCGATAATCCAATCATCGGCACTCAAAACCTGTTTATTTTAAACAATTCCAACCTTGATTTTTATAAAGACACCTTAACATCGGACGTACCTTTCTGGGGAAAATTCTTCTTCCAGCTCGTGTTTTGCGGCACGGCGGCAACCATTGTATCCGGTGCGGTGGCGGAGCGGATTAAGTATATATCTTTTATCCTATTTTCCTTTGTGCTGACTCTTGTCGTCTATCCCATAGTCGGTCATTGGGTTTGGGGCGGTGGTTGGTTGTCAAACATGGGATTTTTGGACTTCGCGGGCGACACCGTCGTCCACTCCGTTGGTGGATGGGCGGCCCTCTCCGGTGCGATTATACTCGGTCCGCGTTATGGGAAGTACGGTAAAGACGGCAAACCAAAGGCGATTCCGGGCCATAGCATGGCACTCGCGGTAATTGGCCTTTTCGTCTTGTGGCTAGGCTGGTTTGGTTTTAACCCCGGATCAACCATAAGCTTTCAAAACCCCGGTGACGTCGCGCATATTCTTGTAACGACTAACACCGCTGCCATCGCTGCCGTTTTGACAGCTACCGCAGCATCATGGATTTTTATCGGCAAACCGGATCTTGGAATGACGATCAACGGCTGTTTGGCCGGTCTGGTGGGCATCACCGGTAGTTGCGCGTTCGTCAGCGTTACGAGCTCCTTGATCATCGGCGCGGTTGCAGGTGTGCTTGTGGTTTTTGCTGTTCTCCTGTTTGATCGGAAAAAGATTGATGATCCCGTCGGTGCGACATCCGTTCACCTTGTTTGCGGAATTTTCGGCACGCTTTGCGTCGGACTCTTCGCAGAAGAAAGCGTGACAAGCCTTTCACATGTCAATGGTTTGTTCTTTGGCGGCGGACTTCGTCTGCTCGGCGTTGAAGCCATCGGCATTATTGCTGTCGGCGGGTTTGTGTTCGCAGCTTCCGCATTGGTTTGGGCCATTCTCAGGAAAACAATTGGTATCCGCGTAAGCCTTGAGGAGGAAATCGCAGGTCTTGACACCGGTGAACACGGAAACTCAGCTTATCCTGATTTTGCAATTGTAGCGCCGATCATGGAATCGGGTAATGGGGCTAACGAAAGCCATTCTCGTAAACTGACGTTACCCGCATCCAACGCGGTTAGGCCGGAGGTTGCCATTCCTGTGGTAAATAAAGCGCGTCCCGGCGCGAAGATAACGAAAGTCACAATTATCATGAATCAGGACAAATTTACGAAATTGCATGCCGCGCTCGATAAAATAGGTATCACGGGCCTGACTGTCACCAATGTTCTCGGCCACGGTATACAGAAAGGCCAACCACACTATTATCGCGGCGCGCCAGTCGAAGTGAGGCTTTTGCCGAAGGTGCAGGTTGACATCGTCGTATGTAAAATTCCTGCGGAGATGCTGATCGAAACAGTGAAGAAAGTGCTCTATACCGGAAATATCGGTGATGGAAAAATATTTATCTATGATGTTGAAAATGTCATTAAGGTACGAACAGGCGAGGAAGGATACGATGCTTTACAGGACGAGAAATAACTGGCTCTGACAGTCAAAATCAGATATCAAAGCAATGTGTGCCCCCGTCGGGGACAATATGGGTTTTTACATAGCCTGAATATCTCCGGGATCGGGATAAAAAAGTGCAGTGCCCATATCATTCGGGGGCTCTCCGAGGAAGGCTGAAAAGCAATAGAGGATTGCCGCTGTTGGTGTTGCGATGACGTTGGTGTCGGCAGGATCAGCGGCGGCGGGTTTTTTCTTCCTTTGCATTTTCGTCATAAAAAACACCGTCAATTCACAAAATTTATTGCTTTATTACCGCGAGATTTCCTGATTTATGTTATGATTTTATAGACATACAAAATTATGGAAGCGCACCCGCTTTTTTCCTAAAAGCACAATTTCATCTCCATGCTTGCGGGAGCGTTCATCTGCGGCATTGAGAATATTAAAAAAAGATATTATTGTGATCATGGGCGATCTGCATGCCATAATAGAGGTTTTGTTTGAAGTCTTTTCATTATTAAACCCTAATTATCCGTTAACAAAGGGAAGGTTTAAACCACTTAAAACGGGCGGCCACAGCAGCGGGGAATATGTATGGCGCGGCGCGGGGTTTGTCCGCTTCAACACCGGCCTTAAATTTATTAAGGCAACACCGCATAATGCAT
>LSQX01140035.1_pt1 | contig 11325 bp, 9 predicted proteins | sample 654561 | NCBI WGS metagenome assembly LSQX01 (sample SAMN04489861, study PRJNA283612) | anaerobic digester metagenome | isolation source: 4 biogas reactors fed with cattle manure at either 37C or 55C with and... | place: Denmark: Kongens Lyngby | collected 2014 | reverse complement strand
CTTCCAGGCAGTCGGGCTTGAGCTTCTTGATCAGCTCCTTCATGCCACGGGACTCAAGCTGAAACACCGCTGTGGTCTCTGCGCGTTGCAACAGCTGGTACGTCGGCTTGTCATCCAGCGGGATCTGATCAATTTCCAGCGGCGGTTCACCGTTTTCGATACGACGTGCGTTGATGGCTTCCAGCGCCCACTTGATGATGGTCAGGGTGCGCAACCCCAGGAAGTCAAACTTGACCAGACCCGCCGACTCCACATCATCCTTGTCGAACTGGGTCACCAGGCCGGTACCATCCTCGTCACACATGGTGGCAGAGAAGTCGGTTAACTTGGTGGGGGCAATTACCACGCCACCAGCGTGCTTGCCGGTGCCCCGGGTGACACCTTCGAGCTTGAGGGCCATTTCCCAGATTTCGGCCGCTTCCTCATCGTTTTTCAGAAAGTCACGCAGCTGTTCTTCAGAGTCGTGGGCTTTCTTCAGCGTCATCCCCACTTCAAAGGGAATCATCTTTGACAGGCGGTCAGCCAACCCATAGGACTTGCCCTGTACCCGTGCCACATCGCGTACCACCGCCTTGGCTGCCATGGTGCCGAAGGTGACGATCTGGCTGACCGCCTGCCGGCCATAGGTATCGGCCACATAATCGATGACGCTGTCGCGCCCATCCATGCAAAAATCAACGTCAAAGTCAGGCATGGACACCCGCTCCGGGTTGAGGAAACGTTCGAACAGCAGGTCATACTGCAAAGGATCCAGATCAGTGATCTTCAGCACATAGGCAACCAGCGAACCCGCACCGGAACCCCGCCCCGGACCTACCGGCACGCCATTGTTTTTGGCCCACTTGATAAAGTCCATAACAATCAGGAAGTAACCGGGAAACCCCATCTGGATAATGATGTCCAGCTCAAACTTGAGACGGTCCAGGTAAACCTGTTTTTTGCTGGCATAATCGGGCGCGTCCGGCGGCAACACCACGGCCAGCCGCTCTTCCAGACCCTCGTGGGATACATGGCGAAAATACTCGTCCATGGTCATGCCTTCCGGCACTGGAAAATCCGGCAAGAAGTGCTTGCCCAGCTGGATCTCGATATTGCAGCGACGGGCAATTTCTACCGTGTTGGCCAATGCCTCGGGAATGTCGGCAAACAGCTCGGCCATTTCTTCCGGGGTTTTCAGATATTGCTGATCGGAGTAATGACGTGGACGACGCGGATCTTCCAACACCCGCCCCTCGCCAATGCAGACCCTGGTTTCATGCGCTTCAAAATCTTCCTGCTTCAGAAAGCGCACATCATTGGTGGCTACCACGGGCACCTGCATGCGCCCGGCCAGCTCCATGGCAGCATGCACATGCTCTTCATCCTGTGGTCTTGAGGTACGCTGCAACTCCAGGTAAAACCGGCCAGGAAATATTTGCTGCCAGTACTGCAACAGTTTTTCTGCCTGCTGCAGATCGCCACTGAGCAAGGCACGCCCGATTTCCCCTTCACGGGCGCCCGACAGGGCAATCAGCCCCTCAGCTGCCTCAGCCACCCACTCACGCTGTATCACGGAAATTCCGTGGTGCTGTCCGTCGTTCCAGCCACGGGATATCAGCTCGGTCAGGTTGCGATAACCCCTGGCATCCATAGCCAGCAGGGTCATGCGGGATACCGGACCGTCCGGCTCCTCGCTGCCAAGCCAGATATCAGCGCCACAGATCGGCTTGATGCCTCCTGAACGGGCAGCCTTGTAAAATTTGACCAAAGCAAACAAATTGCTCTGGTCGGTAATCGCTACTGCCGGCATGCCACCCGCTTCCAGCGCCTTGATCAGGGGTTTGATGCGAACCAGCCCGTCCACCAATGAGTATTCGCTGTGTACCCGCAGATGGACGAATGAAGCTGCCATGAATCTGTTACCCTCCCACAAGTGCGAACATGTTCGCACAGGCGTTTTTATTTATCTGTCAGTACCCAGCCCTGTCCGAACATATCCGGACCGCAGGCGCGTGACGCTGCGCATTCATATGCCCTGTGCCAGGGTACACCAAGCCTTATCCGGCTCTACGCTGCGAGCTCACCCGCACGGAAATACATCAGACACCAGCCAGGCGCTCCAGAGCCTCACGATACCTGGCAGCTGTCAGCTCGATTACGTCCTGCGGTACCTGCGGCGCCGGCGCCTTCTTGTTCCAGCCGCTATTTTCCAGCCAGTTGCGGATGATCTGTTTATCAAAGCTTGGCGGGTTGGTGCCCTCCGCGTACTGGTCGGCAGGCCAAAAACGGCTGGAATCCGGGGTTAGCACTTCGTCCATCAAAGTCAGGGTGCCGTCTTCATCCAGGCCAAACTCGAACTTGGTATCGGCTATGATGATGCCTTTACCCAGCGCATACTCTGCTGCCGCCTGGTACAGGCGAATGGACACATCCCGCACTCTGGCAGCCAGCTCGCTGCCGATGATTTCTTCACAGCGCGCATATGAAATATTTTCGTCATGGTCACCCACTTCGGCTTTGGTGGATGGGGTAAAAATTGGCTCCGGCAAGCGTGATGCCTCTTTTAGACCCTTCGGTAGAGGGATGCCACAGACCATGCCGCTATCCTGATACTCCTTCCAGCCAGAACCCGCCAAATAGCCGCGCACAATCGCTTCGACCGGTACGGGCCTGAGGCGCTTGACCACCACCGCGCGACCCTCGACCAGCGGCAACTCGTCGGCAGGCACCACATCCTCAACCAAATCGCCAGTGAAGTGGTCAGGTACCATGCCCTTGAGCTGCCCAAACCAGAAGTTGGAAACTGCTGTCAGCACCTGACCCTTGCCCGGAATCGGCTGATCCAGAATCACGTCAAAAGCCGACAGGCGGTCACTGGCCACCATTAGCATGCGTTTGTCGTCAATTTCGTAGAGATCGCGCACCTTGCCGGAGTAAATGTTTTTCAGACTCAGCTGGGTTGCTGTGCTCATGGCATTATCCTGTTGGTTTTGTTCAACGCGGGACCAGAGCGATACGTCCGGCGCCTGCTGTGTATATACAAGAGAAAAAGCCGGCCCTCCCTGCCCCACAGGCCAGGGAAGGCCGGCCAGAGTCAATTCAGGTGCGGCTGGATGGCACTCAGAACCCGGTTGGTAGTTGCAGCGTCAGCCAGCTGGCCCGGCTCACGCTCAACGCCGACAAACACCTGGCGGCTGATTTGCGTCAGTTTGACCCGATACTGCTGACCCGTGGCTTTGCGCTCACGGCTCTTTTTTGAGGTAAACATGCGCTTCAGCAATCCCGGTTCTTTTTGCGCCGCTTTGCGCTCCAGATCAACAAAATATATTCCCTGACTGCGATCTATGTCGTCCACGTAGATGCCGGCTGCGCTCAGTGCGCGGCCAACCCCCGACCAGGCCTGCTCCATCCCGGCATCCAGACGCAAAACCTGCAAGCCGCCTTCTCCCGCTTCGATCAGGGCGACCCGGCGCGGTGCATCAAAGTTCTTGCTTGCCAGTAACGAATAGCTCTGCCCCTGATTCCCCGCCTGATTGAAAAAACGCTCAAGGCCGGTCAGGGCCAAGGCTGCAGCCGGCTCTTTCTTGTCTGCATGCCAATCGCTTTCCCTGCTACCTTTGCGGGTGGCCGCGTCAACAAATATCTCACTGGTATTGCGCTGTACGCCCGGCTCAATGCGTACCCGGAAGCGGCTCTCCTGGTTCTTGCCAAGGGCAAGGCTCTCACGGGTGGCTTCGGGCATCTCCGAAGCAGGCAGCCATGCGGTAATAAATTCGCCTACATGGGGTCGCTCTTCGGCAATGGTATAACCCTGCTCTTCAAAGTATGCCTGCGCCATATTCCAGACCTGTGCCGGAATGCGTTGCGCCAGAATCCAGCTCTGCCCGTCACCACGCTGAATGGAGAAGTCTCCCTCCAGCATTGCATGGTTAACTGTGTGCGGACGCTGCACCACCGCACCCTGACCATTCAGGGCGGCTACATGGCCCGGCACTGGCAGCAGCGGATCCAGCGGTTTGCTCTGCGTGCCGTCCGGCAATTGCATTTCGGGCAACATGCGGGCATCCAGATAGTCATTGCTCCGGTCCCGAAAGTATCCCTTGTCACCCCATAACCAGCTGCAGCCATTGAGGCTGAGCAGAATCAGTGCCACTCCCGCAATACGCTTCATGCCAGCTCTCCGATCAGTCCAGAATGCCAGTCTGGCGCATGGCCTGACGAACGGGCTCGTGGCAAGACTCACTTAACCAGGTCAGTGGCAGGCGGATACCATTCCCGATCAGGCCCATCTGATGCAGCGCCCACTTGACCGGAATCGGATTGGCTTCAATAAACAGTTTGACGTGCAGCGGCATCAAGCGTTCGTTCAGCGCCCGGGCTTCGTCGGCTTTGCCGGCCATGGCCAGATCGCACAGCTCTTTCATCAGGCGTGGCGCCACATTGGCAGTGACCGATATATTGCCCTTGCCGCCATTAAGCATCAGCTCCCAAGCGGTAGCATCATCGCCGGAATAGACCAGAAAATCATCGGGACAGGCTGCAATCACCTGGCGGCCACGCTCGATGCTTCCGGTCGCTTCCTTGATGCCGATAATGTTGTCAATCTGAGACAAGCGCCCAACCGTCTCGGGCAGCATGTCACATACGGTACGGCCTGGTACGTTATACAGGATCTGGGGGATGTCCACAGTCTCGGCAACTTTCCTGAAGTGCTGATACAAGCCTTCCTGGGTTGGCTTATTGTAATAGGGGGTCACCAGCAAACAGGCATCCGCTCCAACACCCTTGGCATTGGTAGTCAGCTCGATTGCCTCGCGTGTGCAGTTGGCACCCGTACCAGCGATGACCGGAATGCGGCCGCGAACCAGCTCCACCACCCGGCGGATTACTTCCACGTGATCCTGCACGTTCAGGGTCGCGGACTCGCCACTGGTACCCACGGCAACGATTGCATCAGTGCCCTCTTGCAGGTGGAACTCGACCAGTTTTTCGAGCGCCTGCCAATCCAGCCCGCCTTCCGCGTCCATGGGGGTGACCAGCGCCACCATACTGCCTGCAATCATGACATTACTCCTGCCAGGAAAAAAATAACACAATGGCTAATACTACTAACGCCACACCGCTTGCACAAGCACTGTGACTAGCCTTTACCATTCCCCTTGCCGGCTATTTTGGTTAACCTTGTCGGCTACCCGCCCGGCCCGGGTCGTCCCACACAGGAGTGTTTCATGTCAGCCCCCTTACCCCGCGAACAGCACGTACTGATCAGCGCGCTCGGCAAAAATGCCCCGGCCCTGTCGCTCATGTTATGTCGCGCCTGCCAGGATAGCCGCTGCAGCGTTATCAGCAGCCGCCTGACACAGCATGGTGACCATAGCGCGCTGACTTTGCAGGCAGCCGGTAGCTGGGATGCCCTGGCCCGGCTTGAATCCGCCCTGGAGCAGGTCGGCCACCGTCAGGATGTCATGCTATCCTGCACCCGTATCAGCGCTGCTACCCCGCAGCGACCAGCCCTTCCTTATGTCGTTTACGTCAGTGCCCTGCATCAGCCCGACACACTGACCGAGCTATGCCAGTTCTTTACCGACCAGGGTATCGCCGTCAACAATATTGTTTATGACAGCTACCCGGCACCCCAATCCGGTGCCCTGATGATCAACGCCAACATTACTGTTTCCTTGCCGGTCGACACACAAATCAGCTGGTTGCGTGACCAGTTTCTCGAATTTGCCGACCTGCTCAATCTGGACGCCCTGATCGAACCCTGGCGTCCACAATTTCCCTGAGGTATCCAATGACCGACTCCATCCAGATTTCCGACTTTACCGCACAGGCCACCAGCGGCCAAGAAGTTTCACTGTCCGGTCTGCGTGGCCGGCAGGTCGTGATCTATTTCTATCCGAAGGACCATACACCCGGCTGCACCACCGAGGGCCAGGAGTTCCGTGACGCACATGCCCAGTTTGCCGCTGCCAACACAGTGATTTTCGGGGTATCTCGCGACAGCCTGCGCACCCATGAAAATTTCAAAGCCAAGCATGAGTTTCCATTTGAACTGATCAGCGATCCGGACGAAGAACTGTGCAAGCTGTTTGACGTCATCAAGCTGAAAAAACTTTACGGCAAAGAACACATGGGCATCGAGCGCAGCACTTTTCTGTTTGACGCCGAGGGCAAGTTGCAACGTAGCTGGCGCAAAGTGCGCGTAGCCGGTCATGTCGCCGAAGTGCTAACTGCAGCACAAGAGCTGCAGCAAAAGTAAACCCGGTCTATTGCACGAGCATACAAACAGTGAGCATGCTTCACCGGCATGTTCACACACGCCTCGCACCCCCTGGCCACCACAAGCACTCTTCTCGCAATCTTGCTGTGAACAGAAGCCACCCAGAGGGTACGGCCTTATCGCACCTGTTTAACAGACACTGTACATTGGCCAGTCTGAAGAAGGCGTGCACTGTCACACCCCGGGAGGTTTCTGCCCTGCAACAACAGCCTTTCGGCATGCCCCTGCCAGCCGCAAGCCCTCCCCGATGAAAGCAGCCCTCCGGCTACTTGCAGATCAGGTACACAAACACCCCTTCTGGAGTCTGCTCCTGGTATAACAACTGGTGTCCGGCCAACTGGCAAAAGCTGGCAATATCACGTTGCGAGCCTGCATCAGTGGCCAACACCTGCAACACCTGCCCCGGAGCCATCCCGTTCAGCGCCAGTTTGGCTTTCAGCAACGGCATCGGACACGACAGCCCGCGCGCATCCACTTCTTCGTTATATTGCATTACCCAGCCCGCTTCTTGAATGTTTTGCATTTTTCATAGTCAACTGATTGCTCAACCATGCAGAGTTGCAAACACGCTTCTGCACCCGGCAACCCAACAGGGCACCCGCCGGTTCCCGTCGCCAGCAAAAAAACTATACACTGACTGCCAGCCATCACGTCCCAAGACGCACACCAGTTTACACGGAACTCCACCCTACGGGCCCAACACATGAAGAAACTGCAACCAACACTGCTAACCCTGGCTCTGCTGCTTGTCACCCCGTTACCGGCCTACGAGCTGCCCTCGCTCGGCGACTCCAGTTCTTCTATCGTCTCGCTTGAGCAAGAACACCGGCTTGGTCGTGCATGGCTCAGCATTCTGCGCGGCCAGGTGCGCCAGCTGTCAGATCCGCTGTTAAAAGACTACGTCGAGCGCAGTGTTTACAAACTGGCCGAAACCAGTCAGCTGCAAGAGCGCCGGCTGGAGTTCATCATCCTGGCCAGCCCGCAGCTGAACGCTTTTGCCGCACCCGGCGGCATCATTGGTGTCAACGGTGGTTTGCTGCTGCATGCACAGACCGAAGCTGAATATGCATCCGTAATGGCTCACGAACTGGCTCACCTGTCACAGCGCCATTTCGCCCGCGGCATGGAAGCCCAAAAACGCATGCAAATTCCCATGATGGCCGGCATGCTGGCCGGAGTGGTGGCTGCCGCCGCCGGGGCCGGTGATGTCGGCATCGCCGCTATTACCGCCAGCCAGGCGGCAGCATTTCAGGAACAACAACGCTTCTCCAGGCAGAACGAGCAGGAAGCCGATCGCCTTGGCATTCAAAACCTGGCCCGTGCCGGTTACGACCCGCGGGCAATGCCCGGCATGTTCGAGCGGCTGCTGCGCCAATACCGGTACGACCGCATGCCACCGGAATTTTTGCTGACCCACCCGGTTACCGAGTCTCGCATTGCCGATACCCGTAACCGGGCCGAACAACTGGCCGCACGAACAACCCAGCCGGGCCGTACTGACAGTCTGGCCTACCAGTTGCTGCGCTCCAGGCTGCAGCTGACCTTCGAAGACACACCCGGCCTGGCCCTTAAACGCTTTCGCGCTGAAGTTGAACAGGACCCAAAAAACGAGCCGGCCCGCTACGGACTGGGGCTGGCACTGATCCGTGCCCGGCAGTTTGACGAAGCGCAGCAGGTGCTTGCCGCACTGGCCAGCGCGGCACCAGACAACCTGTTCTATACACTGGCCCTGATTGACCTGGACATCAGCCGGCAGCAGCTGAGCAAAGCAGCGCAGAGGCTTGAGCAAGCACTGCAAGCCCACCCTTCAAGCTATCCGTTACGGGCAGCAAGAGCTGATTTGCTGGGCCGCCAGGAAAAATTCCGTGAAGCGGAAATCCAGCTGGAACAACTGCTCAAAGAACGCCCCGGTGATCCGGACCTTTGGTACGAGCTGGCCGAGATACGCGGCCAAACCAACAACATTATCGGTCTGCACCAGGCCAGAGCCGAGTTCTTTGCCCGCGTCGGCGATTATGACCAAGCCATTGAGCAGCTTGGACATGCCAAGCAGCGCGCCAGCAACAACTATCCGCTGGCAGCACGCATAGATGCCCGTCAGCTGGAGCTTGTCAACGAAGAAAAAGCCATCAAAGACATGCTCAAGTGACACTGGCCGGCACCCGACAGTCAGCAGTACAGGCAGTGCCCCGCATAACAAGCGGGGCTGCTTCCCTAGGTACGAAAGCGGCCAACCAGGCTTTGCAGCTCCGTTGCCAGATGCGCCACCTCCTGGCTGGCCCGGGTGGTCTGTAGCGCTCCATCAGTGGTTTCCGCTGTAAGATCATTGATGGCTGTAATCGAACGGCTCACCTCTTCACTCACTGCACTTTGCTCTTCAGCTGCGCTGGCTATCTGCGCCCCCATGTCATTGATAACACCAATAGCCTGCACGATCGACTCCAGGCACTCGGTGGTTTTCAATGTTTGTTCGACCCCGCTGCGTGCCTGGTTCCGGCCCTCTTCCATTGCTTCAACCGCCTGCGCCGCTCCACCCTGCAAGCGTGCAATCATCTCGTTGATTTCCTCGGTTGACTGCTGGGTGCGTGATGCCAGGTTGCGCACCTCGTCAGCCACCACAGCAAAACCGCGACCTGCTTCTCCGGCCCGCGCTGCTTCAATGGCTGCGTTTAGCGCCAGCAAGTTGGTCTGCTCGGCAATGCTGCGGATCACATCCAGTACACTGCCAATTTCCTCACTGTCCCGCGCCAGGCTTTCAATGACTCCAGTAGCATTTTCTACCGAGCCGGCCAGACGTTCGATGGCCGCAATGGTTTGCCGGGCAACTTCGTGACCTACACTTGCCTCATTGTTGGCATGACTGGCTGCCTCGGCAGCCTGGCTAGAGCTCTGCGCCACTTCATTGGCCGCTGCATGCATTTCATGCATGGCTGTTGCCACCTGGGCAATTTCGCCTTGCTGCTTGCGCATGCTTTCGCCGGTATGCTCTGTAACCTGCGATGTCTGCTCACTGGCGGCTGCGAGCTGTTGAGTAGCACGACTGACCTCGTTGAGCGCCTCGCCAAATCGCTCACCCATATTGTTGAAAGCCTCAGCAACCCGTCGCAATTCGTCATGACTGCGATAGTCAACCCGAACTCTGGTGTCGCCGGCAGCCAACTTGCCGCTGGCCTCGCTAAGCAGCCTGACCGCTTCACGAATACTGAAAATAACACGTCCGGCAACCAGCAAAAGCACTGCGGCTCCCACAACCAGCAATACAATAAACAGCTTCAGGATTTGCCTATAATCGTGCTCTGACTGCACATAAAGCTGCTCACCATGCGCCAGCATCGCTTCTTGAAAGGCGTTAACCTCTTTGCGTACCTCGGCCAGTCGCGGGTTAACCTTCAGCAGCAACTCCTTGTTCGACTCAAAAAACTCGCCCTTTCTGGCCAGCTGAAACACCGGATCCACAGTATTCAGACTGTAATCCTGAATCAAGTCACGCAGCTGCTCATATTGCTGCCTGTAGCCACCGGGCAACTCGATGGCATCAAACCGGCTCCAAAGCTCATCATTACCCTGCCGGCAACGCAAAATTGCGTCGAAGTGCTGCTCGATGGGGTGATCGTGCAACTCCAGAAACTCCGAAGTGGGCGAGTGCTGCATGGCCAACAGCAGCTGGGTCCTGCAGTCGTTAAGATTGGTATGCACACGCTCCAGCAAAGTAATCGGCACCATGTTTTCCTGATAGATACGGTCAAGGCTTTGATTCACCTTGCCCACAGCTACCAGCCCTGTACCTCCCAGCACAGCAAACAATCCGAGAGATATGCCCATCATCAAAATCAGGCGTGCCTGAAATGAAAGCCGGCTTAGCATGAAGCACTCCTTCTGTGGCAGTTGCGGCGTTATTTTATGCCGGAAATTTGCTCGCGCCTGAAGCGGGATCAGGTAGCAACCATACCGGCAGACTGGGTCGTGACAAGTATAACATCAGCTTGATACCACCAGCGAAACAAACTCGGCGTCCAGCAGCCTGCCCAACACCCCGGGAGCCAGTTCAATTTCAAGCCCGCGCCGGCCCGCGCTGACATATATGCAATCAATCCCTTGGGCCGACTGGTCAATAAAGGTGCGCAGACGTTTTTTCTGTCCCAGCGGGCTGATCCCGCCGAGGACATACCCCGTGCTGCGAGCCACGACCACCGGATCCGCCATCGCCACCTTCTTCACACCTGCAGCAACTGCCAGTTTCTTCAGGCTCAGGCTGTCACATACAGGAATCATTGCCACCAGCAGTTCGCCTGTATCTGTCTGCACCACCAGCGTCTTGAACACTGTGCGTGCATCCAGACCCAGTTTTTCTGCAGCCTCCAAACCATAAGAAGCTACAGCCGGGTCATGCGCATAGTCATGCAGCTTAAAAGCCTGCTTTTGCCTTTTCAGCAAAGTCACTGCCGGGGTCATCACTGCCTCCACCATCAAATCTGTATCAAGAAAAATATCGCCCTTGCCAACCAGTCAAGTCCAAATGACCCGGGCCTTCGAAACAAAGCACCACACGGGGTCACAAACGCCGTGCCCGGCCAATGGACTCAGTCACACAGCTGACACACCAGCCTGTCAAGCCGGGACCTCCCCTTGCGCTCCGGAGCGGCGCCGGGCTGCTCTGGCCAGCGCACACACCCAACAGATGGTCCTGCGCCGTTTTCATACACACCGCCTGATCATGCTTATGCAAAAGATCATCATTTTAAACCGGCAAATCACATTTTGCCCTGCCTTGTGGCTCATCCATACAAGCATGACACCTGCCTGCGGCAATACCCGGCAAGCGCTTATTCTCACCATGTAATGACTCTTAACAACATACAGGTGTGTATGTATAATGCCTGCGACAGCATCACAAGCCCCACAATCTGCCTGTCTGCTGCTAAACTGCATCCACTTACGAGGCACCTCCAGCATCCGGCCTGCAGCAATTTGCGCAACCTGCTCCACGTCCTGCTTCGGGCATCCGGCTGCAAGCCATCTTTGGTCGTGCCCATTAAATGACTTACTATTGAATGATTTCAGGA
>LSQX01171084.1_pt2 | contig 11326 bp, 10 predicted proteins | sample 654561 | NCBI WGS metagenome assembly LSQX01 (sample SAMN04489861, study PRJNA283612) | anaerobic digester metagenome | isolation source: 4 biogas reactors fed with cattle manure at either 37C or 55C with and... | place: Denmark: Kongens Lyngby | collected 2014 | reverse complement strand
TCTGATGAATTAAGGGCCAGGATTAACGAACGCCTCGGTTACAAAGCCCATGGAGGTGGAATGAGGGTGTGTTACGGCCTTACGGAAATGGGCGGCCCCATGGCTATGGACTGTGAATATACCCAGGGGATTCACATCTGGGGCGATCATTACCTCGTTGAGGTGCTTGATCCTGTAACTCTTAAAGATGTTGAACCCAATAAACCGGGGGAACTGGTAATCACAAACCTAAGTTTTGAAGCCATGCCTATTTTACGTTACCGAACCGGAGACAGGGTCATAGTCAGCTTCGAGACCTGCGAGTGCGGTAGGACTCATCCCCGGATTGTTAGTTTTCTGGGAAGAGTTGACGATATGCTGCTGGTAAGCGGGACAAATGTATTTCCCAGCCAAGTTGAATATGTGCTTATGAAACATCCTGAGCTAAGTGAGAACTGGCAACTGGTAGTTGGAGAAAAAAAAGGTCTTCATACTCTGAAGGTAGAAATAGAACCTGTGGCAGGAGTGGAGATCGATGAAACATATATCCTCAAACTGGAAAAAGAGTTGCATAGTTACCTGGAAATTACCTGCAAGGTGGAATTAAAACCAATCGGCAGCCTCCCGAGATTTGAAGGCAAAGCCGTTCGTGTAAGAGATGAGCGAAGGAATGCGATGAGATGATAGCGCATTATGGTTTCCAAGACGGCTCCGGCGACTATTTTATCAGTATAGACACTGAAAAGTGTATAGCCTGTACAGAGAAACATTGCGTCGCAGCCTGTCCGGAAAAGATTCTGCGGATATTTGTAGACGACTACGATGACGAAGTGGTAGGGGTTGCAGAGGAGTACCGCCAGAAAATCAAGTATATCTGCACAGAATGCAAATCAATGGGCAATGAACAAAATCCGGCCTGTCTGAAAGTCTGTTCTACAGGGGCAATTGCACACTCATGGTAACCTTTCCCATAGAAAGCTGGGCGAAAACACGCCTAGCACAAATAGGCGAGTATAAAAAAGAGTAGCTTTTACTACCTGGTTATGATATAATTAATTTAATCAAACGTTTGGGAGGTATGCTCTGGTTGCAGGGACGGAACAGTTAAGGCACGGGTTGAGATACTTTTGGAAAGGGCAGATCTGCTATTTCACCTGGGTCCTACTCTTTATTCTTTAAAAAATCTAATTGTAATTAAGGAGGTGAAATTAATGCTGCCCCGTTGTTAGCGGGGTATACTAATTACTTTATATAAAATATAAAAAACGAGCCAGGGCCAAAAGAGTAGAGAATGTCGTCCATAAAGTTACAAATTTTTTAATCCCTGCTATGCCAAAGTTAGGAGGTTAAATCAAATGACAGTTGTGAACAGTAGTTGCATGCTATGTGTATGGGACTGCGGTATTAAAGCCCATGTTGAGGATGGGAGATTAGTAAAAACAGAAGGGATGCCTGAGCACCCGGTTACCAATGGTTATATTTGCCCGAGAGGTGAAAACCTGCCTGCTTATGTCTATTCCGACAGCCGCCTTCTCTACCCTTATCGCCGGAAAAATGGCGGTCTAGAAAGAATAACCTGGGACCAGGCGCTTGATATTTGCGCAGAGAACCTGACCAAAATAAAAGAAAAATATGGTGCAAGAGCTCTGGCTATCTTCTGTGGGTCGGTCGGTGTAGAAAATATTGAAGTTGCCGCCTTCGCACAACGTTTTAAGAGCGCTTACCAGACACCGAATCTTCTTTCTGTAGAGAATATTTGCTATCGTATGCGTATTCTTGCACGTCAGTTGACCTTTGGCCGTTATGTGGGTGAAGACTATCGAAAAGCGGAATGCATTGTTCTCTGGGGGCACAATCCTGACGGCTCAAGGAGAATGTTAGGGGATCTTATCCGTGAAAAAATCGCCAAGGAGAAAATTGAACTCATCGTTATTGACCCCAAGAGAACCGATTTGGCCAAAATGGGCCTCCATTTACAAATACGCCCCGGCACCGACGCGGCTTTGGCGCTGGCGATGTTGCATGTCATCATCAATGAAGACCGGTGTGACAAAGAGTTTGTGGAAAACTACACCAAAGGTTTCCCTGAACTTAAAGAACATATCCAGCAGTATACCCCTGAATGGGCGGCAGAAATTACCGGGGTCCCGGCAACGGACATCAAAATCGTGGCCAGAATCTTTGCCCAATCCAATGCAGCCTGTATCCTGCAAGGTATCAATACATTAGATCAACATCGAAACGGTTTCCAGAACTCCAGGCTCTTAGCATTACTGCAAATAGTGACGGGCAACATTGATAAACCGGGAACCTGGGTGACCATTCCTTTCATTCGCATGGCCGATTTGCGGCTGCCTATGGAGGAAAAACCCATTGGTGCAGATGAGTATCCAATCTTTTATTCAGTTTGGGGCCGCGTATCTCCTTACGGTATTGCCACATTGTTCCCCAAGGCAGTGTTAGAGGGTATTCCTTACCCGATGAAAGCCAGTATAGTAACAGCAGCCAACCCCTTGGTGACTTATCCCGATTCCGGCCTCTATAGGAAAGCGTTTGAAGCGTTAGATTTCAGGGTTTCGATTGACCCCTTTATCAACGAGACGGCAGAGTTGTCCGATGTGCTGCTCCCGGCCTGCACATTCCTGGAGAAAAGCAGCCTTGGCTATGTTTACGGCGTTGTGAATTGTGAGCCCTATGCCATGTTGCGTAAAAAAGTAATTGAGCCGCTGGGTGAGAGCAGGCCTGACTGGTGGATCTGGACGGAACTGGCAAAGCGGATGGGTTTGGGGGAATATTTCCCGTGGACTTCTGAGGAGGAAATCTTTGATTACCTGCTGGAGCCGAGCGGCTTTAAAGATGAGCTTAAAAATAAGCTGGGGATTTTCTTTGCTGAAAAGGGCTACTACCAGTATAAAACAAAACCGTTCCCCACACCGAGCAAAAAGATAGAAATATATTCTGATACGCTAAAAGAATATGGCTATGATCCTTTGCCTGGTTATGTGGAGCCTGCCCAGAGTCCTATCAGCACTCCCGAACTGTTCAAAGAATATCCCATCATTCTTATTAGTGGAGCCAGGCAACCGGAGTATGCTCATTCCCAGCAGCGTAATATCCCGGCACTACGCGCCTTAAACCCGGAGCCTCTGGCCGAGATGCATCCTGCCACCGCGCAGCGCCATGGACTGGTTGATGGGGAAAAAGTAAAAATCTCCACAAAACATGGGTCTGTTAAGATGCGTTTGAAGATTAATGAAGATGTAATGACAGGCGTAGTGACAGTCCCTCATGGCTGGGGTTTGGCTAACGTAAACGAGATAACAAATGTGGAAACCAGAGAGCCTATTACAGGCTACCCTGATTTTAAGGCCATTTTGGTTCGTGTGGAGCCGGCTTCTTAATTATTCATGGCCGGTTTCCACCCTCTTCCTCTTTTAAGAGTGGTGAGGGTTAACTATCAAGACTAACGACGGTGAGAAAAGGAGGGATAATATTTGTCATATAAATATCTGAAAACTAAAAGCGAAGGTGGGATCGTTGGTATTACTTTGAACCGTCCTCCGCTGAATGTTTTAACTATTGACATGATGGAAGAGCTGATTGACGCTCTTAAGTGGGCACAGCAGGAACCCGGCGCTTTGCTTGTAATCGATGCCGAGGGGAAGGCTTTCTCCGCCGGCGTGGATGTTGCCGACCATACGCCGGACAAGGTAGGGCAAATGATCGACGTATTTGATAGGCTTTTCAAAACTATGTTTGAAGTCGAAAAACCTATCGTAGCTCTGGTAAATGGTGCTGCCCTGGGCGGAGGTTACGAGATTGTTCTAGCCTGCGATCTGGTAGTGGCTTCCGAAAAGGCCAAACTGGGACAGCCCGAAATAAATGTAGGAGTTTTTCCCCCAGTGGCCTGCTATATTTTGCCGCGCCTGATTTCCTGGCCCAGGGCACTTGAACTCCTGTTGAGCGGGGAGACAATCAGTGCTGCGCGTGCAGAGCAAATGGGGCTGGTGAATAAGGTTCTTCCCGCCGATGATTTTGCCACTGGGTGCAATGAATTTTTAAAGAAATTCCTGGCGCAAAGTCCTGTCGTTTTAGCGTTGACCAAAAAAGCGGCACTAGCCGGACAAAGAAAGAGTTTTTCGGATGGAATTGAAATTATTGACAAAATCTATCTGGATGAACTGATGCAAACAGAAGATGCTGTGGAAGGATTAAATGCATTTATGGAAAAACGCCGCCCTGTATGGAAAGGCAAATAGTAAAAGTACTCTAGTACTCTCTTAGATCAGTCAGTTGCGGAGAACTTTTTAGCACTTTAAAATATTTATAACTTAAGGAGGTTTCGCCATGACTTTACCGGAAAAAATTCAAACATGGCAAATGGTTGAGCCCGGGAAACTTGAACGAACCAGCATTGATGTGCCGGAATTGAAACCTGGAGAAGTTTTGGTAGAAGTGGCGGCATGCGGGGTATGCCATACTGATGTCGGCTATTTTTATGATGGAGTTCCTACTGTAAGCAAACCACCGCTTACACTGGGGCATGAAATCAGCGGGCGTGTGGTGGCGGGTGATGAAAAGCTGTTGGGTAAAGAAGTAATAGTTCCCGCTGTAATGCCCTGCAACAACTGCGAAATCTGCGCCTCCGGGCGCGGGAACCGCTGCCTTAAACAAAAAATGCCGGGTAATAGTATGGGCATCTACGGCGGTTTCTCCACTCATATTCCGGTCCCATCTGCAGACCTTTGTGTTATTGAAGACCGCAAGGGAATGCCGCTGGAACATTTTGCCGTGGTGGCGGATGCCATCACATCCCCATACCAAGCCGCCAAGAGAGCGGAGATTTCACCGGGAGATAACGTCGTGGTTATTGGTGCTACCGGGGGTATTGGGGTATATATGACCCAAATAGCGGCAGCAATGGGAGCGAAAGAGGTTATCGCCATTGCCAGGAACAAGGAGAAACTGCAGCGTTCTCTGGATTTCGGCGCCACCCATGCTCTTAGCACTCTGGATAAGAGCGTTAAAGAAATCAGAGACGAATACAGATCATACTGCAAGGAAAAAGGCCTCCCTACCTACGGATGGAAATTCTTTGAATGTACCGGCTCCAAAATGGGCCAGGAAATTGCCCTGGAGTTGCTGTCGTTTGTCGGTAAGATGATGGTTGTAGGTTATGGAATGCAGAAGGTCGAGTATATGCTATCACGATTGATGGCTTTTGACGCTGAAATTATCGGAACCTGGGGCTGCCTGCCCAAATATTATCCGGAAGTGCTACAAATGGTTCTGGAGGGGAAAATCAAGGTTGAACCTTTTGTCGACCTGCGTCCCATGAGCCAGATTGAGCAGGCATTTAAAGAATCACACTCCGGCAAGCTGATGAAGCGGGTAGTTCTGATCCCGGACTTCTAATTACGAAATTGTACTGAAGATAGAAAGATACTTGCCGATTAAACAGGCTGGTTGTTCTTAACCAACCAGCCTGTTTAAAACATATTTGTACTTGCGGGTTACGTCATATAGAGAATCTACTCCTGTCCAAGGAAGGTGTATCCAGCAAGGTTTAAAGGGAGGGTAAGACTGTGAATTATGTAATTATTGGCAACAGTGCGGCGGCGGTCGGAGCCATAGAGTCCATCCGGACAATTGACCAAAAAGGTTCAATAACGGTTGTCAGCGAAGAAAAAGAGCATGTTTACTCACGTCCGTTGATTGCGCATTATTTAGCAGGCGATGTTACAGAAGAGCGTATGCCCTATCGATCCGCTGATTTTTATATCAATCACGATATTAAAACTTATTTAGGAATAAAAGTTACGGGTCTGGATACATCGGCTCGGTCACTACAGCTGGAAGATGGTACGGCGGTCGATTACGATCGTCTGTTGATCACCACGGGTTCAAAGGCCACAATACCTCCTATTAAGGGTTTGGAACTTGATGGTGTAAGCACATTTCAGACCCTGTCTCTTATATCCAAGATAAAATCTAGGCTTGCGCCGGGTATCAAGGCGGTTGTTATCGGAGCCGGTCTTATCGGTATCCGTGCAGCTTATGGGCTTCAGGAAGCCGGGGCGGAGGTAACGATCGTGGAGCTACTCCCCAGAATACTTTCCCGTGTTTTGGACGAACAAGGCTCCGAGATGGTTAAAAGTATCCTGGAGCGTGGGGGCATCAGGGTATTAACGGGCCGCTCTGTCGCGGAGTTGACCGGAGACAGCGGCGGTGTAAAATCGGTGGTTTTACATGGTGGTGAAAAACTGGACTGCAGTATCGTAATCGTTGCCGCAGGAGTAGCACCTAACGTTGATATTGCCAAAAATACACCTATTAAAATTAACCGTGGCATTCTTGTCAATGAATATTTTCAGACCAATTTATCCGACATCTTTGCTGCCGGTGATGTAGCGGAAACCTATGATATCCCGCGATCCGGCAGTATGGTCAATGCCAATTGGCCCAATGCTCACGAGCAAGGCAGATACGCAGGGCGTTGTATGGCTGGCGAGATGGTACAGTATCCCGGCTCTCTGGGAATGAACTCCGTATCCTTCTATAAAATTCCCGTAGTTTCGCTGGGAATTTTTGATCCTGCTGCTGAAGGTATAGACGGCTGTGATATAAAAATTAGACAGAACCCGGATCAGAACATCTATCAGAAGCTTGTTTTCAAAGACAACAGGCTTAAAGGGGCTATCTTTATTGGTGATCTGGGCTACTGTGGTGCCGTCAAGGATCTGATCAAAGATCAATCGCTGGTTGGTGTCATCAAGGATTCCATTCTGGAGGAGAAGTATCAGCTATACGGTTTCTTGCGTAAGAAGCGGCAAGAGAAGCTCGAAGGAAAAAACATTTCATGGCCGGAGACTTACAGTTCGACACAGCCCTACGTAAAGCGTTTTGACGAAGAGAGTTGGACGGAAAGAGAACGCGATAAAAGGGCATGGCGTTAAAACAGGATAAAGAGGTGATAACTTTGTCAGAGACAAGACCGCTTTGTATCAATGCTGTAGTGAATCTAAGCGACCGTACTGTGGAACTGATAGAGACGCCGGAGGAAGTATTAAGGAAATTTGTCGGCGGCCGGGGACTTAATATGTATTATCTCTACAAGTACCTGAAACCGCAGTCCGACCCGCTTTCTTCAGATAACGTTTTAATTATAGGTACGGGTCTTTTAACGGGGACCCTGGCGCCAAATACCGGGCGTCATAACGTTACCTGCAAATCCCCAGAGTCCGGCATTCTTGGCGATGCCAACGTAGGAGGCTTTTTTGGCCCGGAGATGCGTTTTGCAGGGATAGACCGTTTGATTATTTTGGGGAAGGCCGATAAGCCTGTATATCTATACCTAGAAGACGGTAAGATAGAGATTCGAGATGCCACACCGTACTGGGGTCTTACCACCAACCAGACAGAAATCCAGCTAAGAAGGGACCTGGGTTCAGACATAGAGGTAGAATGTATCGGTCCTGCCGGAGAAAATCTAGTACGTTTTGCCTGCACGCGAACCGGCATTAAGAACGCTGCCGGTCGCTGTGGCACCGGTGCGGTTTGGGGATCCAAGAACTTAAAGGCTGTAGTGGCCAGGGGCACCCGCGGTATACCCCTTCATGATCCTCAGGGTATGCTGCAGAAGTTCATTGAGCTCAGAGACTATATAACAAAATCGAAAATGATTGCCACCCTGGGTAGAGTAGGTACGCCTCTGCTCTATGATGTCAGTAATTACCTGGGAGCCATTCGTACGCACAACAGCCAGCAGACCGTCTTTTTTGACACCTTAAACGCCGAGGAAGTGCATAAATATGTGGTCAAGATGCTGAGCTGCTACGGATGCGTAGTCCACTGTCGTCACCGCAACAGCTACGGCGGCGAAGGGCCGGAATATACCACGGAAGTATTGTTGGGCGCCAACATTGGAGTAGCTGATACAGGGCAGATGATCGATCTGAACAATATCGCTAACGACCTCGGACTCGATGTTTCTTCCCTGGGTACTTATATAGCATGGGCTATAGAGCTATTCGAAAGAGGATACCTTGATGAAAAGACGGCCGGACGTTTCCTGCGCTTTGGCGACTATGAGATGTCCAAGGAGCTTATCTATGACATAGCCTATCGTCGTGGGTTTGGCGATATGCTGGCTGAAGGTAGCCTGTTAGTGGATAAATTTGGTCCGGAGACCGCTGATTTTCTCATCGCCGTCAAGGGGATTCCGCAATCCGATCCCCATGATGTCAGGTATCTAAAAGCCTTTGCCCTAGGGATAGCTACCTCTTCCCGCGGCGCCGACCACCTAAGGAGCAGGCCTACTCTGGAGATCCTGGATCTTCCGGCAGAATTTACCCGCCAGATTTATGGAGGACCCATCGACCCCAATCCTACATCTTACAATACCAAGGGACGGGTAGTGACATATACAGAGACCATTCTTGCGGTAGTTGATTGCGTTGGCATTTGTAAATTTATTTGCCATCTTTGGAACAGTCCACACAACCTGAACTACGACCATTACCGGGAGCTTATCAAGCTGGCTACAGGACTGGAATTCAGCAAGGAGGAGTTGGTGGAAGTAGGTCGTAGGGTAGTTGACCAGGAAAGGCTGATTAACTACCAGGAAAAAGGCATTACACGCAAAGACGATACTTTGCCGGCCCGCTATTTTGACGAACCCATGCCCAGTGCTCGTGCTAAAGGCAGCCATATAGACCGCCAGGGTTTTGACAAGATGCTTGATGAGTACTACGAGTTGCATGGCTGGGACAAAGAGGGCATGCTGCCTCCGGAAAAAGTTGCAGAGTTGAATAAATTGAGGGATCTTTAGGAGTAAAAAGGAGGAATGGCAAATGATTGTCAAGCAAAAACAAGTTTACTGCCGGCCGGCGTTATGCACCGCTTGCCGTATATGTGCCAATGCCTGTGCCGTTGTTCATGAAGGTGTTGCCAACCCTCGGCTGGGGCGGATAACTATTCGACGGAATGCCTTTGAGCGTTACGAATTTCAGGAACTGTGCCGCCACTGCGAGGATGCCCCGTGCGAGGATGCCTGTATGGTGGGCTGTATTGAGAAAGATGACGAGACCGGTATAGTGACCAATGATGATCGCTGTGTAGGCTGCTGGATGTGCGTAATGGTCTGTCCCTATGGCGGGATAAAACGTGACGTGGTTAAGCAGATGGCTATTAAGTGCGACCAGTGCAAAGATATCGGTGACCCTGTATGTGTCAAAGTCTGTCCTACCGGTGCCCTTGTCTATGAAGAACGGGAAGATGCCCCGGAGGAACCTTTCTTTACTGGACCGACTGTGGCCTAGTGGAGAAAAAGCGAGGAGCTTTCAAATGAGGGTTTAAAGGAAGATTACCGTATGGCTACAGATCAAAAACCCCTTGGCCATATGATGACAGTCTGTGTGTGCCCCTGGAGAAAGTTAACCAGGGGCACACACAGACCAACACTGGTTTATCACTGGATACCTGGCAGGATTGGGAATAGTGGAGTGAAAGCTGGACTTATATTCTGTGGTCCCAAGGATTCAAGAATACAGATCATGACATGTTGGCGACATACTGGGCTGGCCACTATGCCTGCGAGAAACTTGGTTGCATGGTAGTGCCAGGGGGGCAGGACGGTTAACCAATTTTTACTATGTTAGAATATTGGGAACATTTTTTCGTAAGGTATTTTGTAAGGATAATGAAGGATTGATTAAATGCGGTTTGTAAAGCAAAGGGGTGTTAAAAAGTGGCTGTAAAAGTTAAATTTATGTCCTCATTAAAGACTATTACAGGTACCGGGATGGCGGAGTTGCCGCCCTCTTTGGACACTGTAGAAAAGGTAATGGAAGAATTATTAAAGTTGTACCCCCGGCTTAAAGATGAGATGTTTTATGCAGACGGTACCATGGATTATATCTACCAGATCCTTTTAAATGGTAAACGTTTATCCTGGCCAGATGATAAAAATATAAAAGTTAAAAACGGTGACGAGCTTATGATAATGGTTTTTATGGCCGGCGGTTAATAACGAACCAAATGAATGAAAGCCTCGGTTTTATAGCCGGGGTTTTCTAATATAAAAAAATCGGAGGTTTTACCATGGAAAAAATGATGAACTTTTTTCGAAACGATAAATTTTCCGGGCATGTTGGCATAGAATTAATTGAGGTTTCCGAAGGCAAGGCAAAGGCAAAAATGAAAATTAAAGAACATCATTTAAACAGTATGGGAACAGTTCACGGTGCAGCATTGTTTGCCCTGGCCGATCTTGTTTTTGCGGTAGCTTCGAATTCGCACGGGAATATTGCCATGGCTATTAATGCACATATTTCTTATCTTAAAGCAGTAAGAAAGGGTTTCCTATGGGCTGAAGGGAAGGAAATGTCACTTAATCCCAAACTCGCTACTTATACAATACATATTAGAGATGATAATAATGATTTGGTCGCTATTTTCCAGGGAATGGTTTATAGAAAAACGAATTAAATGCAAAATATGCGTTCATACCACCTCCCATAGTGCACTTTTTCTATTTCTAACTCCAAACAGAGAGCAAAAATGACGTACCTCAACGCTAAGTTGTATCATTAATATCGGTATGAAAGTAAGTTGTTCCTGGATTTTTTTTCAGGGAACGTTTCCTTTTTTGCTAGGGATTCTAATTGCGACCGGTTTGGTGTTCGTTTTTCCACAAATTGCTCTCTTTCCTGACAGAATATGTTAACTATTAAAAGGATATCAATAAATGATCTTAGGCTAAGCTCAGGTTTTTAGTAAAGTTTCCCATCGCCAAATTCCACATGTAAGCAAGGCCAGCTACCATCGTCCCAAACAGTAGCCGGCCTCTTCAGTTTCTATTATGCAAAATTGCAGGACTGTGTTTCAATTTAATAACTTAATTATTTATATTTATAATTTTAAGATAATTTTTTTTAAGGATATTATATTATTATGGTTATGGAGGAAGGTTTTTTAGAAGAAGCAGCGAAAAAAGATAATACAAATTTTTTTTTGGGGAGGGTAATTATGCCATTAATTAAAATAGTAACCGATTCAACAGCTTTAATTAAGGAGGAAATTTTAAATAAATATGGAATAGAAGTGGTTCCTCTTTATGTTAACTTCAAGGATGAGACCATTGTGGATGGTACGGTAGAAAATGCTGCTATTTTTGAAAAAATAAATAAAACTCAGGAAATACCATCTACATCACAACCTTCACCGGGAGATTTTGTGAAGGTATTTGAAAAAATTGTTCAGGAAGGGAGTGAAGTTATAAGTATTCATATATCTTCCGGAATAAGCGGTACGGTTGAAAGCGCCAATACTGCAGCAAAAATGGTCG
>LSQX01171324.1_pt1 | contig 11327 bp, 8 predicted proteins | sample 654561 | NCBI WGS metagenome assembly LSQX01 (sample SAMN04489861, study PRJNA283612) | anaerobic digester metagenome | isolation source: 4 biogas reactors fed with cattle manure at either 37C or 55C with and... | place: Denmark: Kongens Lyngby | collected 2014 | reverse complement strand
ATCTTATTACGCACTTTTGTCTGCTGATATAGTGTAGTGGCCAATCATGCCGGCCTCTCACGCCGGCGACTGGGGTTCGAATCCCCATATCAGCACTGTTTATTTAAAACCGAAAATCATTTTCCGCAATATTTTATCCTCGCAGGATCTTTCCGCGCATCTATCGATCGTCTCCCCTCCAAACCTCTGCCTTAAGGCCCTCTTATTTTTATTTTTGTATGACCAACAGAATCATACGTGTCTGATGTCATCGTCATAGGGGGAGGGCCGGCCGGATCGGCGGCTGCACGGATATGTGCCAAAGCCGGCTTGTCCACGCGGATCCTTGAAGAGCATGCTTCTTTAGGGTATCCTGTCCAGTGTGCCGGTCTCCTTTCGAATAATGCCTTTGCCGAGTGCGAAGTGTCGGACCGGTCCGTGTATAATACGGTCCGCGGAGCGAAAATCTGCGGTTCTGAAGGCCACTCCCTCTCATTCGATGCGAAAACGACGAAGGCCTATGTTGTTGACAGAGGCAGGCTTGATCACGAGATCGCCGTTCGTGCTGCGGAGGCAGGCGCTGAATTTTCTCTCAAGACATGCGTTACAAAGATCAATCCGGGAAAAAAAATCATTCATACTGCCGGCGGGGAGGAAATCCCCTATACTATTCTGATTGCAGCGGACGGCCCGCGGAGCGTTGCTGCCCGGAGTCTTGGGATCCCGCCGTCACCCTATATTTATTCCGGGATCCAGGCCGAAGTTCCGTGGAACGGAGATCCATCGCTTGTAGAACTTCATCCAAATGCCGCTCCCGAATTTTTTGCCTGGGTCATTCCCCTGTCGGAGAAAAGAGCCCGCGTGGGTCTTTGCGGAATGAAAAATGTACCTGACCTTTTTGCAGCATTCCTCGCCCGGTTTCCAGAAAGCACCCTCCACTCGGTAACGGGTACGATCCCAATCGGGATCCGGGGTAAAACGTTTGGGTCGGGCTGCATGCTTGTCGGCGATGCCGCAGGTTTTCCAAAACCGACATCCGGCGGCGGGGTCTATACAGGGATCCGCTCTGCCCGGCTTGCCGCCGAGACCGCAGTCAAATCTGCGGAGACCGGAGACACGACGGATGCATTTCTTTCAGCATATGAAACACTCTGGCGCAGTGATTTCGGTCGTGAACTTGATATGGGTCTGAAAGCTCTCGAGTTCCGCCGGAATCTGGATCCCGGAGATATCGATGCGGCGATCGATGCGATGAACACTCCGGAGATCCTCGATCTGATCGTTCATTATGGGGATATGGATCGGCCTTCCGATCTGCTGAAGAGGCTTATGATGAAGCCCTCTTTATATGGAACATTCGGCAGAGTCGGGGTCAAAGGAGTTCTTAGATCGATGTTCGGGTAATCCATTTCGTGCATTCCCGATCTGAAGTTTAGAATCTCCGGCAGGGAGTTTTGGCCTGTTTATCTCCCGTCTTCCGTAATACCAATGCTACCATCTTTATGTCCTCAAAGCATACATAAATCATTACAATGCACCTCATTGAAACCCGGGACCTCTGTTATTCATACAGCACATCCAAAGAGCCGGTATTAAACAATATCAACTTCATTGCCGGAAGAAAACAGCGGATCGCGGTTCTCGGGCCAAACGGAGCCGGAAAGAGTACGCTTTTTCGCCATTTGAACGGCATTCTCAAACCGAAATCGGGATCGGTTTTGATTCGGGGCGAGCCTATCACCAAAGCAAACATCCATGAGGTGCGGAAGTTTGTCGGTCTCGTTTTTCAAAATCCGGATGATCAGGTATTTTCAACAACCGTTGAACAGGACATCGCTTTTGGTCCCTGCAATCTCGGGCTTGACGAGGAAACGATTGCGCACCGCGTTGATTCCGTCATCCATATGCTCGGTCTCGAAGATCTGCGCGACCGGGCCCCTCACCACCTTTCCGGCGGTGAAAAAAAGCGTGTGGCCATTGCAGGAGTTCTTGCCATGGAACCCCAGGTCCTTATTCTCGATGAACCGACCGCCGGTCTGGATCCTCAGGGGGTCAAAGAGCTTTTCGGATTCCTGAACGCTCTTCCGGAAACATACGGATTCACGGTTATCTACTCCACGCACCAGGTTGAGCTGGTCCCGGAGATGGCGGACTCGGTCTATGTCATGGAAAAAGGCGAGATAACCGGATACGGGACCCCGCAGGAGATATTCCTTCAGGATGACCTGCTCGCACGCGCCCACCTGGAACTTCCGGCTCTTCCAAGACTCATCAGGGCTCTTCAGGCCCAGGGAATCAACGTCGAATCAGCTTACACATATCAGGATGCTGAAGATTCCTTCATGAAAGCATTTGGAAAGGAGCCTCTTCCCCGGGAAAAAAAGGAGATTCCTGTCCATTCCGAATTGGAACATATGAGTGATCACCAGCACATCCATCCTCATCCCCATCTTCACCAAGAATGACGCTCATAGACGAACTCTTTGATATCGAACACGAGGCATACCGGAAAAGCCCGGTCCATTCCACGGATGGAAGAGTCAAACTCATCCTTTGTCTTCTGGGATTACTGGTGACGATCATTCTGCCCTACGTCAGAATAGGCGATCAGATCATTCCCTGGCCCCAGGTCTTTGCTCTTCTCGTGATCTACATGCTGTTTTGGTGTCTCTACCTTATGTCCGGGGCTTCAATCAGATATTATCTGGTCAGGCTTGTTCTTATCATGCCGTTTGGGTTGTTCTTCATCATTCTCCAGCCCTTCTTTGGAAACCCGTACTATGATCTCTATCATGTTCTCTTCTCATTCCCGCTGGGCGTGACTATGTACTGGGAGTCGCTCATCTTCGGATGCTCGCTTTTTGCCAAATTCGTCATTTCCCTCTCGTTCATCATTCTTCTTTCGGCCACAACAACTATGCAGGGAATGATCGAGGCGGCATCCCGCCTCCATATTCCAAAACTCTTCATCACGGTCATGAGTCTCACTGTCCGTTATATCTTCGTCTTCGCATTGATCTTTCAGAAGATCCAATCGGCATTTGCCTGTAAATGTTTCACCTGGTCCGATCGTCATCTTCCTCTTGCGTATCGGCTTCGCGTGATCGGCAATGCGGCAGGATCCTTATTTATCCGTGCCATAGATCAGGGAGAACGAACCTATGTTTCGATGTGCTGCCGGGGATATGCGGCCGACTCGGCGATGCATTTTTCAAAGAAACCTCTGGTATTTGCCGAGTGGATTTTCCTCCTGTTCGGGGTCGGATATCTCCTTTTGTTTCCAACATTGGTGTATATGATATTTTAATGCGTGTTGGATGCCCCGCATTGGATTTTAAGGATTTTGCGGGCGATGCCCGGCGCGCATATGATTAACGTTTCCTAGTGCCCGCGCTCTTGCTGCTCTCCTCTAAAACTCCTCATATACGGCGTTTTTTATCGAATTTGCCGGATTTCATTCGTTCCCTTCGCAAAAGTATTTACAGTGAGAAATCAACATGAAAAATAGGAAGTTCCACAGGATTGAGGCGACGTGGGTTAACTTACACCGGGGAGCCGGATAGGGGGTCTGACCAGCCCCTGAATGCTGCAGTCATTGAGATAAACGAGGTGCCGGGAAGACGGGAATCGTCTCGCCATGGAAATTTATCCCTCGACAGGTAGCCAGACTATTTGCGTAATCACTCACTAAAAACCGAGGTGAAAACCAAATGCAGAACAAACCTATGGCAGGCAAAAAGGACGCAGCACCTGTTAAATCAGACGCAGCCCCGAAAGCAGCCCCAGCACGCGACGCACCTTCAAAGAAAGGAAACCGCAAGTAATGCGGCCTCTTTCCTGAAGGAAAAAATAGTTGAACATACCCTTATGTGAGGCGGGCACCCCGTTTCACATAAGCTCGCCTGCATTCAGAACTTACACTGTCTGCTCTTTTTTACAGTTTTACTGTACATGTGGTATTTTTGGAATCATTCCCGCTTAGCGTTGGCCAGCATAAGTTTGATCCGGTTTTCCTGATTGATCCTGGTTGCCCCCGGATCATAATCAACCGCGACAATATTCGAGTCAGGGAAATCCACTTTCAGTCTTCTCATCATGCCCTTCCCGACCACATGGTTCGGCAGACAGCCAAACGGCTGGGTACAGACGATGTTTGGGGTGCCGGTGTGAATAAGTTCCAGCATTTCGGCGGTGAGGAGCCATCCCTCTCCCATTTTGTTCCCATATCCGAGATATCCTTTGATGAGCTCCTGCAGATCGGCAAAGGTCCCCATGGCGCGGAATGTTCCCTCGTCTTTTATCACGCCGATCATGATCTTCTGGCAGCTCTCGATATATCTCTGGGCAACACCGATTGCGAATTTTTTCAGTTTGCTTCCGCCGTACAGATCCACATCCACAGAGCGGTTGTTGAATTTGAACAGCATGAAGTCGGTGATCCCGGGCACGATCACTTCCACGCCTTCGCTGGTTAGAAAATCCTCGAGATTGTTGTTTCCAAGCGGAGCATACTTGATATAGATCTCGCCGACGATTCCGACCCTGATCTTCTTTTCTGTACTTTTTGGAATCGCTGCAAAGTCGCGGGTTATCTTTTCCATATATCGTTTCATTTGCCCGCGGCTCATTCCTTTTCCGTGAACGAAAAGGTCTACAAGATCGTCGGTCCATTGTGAAATCAGGGAATCGGTCGCTCCCTTCTCCAACTCATACGGCCTGCATTGATTGCCGAGATGGACCAGAAGATCGCCGTACATCATCCCGTAGACCATCCGGCGGCCGACCGAGAAAGGGATCTTAAACCCGGGATTCTTTTCAAGACCCGACAGGTTGATCGAGATCACCGGAATATACTCTAATCCCGCTTTCTTGAGCGCTTTTCTGAGCAGGTGGATGTAGTTTGAGGCCCGGCACCCCCCTCCGGTCTGGCTGATGAGAAGAGCCACTTTGTGCGGATCGTATCTTCCGCTTTGGACTGCTTCGATCAGTTGGCCGATGACGAGAAGGGCCGGGTAGCAGGTGTCGTTGTGTACATATTTCAGCCCGGTCTCTACGATCTCCCGGTTGGTAGATGTCAGAATCTCGATTCTGTATCCTTCGAGTTCGATGATCCGCTTCAAAAGATGGAACATCACCGGAAGCATCTGGGGCATGATGATCGTGTATTCATGTTTCATCTCCTCGGTGAAGAGGAGCCGCCCGGTCTCGTCGTACACTAATTCAGCCATCTTATGTTCTCTCCCGTGCTTCGACCGCTGCGATCAGACTTCTAAGCCGGATTTTCACAGCTCCGAGATTGGTGATCTCATCGATCTTGATCTGCGTATAGAGTTTGCCGCCTGATTCAAGTATGTCTCTGGTTTCGTCCGTTGTGATCGCGTCGATCCCGCATCCGAACGAAACAAGCTGGATCAATTCCATATCTGCTTGAGTGCAGACGTATCTGGCGGCCGAGTAAAGTCTGGACTGATAGGTCCATTGATTCAGTACTTTTCTCGGCTCCTTTTCCACGAGATGGGATATCGAGTCCTCGCTGATAAGAACAAATCCATATGATACGGCAAGTTCGTCGATCCCATGGCCGATCTCCGGGTCGATGTGATAGGGTCTTCCGGCCATAACAAGGATCTTTTTCCCGTTCTCGCGGGCATATCTGATATATTCCTCGCCTTTTGCACGGATCTCAGCTTTATAATCCTCATATGCCTTGTATGCCGCACTGGCAGCCTCCTTTGTTTCATGTGCAGGAATGCCGAACTCGCCTTTGAAGTAGGCGGCGGCACGTTTGGCAAAATCTTTTGGTCTGTGCAGGCCGAAGTAGGGATTCAGGAACCTGACTTTTTCAAGTTCGGAGATGTTTGCCGCAAGAAGTTCCGGATAGTAGGCGACGACAGGACAGTTGAAGTGATTGTCTCCCGCTCCCTCATCGAAGTTGTAAGGCATGCAGGGGTAGAAGATCGTATCAACTCCTTCGTCAATCAGGGAAATAACATGCCCGTGCATAAGTTTTGCCGGGTAGCAGACTGTATCTGAAGGAATAGTGTGTTGGCCGAGCCGGTAGATGCTGCGGGACGATTCGGGAGACAGAACAACTTCGAAACCGAGTCTGGTAAAAAATGCATGCCAGAACGGGAGATTCTCGAACATATTGAGTCCAAAAGGTATCCCGATTTTCCCGCGGGGCCCCGGAACTCCGGTCAGCGAACGAAGTTTGTCATACTTCCATTTCGCCAGATTCGGAAGATCGTTTTTCTGTTTTCCAAGCGGCCGGCTGCATCTGTTTCCCGAGACGAACCGGCGTCCGTTGTCGAAAGTGTTGATGGTCAGACTGCAGTGGTTCGTACATAGTTTGCAGGTGATGGGGCGCGCCTTGTGGGTAAAATCTGCAAGCTGATCCCGGTTAAGGAGTCCCGGGTTTTCCGGTGCCGTATCCTTTGCATACAGCGCGGCGCCGTATGCTCCCGATATCCCGGCGATGACCGGGCGGGTGACCTGACGCTTGAGTTCCTGTTCAAAACTTCGAAGGACCGCGTCATTGTTGAATGTCCCTCCCTGAACGACGATGTGTTTTCCAAGATCATCGGCACTTGCTGCGCGTATGACTTTGTAGACCGCATTTTTGACGATCGAGATGGACAGTCCGGCGGAAATGTCGGCGACCGTCGCTCCGTCCCGCTGAGCCTGTTTGACCGACGAGTTCATGAAAACCGTACATCTCGATCCAAGGTTCACCGGATGTTCGACGAACAGGCCGAGTCTGGAGAATTCTCCGATTTCGTAGCCGAGAGCCCGTGCGAACGTCTCGATAAACGAGCCGCATCCGGATGAACATGCCTCGTTTAAGAATATGCTGTCAACGGCCCCGTTTCGGATCTTGAAGCATTTCATATCCTGCCCGCCGATATCGATAATGAAGTCAACGTCCGGATTGAAGTGTTTGGCGGCCTGATAATGGGCTATCGTTTCGACCAGGCCGAGATCCATGCTGAAGGCGTTTTTGATCAGCTCTTCTCCATATCCTGTGACCGCACTTCCTTTGATTTTGATCCTGTCTCCGGTCAACTCGTAGATCTTTTTGAGTTCCGCAAGAACGATCCCGACCGGGTTTCCCTGATTCGATCCGTAGTACGAGTAGAGAAGACCGCAGTTTTCATCGATCAAAACGAGTTTCGTCGTCGTGCTTCCCGCATCAACGCCGAGCCAGGCATCACCAATGTAGGATGATATGTCTGTTTTCGGTGGTGAATTGCTGTTATGCCGTCTGCAGAACTCCTCATACTCTTCCTGAGAGGTGAAAAGAGGGGGCATGGTGTTCGTGTGGGTCGCGTCATCCACGCTATCTCGTATTCTTCTCAGCACGTCGCCGAATGGGATGGATTCGTATCCGTCCGTCGAGAGTGCCGCCCCAAGCGCCGCGAAACAGTCGCCGTTTTCCGGGAAGACTGCATGCTCATTGTCGAGGCCGAGCGTCTCGGTAAACCGTTTCCTGAGACCTTGGTAATAATACAGAGGTCCGCCCAAAAACACAACCGTTTCACCTAGACTTCTCCCTTGCGTCAGTCCGGCGATCGTCTGGTCCACGACGGCCTGATAGATTGATGCCGCCACATCCTCTTTTCGTCCGCCCTGATTGAGGATCGGCTGAATGTCCGTCTTTGCAAATACGCCGCAGCGCGAGGCAATCGGATAGATCTTTTCGAAATGCTGCGAGAGTTCGTCGAGCTCCTCAACGCTCACGTTCAGCAGGGTCGCCATCTGATCGATGAACGCTCCCGTCCCCCCGGCGCAGCTTCCGTTCATCCGCTCCTCGAGACTTCCCTTAAAAAAGATGATCTTTGCATCCTCTCCACCGAGTTCTATCACGGAGTCTGCTGTTGGAATGTAGCTTCTGACGGCCTTTGCTGTAGCAAAGACTTCCTGAATAAACGGCAGTTCGGCGGATTTTGCAACCCCGAGACCTGCCGAACCGGTGATCAGGATACGAACCTGTTTTCCGTCAAGAATGTTCGACGCCCGATCCAGAAGTTCCCCGGTCTTTTCCCTTACCTTCGAGAAGTGACGTTCATATGCCCGATAAAGAATATTGTCCGTTTCATCAAGGACTACAACTTTGACGGTGGTCGAGCCGATGTCGATGCCGATTTTCAATATCGATGTATATTTGGGCTCCGTCATTTATGTAAGCAGTATTAGTCCGGCTTTTCAATATAGCTTGTGGGATATATCGTTCGGATAAACATCTCCAGACGGAACGTGGGATTAATACTCTCAAGGACCCAATAATAACTACTTCAGGTGAATATATGGCAGAAGAAACCGGGGCACTCCCCTCCCGTACCGATTTTAGCGCATGGTACAACGAAGTTATCCGCCGTGCGGATATTATGGACGTCAGATATCCCGTCAAAGGACTTTACGTCTGGTATCCGTTCGGATTTGCACTCCGCAATCACACATACACCCTTCTGAGAACGCTTCTAAATAGAGATCACGAGGAAACCCTCTTCCCTCTTCTCATCCCGGAAACCGAGTTCATGAAGGAGGCCGAGCACATCAAAGGCTTCGAAGACGAGGTTTACTGGGTTACTCACGGCGGTCTCTCGCCGCTTGATGTGAAGCTCGCTCTGCGTCCGACCAGCGAGACGGCCATCTATCCGATGTATGCCCTGTGGGTCCGTTCCCACGCCGACCTTCCGTTAAAGCTCTATCAGGTCGTCAACACCTTCAGATATGAAACAAAACACACCCGTCCTCTGATTCGGCTTAGAGAGATCACCTCCTTCATGGAATCCCACACGGTCCACACCGACTGGGACGATGCAAATAAACAGGTCGAGTATGAGCTTGGTCTTGCTTCTGAGTTCTACCGCGAACTCGGTGTCCCGATCATCATCTCCCGCCGCCCGGACTGGGATAAATTCCCGGGAGCTGACTTTACGATGGCGATCGATGCCGTCATGCCTGACGGCCGCACTCTCCAGATCGGTACCGTTCACCATCTCGGCGATCACTTCTCCACGACCTACAACATCACCTACGAGGATGTGAACGGCGAACAGAAACTTGCTTCGCAGACCTGTTTTGGCATTTCCGAGAGATGCATCGCCGCGATCATCGCAGTTCACGGTGATGACAAAGGCCTGGTCCTTCCGGCGACCGTTGCTCCGACGCAGGTCGTTATCATCCCGATCATCGTTGGAAAACGCGGCGAAGAGATCATGGCCGCGGTGGAAAAACTCGAAAGCGAACTCAAAGCTGCCGGTCTCCGCGTGAAAACGGATGCACGCGATATGCGGCCGGGCGCCAAGTATTATCACTGGGAACTCCACGGCGTGCCGCTTCGCGTAGAACTCGGCCCGCGTGATCTTGACAACAGCCAGCTCGTCTGTGCAAACAGGCTTGGCGTCAAGACCACGATTCCACGAGAAAATGCCGCCGATTCCGTGAAGCGTCTGCTTGATGAGGCACACGATCAGATCCTCGCAAAAGCCGAAGACCATCTGAGCAGCCATCTGAAGACCGTTACGACTGTGGACGAGTGTAATCAGAGTTTAGAGGAAAACATCGTCATTGTTCACTGGTGCGGAGAGAAGGCCTGCGCCGATAAACTCGAGGAGCTCACCAACTCGTCCCTTCTTGGAACGGGTGTCCGCAGCAAATATGTTGTCGATGATGAAGGATCGTGCATCGTCTGCGGCAAACCGGGAAAAACCGCACTCGTCGGCAGATCATACTAATAATCACAAACTAAATTAAAACAATCCATATAAAAACAGAGGATAATCATGCAAAACAATGATCAATATTTAAAAACACAAAATGATAAAGCCGCATCCGGCATGCCGATAGATGAGATGCATGAACTTGACCGGACCCTCGGCTTCAAAGAACGCCGCTATATCGAGGAGCTTCGAATCCTGACAAAATCAACCGCTATCGACTGTGTCATTGATGACCGCTTCGAGCGGATCATCTATGTTATCCGTCAGGGGGACATGGGGATCGCTATCGGGAAAGGCGGAGAAAACATCAAAAAGATGTCCCGTGTTCTGGGGAAACGGATCGAGATGGTCGAGTTCGATGAGGACCGTGAGGTTTTCATCGCAAATATGTTCAAACCGGCTGAAGTCGCTTCAGTTTCGTACGGCGGTCGGGATGAACCGGTGATGATCACCGTTCCTGAACGCGGAGACTTCGGTCTTGCTATCGGGAAAGGCGGGTCGACGATCGAAAAAGCCAGAATTCTGGTCCGAAGGTTTTATGGTAAAGAGGTTGGAGATATCCTCATACCGAACAGAGGCAGCGTATGACGGATGCAAAAGTATTCGATGAGTTATGGCAGGTCATCTGCGAAAGAGCGGCGTCTGAAAGTTCCGAGAAGTCGTATGTGCGTCATCTCCTTTTTCATGAAAAGGGTATTGATAAATCCCTTGAAAAAGTAGGGGAGGAGGCCGTTGAATTCATTCTCGCTGCAAAGAACGGTGTTTCTGATAAAACGGTCGGTGAAGCCGCCGATCTTATTTTTCATCTGATGGTCGCTTTAAAAGCGGCTGATGTGGACTTTGAGCTCGTGGAAGAGGAGCTCGCGGTTCGTCGCGCCGGGATGCATCTCCACGATTAATCTGGCGAATCTGAGGGTTCTCTGCCGACTCAGACGTAACTCCTATTAACCCGAACCGCCACATAATATACATGAAACTCTTAGTCAGCCCAAGTTCAATAGACGAGGCAAAGTTCTGCCTCGATGCTGACATTATTGATGTGAAGCGCCCTGCCGAAGGGTCGCTTGGCGCTAATTTTCCGTGGGTGATCCGCGAAATTAAACGTATGGCCGGTTCAACTCCCGTTTCCGCAGCTATCGGCGATTACCGCCCGACTCCCGGGAATGCCTCCCTTGCTGCATACGGTGCTGCGTGCGCCGGAGCTGATTTTGTTAAGATCGGTTTGATGTTCAGTGATAAACACGCTGCAAAAGAAGTTATTGAAGCAGTCGTTCGTGCCGTCAAAGAACCTTTCCCGGAAAAAACCGTCGTCATTGCCGGTTACTCGGATTATGAACGGCTCGGCTCCATTAGTCCGTTCGAGATTTCTCCGCTCGCAGCTGAATACGGCGCAGATTTCTCTATGGTGGATACCGGCATGAAGGACGGTAAAAGCACATTCGAGTTCATGAACGAAGATTCCCTGACAGACTTCACCGATCTGAACCGATCTCTTGGTATCGGCACTGCTCTGGCCGGCTCCCTGAAGTTTGCGGATCTTCCGATCCTCAAAGAGATCGGTCCGGAGATCATCGGTGTCCGCGGCATGGTTTGCGGCGGAGACAGAACAACCATGGTTCAGGAAGA
>LSQX01043231.1_pt1 | contig 11330 bp, 7 predicted proteins | sample 654561 | NCBI WGS metagenome assembly LSQX01 (sample SAMN04489861, study PRJNA283612) | anaerobic digester metagenome | isolation source: 4 biogas reactors fed with cattle manure at either 37C or 55C with and... | place: Denmark: Kongens Lyngby | collected 2014 | reverse complement strand
GAAGCAATTAGCTATAAAAAAATTTAAACGGCTCATTCCATGAATTGATTATCAATTTAAAAGCCATTTTTCTTATCAGATTTCTCCGCTTCGGCTGGAATAATTTTTCCAGCTTGAGAAAGAACAGTATTTGGCACTTTAACATTTAACTCTTTTGCTACTTTTTGATTTATTGCAAGCAAAGTGCGATTATAAATCTCAAAAGGCAAATCTTTCGGATTCTCGCCATTTAAAATTCTATGGACAAGATGGGCTGCTTGAATCCCGCTTGAGGTATAATCATAACCATAAGCCATTAAAGCGCCATCGGCAATTCTTTCTAAATCGGAAACGAATATAGGAACTTTTTTGCTTAGAGAGGCTGAAACTACTGCGTCAAAAGCTGAATACACTGTGTTATCCGGAACAAGGAAAAGCAGGTCTACCTTTTTTGCAACAAGAGATAAAGCTGCTTGATGAACCTCTGAGGAGTTTGTGATGTGAGCGCCCTCAAATTCAATATTTTTATTTTTTAAAAGCACTTTTTTAAGGTTATTGATATTAAATTCTGAATTTGATTGCGAGGGATCCCAAATGGCGCCTATTTTGAATTTTGATGAAGACTCTATTTGTAAAACTTGATTAGCCCAATATAGGGTTGAGTCCATATTAACGGCGCCATAAACGCCAGTTACGTTGGGTAAATGATTGCTGTCCGTTGTTCCGGCATTAATAATAAACGGATTAGCGACAGTTGAAAAAACGACTGGTCTATCTTTTATTTTATTTATTGCCGATTGAGTTGCCTGTGTTGAGAATGTTACAATTATATCATAATCCTGCATAACAAAGTTATCTAATATCGAGTTAAGGGCGCTAATATCTCCGTTTGCATTTCGAAAATCTATTGTGCAGTTTTCTCCCGATTTATAACCCAAGTTTTTCATTTCTTCATCGAAACTATCTCTGGTAACGTTAAGCAATCCATTTTCTACAAGCTGCAAAACGCCGATCTTGCAACGCTTTTCATCACTTGCAATCTTAGACGTTTTAAAAATAAATGGAATAGCTATTGCAAAAATGATTACAGCGGCAGCAATAGAAAAGTAAATTCTATATTTCTTCAAAAAAGGAAAGAAACCAAGGCCTTGCTTTGTTATATTTGCCCTTCTGTCATTAGATATTTTTGTAAAAATAAGTGTTATTAAAACAAAAAGTGCAGTAAGCAATTTCAAATCAATTGGATTCATCCCAAAAAAGAGAGCAAGAGCAATAATTAAGCGATAAATTATCGAACCGATTGTTGCTGCAAGGAAAATCACAAAAACATTTTTACTTGGAAAAATAGATTCTCCAATTATGACCGAGGCAAGCCCAATAATTAAAGTCCCAATTCCCATACCAATATCGGCAAAACCCTGATACTGAGCAACAAGCCCTCCCGAAAGACCGACAAAGCCATTAGCTGCTGCTATACTTGCAACCTTCACTAAATTAACATTAATCCCAGAAGCTTTTGCCATATCCGGATTTGCGCCAGCAGAACGAATTGCAATCCCAGTATCGGTTTTAAAGAAAAGCGAAATCAAGAGCCAAAAAGCCATTATCATTGGGAAAAAGCAGAGCAAATACCAAAGCTCTGAAGGTAAGCCCACATTTAAAGAATCAAAGAAATTAATAATAGTATTCTCGCCAAGCAAAGGGACGTTAGATTTTCCCATAATATGCAAATTAATTGAGTAAAGCCCAACCATCACTATAAAGCCAGCAAGCAATGCGTCAATTTTTAAACGGGTATGTATAATGCCGGTGATCGCACCAGCCAAGGCTCCACAAAAAAATGCAATAGTCAATGCCAGCAAGGGATTCATTCCGAATGTTATAAGAACAGCAGTAACAGCAGCTCCAGTGGTAAAACTTCCATCGACAGTGATATCAGCAGCCTGAAAAATCCTAAAAGTCAAAAGAGAGCCATAAGCAAGTAATGCGTAAAGCAGTCCCAAATTTAAAGCTCCAATCCAAAGTTCCATTTAATCCTCCAACTCAACTAATCCTATACAACCAGTGCTTAAAGTAGTTTTTTCAAGCAAATGAACCACTTTTAAAGGCTCCAGCTCACTTGTTATCCTTTTTAATTCTTCATCGAAATTTTCAATATTCCTATTTATTATCCCTTTTTCAAAAACCACGCTATGAATGTGCCAATTCGATTTAGCTGCAAAATAATCTTTTAGCGATGGCGGGGTTTCTGAGAAATTATGAACAAAGCCTGTGCCGACAAGAATGCAATTAAAATCGCAATCCTCAACAGGAAAATTGAACCAATTAGAAAAATTATTCTCTGAAAAAATTGAATCTCCTGCTTTCTCCTGATTTTCTACGATCGGAACTTGTTTTAGATTCATTCCCCAAAGTCCCTTGCTTTCAGCAAAAAAGACAAGTCCAAATAATTTTCCCTCAGTTAATTTTAGTATAGCTTGAAATAAATTATCTGAATTAACAAATCCATCAATTCCTTCAAAACTAAGAATATATTTGAAATTTCCTTGAAAGCCATTATAAGTAAAAAAGTTATACTTGATTTGAGAACTATCGCCAAGAGGGAGCATATAATCAACCGCCGGCTTTTTCACTGCTGGATAAACAAAGAAATTCCGATTTAAAATAGCTGTCTCCCCAAAATATTTTTTAAAGTCTTTGTAATCTTCACCCAAGGCAGCAAGCCCAATGCCATAGCTTAAGTCATCGGGAGAAAGGCTTATCAAATCAGCTTCGGAAAACTCGCTATGTGTAAGTTTTTCCATACTCCCAAACTTTTGTTTTTTTCCAATTCCGGCTGGGCTTTCTAATATTTTAAATCTTATATTATCAATAGTTTCGCTTTTTATGCTATGCTCTTTTTTTGAATTAGAGCTAAAATCCGATATTTCATCAAAATCATTAATTATTTTAAAAATTTTATGAAATCCGGCAGTTTTAAAAATATAGAAAATTTGCTCGCTCAACTTATAAAGAATCAGCTCGCCTCCCGCTTTGCTCATCGTTTGTTGGGCGCTTAAAAAAACGCGTAATCCCGCACTACTAATATAATTTATGCCTTCCATATCTATTAATAGCTTCCTTTCGCCCTCTGTTGCTAAATCTTTTATGCTTTTTTCGAGGATAGGACTGCTTATGCCATCGATTCTGCCAATTATTTTTATAGCTTTTATTCCAGCAAGCTCTGAGTTTTGAATATCGAGCATTTTCTTTCTTTTATAAATTTGAGACATTTTAACTTTGAGCAAAAATAAAAAAAATATTTAACGATATGAAAATTATATTACATTAAATTCAAATAAAGTATAAAAATAGTTCATTTTGAATGAGCTAATAAAAATAATTTATTATAAATGCAATTCTTCGTATTTTGCATTCAGTTTTTTGAGACGAACAAACAGAAACGCGAAATTGCTTTTAAAAATTCTTGAAAATATTTTTGCATACTTTGTAGAGCGGCGCAATGCATCCTACGATTTAAAGAAAAAGAAGCAGTGCGAGTTGAGTATTCCAGTTATTAGCATTGGAAATATTTCTGTTGGTGGCTCTGGGAAAACTCCATTTACTATTGAACTTGCTAAATTATTGATAAAAAGTGGTATTAGACCCGCTATAATTGGACGAGGTTATAAAAGGCAGTCAAGCGGCGGACTAATTGTGTCTGACGGAGCTAATATTTTTGCAAATCCAGAGCAAGCGGGGGACGAAATGTTTCTGATTGCAAAAAAAATCCCATCGCCAGTAGTAGTTCACCAAAAGAAATATGAAGCGGCAAAGATAGTTGAAGAAAATTTTAAGGTTAATGCAATCCTACTTGATGACGGTTTTCAGCATAGAAAGCTGAAAAGAGATTTGGACATCGTGATAGTAGATTCTAAAACTATTGAGCAGCCTTGTCTTTTGCCCCGTGGAAGATTGCGCGAGCCATTAGCTTCTTTGTCGCGAGCAGATATTCTTTTACTCTATTCTAAAAATGATTTGCCAAAAATATCTTCTTATTTAAAAAAAGACGCTGAGGTTTTTTTTATTGAAGTAAAAAACGATGGAATTAGGCGTTTAGATGATTACGGTCATTTAGCTTGCGATTCTTATAAGGAAAAAAACAGTGAAATTCCTCCTTTTTTTAATGCTGAGCCTAAAAATGCCTTTGCTACTCTATCTTCTATTGCAAATCCGAAGCGTTTTATTAATTCTTTGAAAGATTTTAAAATTAAGCATAGCTTCACTTTTCGAGACCACCACATTTACAGAAAAAAAGATATACAAAGTATAATTAAACAATCTAAGCAGTTGAAAATAAATACAATTATAACTACTGAAAAAGATGCAGTGAAGCTATATAAGTATAAAAAACTGTTTGAAACAAATTCTATTTTTGTTTATGTATTTACAATAAAAATTGATATATTGAATTTGGAAAAGTTTACAGAAAATATTTTAAAAACTTTTCAATTTTAGGATTAAGCTCTCTATTTTAAATTGGAATAATTAAATTGGAAAAAATTAGCATGAAAATCACTGAAAAAATTAAAAACATAATCAAAAGCTCTTTAATAATTAGCTTTTTGCTTTTAGTTTTCGGCTTATCTTTAGCAAGCTGCTCAAAAGAAGAAAAAATCAAAGTTGCTGTGATAGTGCCTTATTGCGCTGGAGAAGACAATAGATATATCAAATGGTTAAAACACTCAGATTCGCTGAGCTTTGAATATCTTGAAGTTTCGCTTGAAGATGGAATTGAAAATGCTGAAAAGTTGCTAAAACTATGCTCTGGCTTTGTTTTAATTGGTGGCGAGGACGTTCATCCAGCTTTCTACGGTCAAGCTTCGGACAGCTCAAGCTGCGTTTTTTTTTCTGAGCGTGATACTTTTGAATTTAAGGCAATTGAGATAGCAAAAAAATTGAATTTACCTGTGCTGGGAATTTGCCGCGGCGAGCAGATACTTAACGTTGCTTATGGTGGCTCGCTTGTTGTCGATATTCCAAGCGATTGGGATACTAGCGTAATCCATCGACACGACAGCCTTAGCTATATTGGGCACATTGTTTATATAGTAAATGGGACAGAACTACATAAAGCAGTTGCCGTGGATTCTGCTGTCGCAACTTCAAATCATCACCAAGCGGTAAACAGGATTGCGCCCGGATTTATTCCCTCAGCTTATTCAGCCGACAGCTTGATTGAAGGAATTGAACGAGTTGTTCCGGATAGCAATATATATATAATAGGAGTTCAGTGGCATCCAGAAAAAACGGACTACGCCTCGCCGCTCTCCCTTCCGATTGCAACCGGCTTTTTGAAAGAGGTAAAAAAATATTATTTAAGGAAAAAAAATGTATAAAATAACGCTTGCTTATCAAATCATAAAATTATAAATTGCTAAATCATCTATTCAAATTTTCATTAAACATTACATTTTATGTTAGAAGAAGCTATTAGGTTCCTGTCTTCGCCTTCAATACCGGTATTTGCAATACTTTTTTTTGCATTTTTAGTAACCTTTATTGAAAATATTTTTCCACCCTCGCCAAGCGACACCATTCTCATTTTTATTGGCTCGCTTGCCGGCATTGGTAAAGTTGATTTCATTCCGCTCCTTATTTTTTCAACGATTGGCTCTTCTGCGGGCTTTATTCTGCTATTTTGGTTTGGAATGGTTTTTGGTAATAGAATTGTGGAATCTAATAAATTTCCTTTTATCAATCAAAAAAAATTAAAAAAGCCGCGACAGTGGTTTAGAAAATGGGGCTATCTTATTATTGTTGTCAATCGATTTCTTTCTGGCACGAGAGCTGTAATTTCTTTTTTCGCAGGTATTTCTAAACTATCTATTCCGCTCACTGTAACTTATGCTGTAATTGGTTCTTTGATTTGGAATGCTCTTTTACTTTATCTTGGCTTTAAAATGGGGAAAAATTGGCATATAGCTGACCAATATATTGATCTTTACGGACAAATACTTCTTCCAACTATTATATTCATTGTCCTTGTTTATTTTTTAGTCAAATACCTGAGAAATAGAAAGAAAAGCAAAAGCAAAGCAAATAGAAAAAAAGTGAAAATCAATAAAAATAGCAAAGCAAAAACAGCAAAACAAGTATAATTATTTAATTTAACATAATTTTTTATTTAATTCTGTTATTGGTGAAAACTTGCAAAAAAATCAAAAAGAAAAGGAAGCAAAGTATAGCTCAAGAACAATTATTAGCAAAACAGAAATCGAAATTGATAATATAAAAATTGCTGTTGAATTTAAGAGAATAAAAAAAGTAAATTTAAAAGTTCAGCCCCCTTCTGGAAAAGTTAGCGTTTCAGCACCATTTAACATTGATATTAACTATTTGAAAAATTTGCTTATATCTAAAATTGATTGGATAAAAAAGCATCAAGAAAAAATCAGCAACCTTCCAAAAAAAGCAGAAAAAGAATATATTAGCGGAGAAACCCATTACTTTTTAGGCAAAGCATTCCTTTTAGAAGTCCTTGAAAGCAAAAGCAGAATAAAAGTATTCCTTAATTCAGATAAAATTACAATGCAAGTTCCTTTTCGCTCATCAAAAGAAGAACGAGAAAGAATTTTATACGAATTTTACAAGCTAAATTTAAAAAAGCTCGCGCCAGTTTTGATACTTAAATGGGAAAAAATTATTGGCGTAAAAACAAACGCTCTCGGCATTCGTAAAACGAAAACAAGATGGGGCTCTTGCAAGGTCGTCTCAAAACGAATTTGGTTAAATTCAGAGTTAGCTAAAAAGCCAGTCGAAGTGATTGAATATGTAATAGCTCACGAACTTGTTCATCTCTTGGAACGCCACCATAATAAACGCTTTTATGATTTTTTGACTCAATTTTTGCCCAACTGGGAAAAGTATAAAGCTGAGTTAAACAAATACGATTAGTTGCCAATTAGTTTCCAAGCAAATCGCAGCGCTCTTTACTTTTCATTTAAAAAAAAGCCCTAGCAAGCTAGGGCTTATTTAGGAGAATTAAAATGAAAACGAACAACAATTTATTTGCTAATTACCATATTTCTTGTTTCCGAATAAGGACCAGATTCTATTCTATAGAAATAGACTCCAGACGCCAAGCCTAATTGCTGGACATTAACATCTAAAGTGTAATGACCGGGCTTTAAAACTTGATTTAGTAATGTAGCAGCAAGCTCGCCACTTTCTCTATAAAGTTTGATTGTCGTCAATGCTTCTATTCCTACTGAATAGTCAATAGAAGTGGTATTGCTTGCCGGGTTTGGGCTGTTTTGTGCTAAAGCATAATCGACACCCGAGAGCTGGATTAATCTTAATGTATTAACGCAAACTGGCTGAATAGTAATATCGCCAGGGATTGTGTCAACCTCCATATAACGGAATTGACGAGTGAATCCACAAGGAACAACCTTGACATTGCCATCGTTACTTGAAAGGAATGTGTTCATTCTAAATCTGAATAAAACGTCATTTGAACTTGCAATTAAGGGACTATTCCCGCTCATACTTACTTCTAAAGTTTTTCTATCAATTATTCTTGCATCATCGCAGCTCCAAGAAGCAGTCATTGTTCCATCTCTAATAATATCAGCACAGCCATTTGGAATATCTGGATATATGTCGTAAGCTGCTGCATTTTCATGATTAAAATAGATGCGGGCAGTAAATGAAGTGATGCCTGCTTGCTCTATTGGTTTTTGTTCATTAGCTTTCTTGTAATATTTGAAATCCATTAGAACTTTGCTACCAGGGTTGGCTTGATATGCTTTTGGTATTTCTGCAACGGTATTGATAAGCATAGCTCTTCCGGTCAAGGTGGAGTAGACTGTGTCGCCTGTGGAGATAATGTATTCTATGCGGACAGTGTGCGGTTCTTCATTTCTTACTTCGACTGGTGCAAAAGTAGCCTCGACAACTAAGCGGTCACCAGGGGCTAAATCGAAAGGAGCAAGTGGACTTTGAAGTCCGCCTTGTTCGGTATACCATCTATTAATTATAAACTCACCAAGATCGGTTGGGTCTCCAACTTTGCTGCTTTGAATTCCTCTTGAAATTTGAATTGTATTCGAGCCTAAATTCTGTAAGGAGACTGAGCCATCTTTCGTTGTATAAACAAAGATCTTGTTGTAATCGAAATCAGTAGTGTATAAGCCTTCTGTATAGCCGCGTCCAATTAAATCATCAAAGTATTTATCTGTTTTTGGTGCATCGCAATCTGCAACTAATATTGCTCTGTGCTCACCAATTTTTTGTGCAGTAAATGTTATTGGAACCTCTAAATGATCGCCAATTTCTATTACTATTGGAAATCCTTGAGCTGAATGCCAGGCGGGATCGATTACAAAAGCGTTCGCATCTTCACCTTCCACTCTTATATCGAACACTGTAAGTTTCATCGCTGTCAATGTATTAATAGTTAAATGGGCAACGTTCCCATTATCTTTTTTCGACGTTCCATTAAGAATAGGCTCGCCAAAATCAATACCGGTAACCTCAACGTGTGGGAGTATTCCAATACCTTCGAGTAGATTTTGAGCAGTTTCTTCTTGGTTATTAAATGTAGTGCTTAAAATAATATCTGCAACATAAGCTTTTTCTTCTTTTGGTGCGAAAAAGACGTCAATATCAACTGCATTTTCTTCTCCTGGCTGCAAATAGTCTGGCACTTGCGTTGAATTGAATCTGAATACGCCATCTTCATCATTTTCAATTCTTATGCCATTTACAGCTAAATTAGCGTTTCCGGTATTGCTAATTCTAACAGTTCCTTCGTATTCTGTAACTCCAGCATACTCATCAATAATTCTTCGTTTTTGCCAGTTAAAACCCGTAATTGATGGGCCGGCATCAATTCCACTACCGTTCCAAATAGAATATAATTTTGTCTTCTTAGCGTTGGTTTGGAAGTGGGCAGAATCGCGGTGCTGGACACCGGGGATATCTGCTTTGTAATATGCTCTAAATTCAAAAGTTTCACCCGGGGGAATAATAAATGGGAAATTAAGCCCTTCCACTCGTGTAAAATGAGTGCTGTCCGACCATGATATTGAATAAACTTCTACGTCCACAGTGCTTTCGTTTTTCATTTCAATGTTCTGAGGTCTTTCCACTCCGACAGGGATTTGTCCCCAATTTGCATCTGCAACCCAAAGTGAAGGCTCGCCAGTTCTTAGCACAAGCTCTGCAACAGCTTCTTCATAACAAGATAGCACTGCTATAACAGAGTCCCTAATAGTTCCAGAGGTAAGTGATAAGGAATGAGCGCATACTTCAATCATTTTGCTTTCACTCGGCTCTAATGTGATTGGCAAGTCAATAGAAGTAATTGAAAATTCCGCTTGGTTGTTCTTCAGCTTTAGTTCTTTTATTGTAACAGGCACTTCTCCATCATTTATCAAGCGTATGTTCTGGCAATCAGATTCATCTAAGGGAATCAGCCCGAAGTCAACAGATTTTGGATTTGCTTCTATTTCCTCTGGTGTGTATTCATATACCTTTTGTAGCTTTTTTCCAGAACGGGTCATTGCTGTAACTGTAATTCTGCTTTCTTTTTTAACATCATGGACGGTGGCGGTAAACCGTGCAAGTGTGTCGTCCATTTTAAACCTTTGATCAACCTCGAAGTCGTAATTTACAGCTTCTTTATGATTGATGGAAAAAATTGCAGCGCAAAGCGTGTCCGCGAGATTTGTTGCGTAAAAGGCTCCATCTACGTTACCGCAATCTATTGCATCGACAAGGTAAAGCGAGTCCGGACAAATATCAGCATAGTTAATTCCAATTGGATAACCGAAGGCAAAGCCGTCTTTTAATCTGTCCCAGTTGCCATAAGAATAGCCAGCCCATCTAGCGCCTTCAAGTCCTTCAACGTAGTGGTCGCCGGGCTGAATTGAGTGCGCAACGTAAGCGTAAGGTGAGCCTGGAATATCTATAATCGATGAACCCCATAAGGATGTGATTTTTTCGTTATCAAAGTAAATATTTTCTCTATCTGCATACCTAAATGTCAGATAAACAAAGTTGTCTATTTCGTAAGGGGCTTTGAAGTTAGCATAAGAACACCATCTTTCCGCTGGAGCAACAGTAAGAAGCATACCTTGCCCGCTAATATGAGGATTCTGTGGCTCGTCTGAACTTCTTATATTCATCATTCCCGGTTCATTCCACCAAGTTTTGCCGTATTGGCCAACTAAAACATTTTTATTTGCTACATAATAAGCAGCTAATTCCTGATTTAAAATATCGTGATATTGACCTCGCTTTAAATTTAAGCTAATCTGTCTTAAGCCAGAGCCATCTTGGCGCTGTTGATAAATAACTGTATTGTCTTCGGTCGCAACGAATCTAATTAAATCGCCGAAATCATTTTCTACCCCACTCAAGCCGCGTGGTCTATTGTGGTATTTAATTGGGGCGGTAACGTATTCTTTGCCTAAAAGCTCGATAGGCCACATTTGTTCCATAAGCATATTACGTGCAAAATAAGCATAAAGCTCCATCCAGCCGCCGGCTTTTTGTCCAACAAAGTATTTTGGGAAAGCTCCCTTTGTATGCCCAGAGAAAACTACTATCGGCTTATTAGAGGTGATATAAGTTCCAGTCAAATCGCTTGTTTCTTCTTGGACAAAAGCTGAATTCAATTGGCCAAGAATAAGATAAGTTTGACCCTTCATAAGGGACACTGATTTTGAATTGCCAGCTCTTACTTTTTCGGTATTAGCGGTTGGTATATAAGTAACTTGAGTATGATCTTCTGTGGCAACAATTAGAATTTGAGGTGGTTTTAAATCCTCAACCTCGTCTAAATACATATTCAATGTAACATATCTTTTACCAAGCCACTCAATCGGGGTAACGCGATATGCCTCACCAGTCCATTTATAGCTGTAATAAACGCAGACTGATATCGGGTCGTCAGCCAAGAGGTGAATTCCGTTATTTGTAGCAATTTCCCCTTCCCTACACATTAATTGGTCGTCTAAAGGAATTTGAGTAATTTTATTCGCATTGATAACGAAATTTTTTATAACTCCTGTTTCCGGAATTGTCATTGCAACTCTTGTGTCGTATTTTGACGACACCCAAACAAAAATTGGCAACTCAGCCCTGGGCTCCTCAGGAGTTGTCATTTTTGCATAAGGCAAAGCAAACCAATACTCTCTGCCTTCTGTTATCTCATCGTCGTGCGCAATTAAAGGCATAACGAAAACTGAAAGCAGAGAAAAAACTAGTATTGTTAATACTGATTTAGATAAAAAATTTTTCATTTCTTCTCCATTTATGTGTAAATAATAACATTTCAAAATACCTGTCTCTTATACACATCT
>LSQX01115791.1_pt1 | contig 11332 bp, 9 predicted proteins | sample 654561 | NCBI WGS metagenome assembly LSQX01 (sample SAMN04489861, study PRJNA283612) | anaerobic digester metagenome | isolation source: 4 biogas reactors fed with cattle manure at either 37C or 55C with and... | place: Denmark: Kongens Lyngby | collected 2014 | reverse complement strand
GCGCGGGAGGCGGCGCGACGCTCGCAGTGCACCAACAATCTCAAGCAGTTGGCGCTGGCGATGCACAACTATCACGACACGCACAAGTCATTTCCCTACGGGCACCGACTGGAAACGTCCGGCCATACGCAGCGGCGCGACTGCTGGTACCAGCGCATCCTGCCGTTCATTGAACAGGGAGCTTTGTACGAGCAGTACGATTCATACTACAATCCCAATCCAAGTCCGCCCGAAGCGAACGAATACATCCATTACGTTCCGAAGTCGATTGCCGGCACGGTTGTCGCCGGGCTGATGTGCCCGTCGGACCCGTCTTCGCCCGCCTGGGGCGGCGGCGGATCGGACAGAGGATTCCAAGGCAACTACGCGGTGTGTGCCGGCGGCGGCATCTACCCCGGCAGGGCCTTCGATATGAACATGATCCTGGCGGATCCCGGCGGGATGTTCGGCCGGAACGACGACTTCGGCATCCGCCACTGCCTGGATGGAACGTCGAACACGCTGCTGGCCAGCGAGGGGATCATCCGCGGCAGCACGGGCGGCTGCTGGGGCGAGCTGGGCGGCTACTGGGGCGGGGCCCCGCACGGCAGTTTCGCGTTCACTTCAGCCGAGCCGCCGAATACGACCGTGCCCGACCGGGTCTATTCGTGCAAAAGCACGACCTGGCCCAAAGCGCCCTGCGAGAACGGCGCCGCCGACGGGCTTTCGGGCCGCTGGAACTTCGCGCGGAGCTTCCACCCCGGCGGCGTGAACGCGGCCCTGGTCGATGGCTCGGTGCGATTTGTCAGCGAGACCGTCAACCGGGTCACGTTCCAGCATGCCGGCTGCCGCATGGACAGCCAAGCGCTCGGGGAGTGGTAAGACAAAGACCGGGCGCCGCCGGCACGGTGCCGGTGGCGCCGCAGCAGGCAAGCTGCCCGGGTCACGGCGGAGGATGCGGATCGCCGCCGCCGTTGCGCATTCCGAGAGCATCAACGAGGAGGTCTACTGATATGCGGATCGACAGGATGAGTTTTTTTTCTGCCTTGCTCGCGGGCGTGACCGCGGTTTTCTTGGTTGGCTGCAGCCCAGCGGGGATCAAGCTCGACCCGGTTTCCGGAACGGTCACGTTCGACGGCGAGCCCGTGTCGGATGGCCGGATCCAGTTCCGCGCCGTGGAAGGCGACCAGCGCGCGTTCGGCGGCAAGATCGAACAAGGCCGTTACGAGGTGGAGACAGCGCCTGGCAAAATGACCGTGGAGATCACCGCATCGCGGATCGTTCCGGGAAAGTTCGACGAGTCGAACCCCGGCGAAAAGACGCCCGTGGGAGAGATGTACATCCCCGCGCGCTACAATTCGGAGACGGAATTGACCGCGGAGATTCCCTCCGGGGGCGTTAAAGGGCTGGACTTCGCGCTGACCAGCCAGTGAGCGCGCCCGGCCAGCGGCCGCGGGGGACTGCCGACGAACGGCGACCCGGCGGCCGGGCCGCCGCTCAGCCGCGGACCCGGCCGATCAGCCCGTCGCTGGCCGTGTCGATGCCTTTCATCCGCGACTGGAGGGCGTCGCGGTTGGGCGCGTAGTCCAGAGCGACCTCGCGGGTGATCCAACCCTTCTGCACCAGGTCGTGGAGCGACTCGATGAAGTCCCGCATGCCCTCCTCGCGGCAGGCATGGAGGATCGCCGGGATATCCTCGTCCTCCTCGCGAACGATCTTGTCCTTGACAATCGAGTTGTTCAAGAGGACTTCGGTCGCCGGATATCGCGAGCCCTTGGCCACGCCGGGCAGCAGCCGCTGCACCATGATCGCCTTGAGGCTGTTGGCGAGCGACGAGCGAATGAAGGCGTGATCCTGCCGTTCGAAGAATTCGAGGATTCGCGAAAACGTCTGTTCCGCGTTGTTGCAGTGAATCGAGCCGAGCACCAGGTGCCCGGTCTCCGCCGCCTGGATCGCCGCGAGCATCGTCTCCCTGTCCCGCAATTCGCCGATCATGATGCAGTCCGGGTCCTGGCGGACGACGAATCGGAGGGCGTCCGGGAAATTGGCGACGTCGAGGCCGATTTCTCGCTGCGAGATGATGCACTTGTCCGGCTGGAGGGCGTACTCGATCGGGTCTTCGATCGTGATCACGTGCAGGGTCCGGTGCGCGTTGATGAACCGGAGCATGGCGGCCAAGGTCGAGCTCTTGCCGCTGCCGGTCACCCCGCTGACCAGGACGAGGCCCTCGAGGCTCTGCATGATCGTCTTTTCATAGACGGGCGGCAGGTGCAGGTCCTCAAAATTCGGGATGCGGCTCTGCACGCGCCGCAGCGCGGCGTGCATCTCGCCTTCCGAGCGAAATGCATTGATCCGAAAACGGTCTCCCCCCTCTGAACGGGCGGCGAAATCGACGCTCCCCCGCTCGTCGTATTGCTGGCGTTTCTCGGGCGGCATCAAGGCCGCCATCATCTTTTCCACGTACTCCGAATCGGGTATCTCCGGCGAATCGACTCGCCGCAAATGTCCGCCGATCCGCACGGTCGGCGGATAGCCGACCTTCAAGTGCAGGTCGGACGCCTCGTTGGCAGTGACAAATCCCAGGAGTCGCTGGATTTCTACCTCGGGCGGTGGCAATTGCATGATTGACCTCCCCCAGGGGCGTGACTGATCCCGTCTCTCGATCGCCAAATCTGGGCAAGGTTCAAGATCCAATGTTCAAGGTTCAAATTCCGGGACCCGGTGCTGCCACGGGCCCTGCCTCGGCCACTCTTGGCGACTGGGAATTGAACTTGAACCGTGCCCCCCTGTGCGCCTTCGCGCCGCTTTCCTTCACAGAAATCGACCGCTTTCTAGCCCTCCGCACAGAGCAAGTCAATCCCCCCCTAATGATGGGTGGGCCGGTTTCGTCTTGCGAACCCCTCTGCCGACGCGACCGGCCGCGCGTTGCGCTTGCCAGAAGGCCGCGGCGCAGCAGGCAGCCGCTGCGCGAACGATCCACGACGGGCCGACGCGCGTCCAGGGCGGCTGGCGCGGTTGCCGCTGCGGCCTGGCGAGCCGCCCACCGGTTCGAGCAAGGGTGTCAAGACTCTTTTTCGCCGCTGCCCTCGCGCTGGCGGAAGAAGAGCCGGATCGGCACTTCGCCGAACGGGAGTTGGTCGCGGAAAACGCTGACGAGGTAGCGCTGGTAGTTCGGCGAAAAGGCCTTGGGGTTGTTGCAGAACAGGACAATCGTCGGCGGCTGGGTGGCGACCTGAGAGGCGTAGTAGATCTTCGCCCGCCGGTGGCCGGTGAAGAGCGGCGGCGGATTGTGCTGGATGGCGGCCTGGACGAGGCGGTTCAAATCGGCGGTGGCAACGCGGCTGAGCGACTGCTTGTAGAGCATCTGGGCGTGGTTGAGGAGCTTCTTGGCATTTCTGCCGGTCTGGCCGGTGATGAAGGCGATCGGCACGTGCTGCGCCGTGCGGAAGGTGTCGCGGAGGTAGTCGGCCCACTCTTGGGTCGGCACGCGATCGGCCATCAGGTCCCACTTGTTGACCACGTAGATGCAGGGTTTGTAGTGCTGGGCGATGTAGTCGCAGAGCTGCTTGTCGACCTTGCTCACCTCCTCGGCGGCGTCGAAGAACATCAGCACCACGTCGGCGCGGCGGACGCTCCGCTCGGCACGGTTGCTGCCGTAGAACTCCAGGTCGCCCGAGATGCTCTTGCGGCGGCGGAAGCCGGGCGTGTCGATGGCGGTGAACGTCTTGCCGTCGAGCTCGAACCGCACGTCGACGCTGTCGCGCGTCGTGCCGGGGACCTGGCTGACGATCAGCCGGTTGGACTCGACCAGCGTGTTGATGAACGTGCTCTTGCCCACGTTGCGGCGGCCGACGACCGCGAGCTTCATCTCCGGCAGGTTTTCCTCGGTCTCATCGGCCGCGGGTGGGGGGAGCAGCTCGAGGAGCTTTTCGAGCAGGGCCGATTTGCCGCGGTTCTGCTGGGCGCTGACCGGGAGCATCTCCCAGCCGAACCGGCGGAATTCATCCGCCGCCGCATGGAGCCCCTCGTGGTCGGTCTTGTTGGCCACGCAGATCACCGGCGCGTCGGCGGCGCGGAGCCGCCTGGCCACGATCTGGTCGAGCGGCGCGGGACCGGTGCGGGTGTCGACGACGAACAGAATCACGTCGGCCGCGTCGATGGCCAGCGAAATCTGCTCCTCGATCTGGTCGGTCAACCTGTCGACATCGTCGATCCCCATTCCGCCGGTGTCGATCAACTCGACGAGCCGGTCCTCGATCTCCAGGGGCTGGATCATGCGGTCGCGGGTGACGCCGGCCACCGAGTCGACGATCGCCAGTCGCCGGCCGATCAGCCAGTTGAACAGGCTCGACTTGCCCACGTTGGGCCGGCCGACGATGGCGACTTGCGGGATACCCATGAGCGGTAGACGGTGTGAGGCGAAACGGCGCTGCGGCCGCAAGGCCGCAATCTCTTGCGTACCGTTTATCATAAACGGCAACCCGAAATCCCGATAGCCGCGCGGCGGCGCAAGCCGCGGCCGGTCCCATCCCCTGGGCACGCCCAGGCGGCCGCCGGCGGTGGCCTGCCGCTGGCGACCGGCACAGATCGCCGGGACCTGCCAAACGGGGCGGCGTCCGTTATACTGGTTCTGAGATTTCCGATCCGAGGAGCCGCATGAGCGAACAGCCCAGCGCCGCGTATTCCGTGCGAGCGGTCTTGCAGAGACTCGAGAGCCTGCGGAGAGCCGGAGTGACCCATCTCCCCAAGTCCCCGGCGGGGGCCGATCCGGCGCTGGCGGTGTCCGCCCCCGAATCCTCCCGCTTGCCGCACGAGCCAATGCCCAGAAAGACCGCCCAGAAGACCAGTTCGCCAGCCGCCGCGTTCCGCGTGGAGGCTTTGGCCGAGCTGGAGAGACGCGTGGCCGCCTGCACCCGGTGCGGAGAACTGGCCGCCAGTCGCACACAGACGGTTTTCGGGGCCGGCAACCCCAGCGCTCGGCTCGTCTTCGTCGGGGAAGCGCCGGGCGCGGACGAAGACCGGCAGGGCGAACCGTTTGTCGGGCGAGCGGGGATGTTGCTCACCGACATTATCGAGAAGGGGATGAAGCTCCGGCGGTCCGACGTTTACATCTGCAACATCCTCCGCTGCCGCCCGCCCGGCAATCGCACCCCGCTCCCCGTCGAGGCGGCCAACTGCCGCGAGCACCTCGACGCCCAGTTGGCGATCATCCAGCCGGAGTTCATCTGCTGCCTGGGGGCGGTGGCCGCTCAGAACCTGCTGGGCGTGAGCACGCCGATCGGCCAGCTGCGCGGCCGATTTCTGGACTATCAGGGCATCAAGGTCCTCTGCACCTATCATCCGGCTTACGTGCTGCGCAACCCGGCGGCCAAGCGGCACGTGTGGGACGACATCCAGATGCTGATGGCGGAAATGGGGCTCAAAGTGCCCAAGAAGTCCAAGTGAGGGGCGTTCTGCCGGCGGCCCCGGGGGCGCCTCAGCGGGCCGCGGCTTGCGCGGATGCCGTGTCGCCGGCGGCCGCTTTCCTGGGTCGCGCCGCCTCGCTCGCCTCGGGTTCCGCCTGCGCGAAGGTCGCCTTGAACGTCTGGAGAAATCGCGTCAGCCCCAACTCGCCCAACTCCTGAAAATCGGCGATGCGGAGGTTCACCGAAGTCAGCGCGACCATCAGGGGCATCGCCGTGGCAAGACCGATCGCGGTGGTCACCAGCGCAAGGCTGATGTCCGCCGCGAGGCGATCCGGGGAGACTTGCTCCAAGCTGGCCAGCTTGCCGAATGCGCCCATCATCCCGATGACGGTCCCAAACAGGCCGAGCATCGGGGCGACCTTGATGCAATGGTTGACCCATTGGAGTCGCTGGTTCAAGTCGCCCAGGACGTCGCGTTGCAGGCGGATTGTGACGAGTCTTCGCACGGGCTCATAACCGGCCTGGCGATTCTGCAAGGCCAGTTGCACAAGCTGGGCGAGCGCGCGGGGATCGTCGTCGCAGACCTTGCCCGCCTCGTCGATTTCGCCCTGGGCCAGGTGCTGGTCGATCTCATCGAGGAATTCGGCCTGAGACTCCTCGCTGCCGAAGCGTTTCTCCGCGATCCGCCGCCAGACCATGATCACGCAGTAGATTCCCCACAGGGCCACGATCGCCTGGCAGACATAAATCAACGTTCCAAACGCATCGAAAAGCGCGCCGCGTTCAAACATCTCCGACCTCTTCCGGGGGGTAATGAATGCTGCATGACCAGTACAGACCATCTTACGGTCAACCGTTCGACGACGCCACCGGGGAAGGGCTGGCCCGGCGGGCGGCGATGGACTGCCCGGGGCGACCTGGTTTCGCAAGCTGAGGCCCGGGAGACGAGGCGCCGCCTGGCGGCATGAAAGGCTGAAGGACGGAACCCGCTCACCGCCGCTCGGTTCCAGCGGCGAGGGCATACCAATCGACCTGCTCGCGGAATGCCGGCTGCCGCCAGTCCACTTCGGCCAACACCGGCGCGGCGGCGCGCGTGGCGACCTCCTCACGGTTGGTGCTCAGGCTCCGATCGCTCGCCCAGCGGTCCGGTTGGTTGATCACGATGCCGGCCACTTCGAGCCCTCCACGGAAGCTTGCGGCGGCGATCAACGTCTGGAGCGTGTGGTTGATCGCACCGAGCCGGTTGGCTGCGACGATCAGCAGCGGATAGCCAAAATCGGCGGCCAGATCGGCCACGTATTCGTCGCCGATTGGCGACATCAGCCCGCCGGCCCCCTCGACCAGGACGAGATCGGACCGGGCGCGCCAGACATCGATTCCCTGGCGGAGCCGCGCGGTGTCGATCTGCCTCCCTTCCGCCCGGGCCGCCAGGTGCGGCGCCAAGGGAGCGAGAAACCGCTGGGGGCAGACATCGTCGAGCGTGCCGGGCCGGCCGGCCGCTTCCCACAAGGCGGTCGCGTCGTCGGAAACGATCGCCCCCCCCTCCCGGCGACAACCGCTCGCCACCGGCTTGTAAACGCCCACGCGACGGCCCGCCGCGCGGAGGGTTTGGGCAATCAACGAGGCGACATAGGTCTTGCCGACCCCCGTGTCGATGCCGGTTATAAACAGGCCGCGGCAGGCGGCAGCGGAGGGTGGTCGCGCCATAAGGGGGGGCAAGGGGTAAGGTTCAAAAGTCAATGGCCAGCGAAGCGTCAAGGCGGTTCCCAAGCCGGAGCTTGGGAACCGGGGAAGGGAGGGTTTGAACCTGGGAATTTGGATCTTGAACCTTGGCTTTCAGGAATTGGCCCTTCACAGCGCTCGCCTGATTCGCCGCGTCCGCCGCCCGAAAACCGGTTTCGGCTTGGCCGTCTGGGCCGTCTGGGCCGGTTCGGCCGTGGCGGCTTCGATGGGTTCCGGCCTGGCGATGGCGTCGAACCCGGCAATTTCGTCGCGTTGGAGCAGCCGATTGATCCGCATTTCGATCCGCGTCAGTTCATTGCCTTCTTCGGGGGAGACGAACGTGTAGGCCACGCCTTCGCGCCCCATGCGTCCGGTGCGGCCGACGCGGTGCACGTAGTCGTCGCAGAACTCGGGGATATCGAAATTGATGATGTGCGAGATGCTTGTAACGTCGATTCCGCGGCCGACGACGTCGGTGGCCACGAGGTAGCGGACCTTGCCGGCGCGGAAGTCGGCCATGACACGATCGCGGAGTTTCTGGGGCAGGTCGCCGTGAATCACGGCGGCGCTGTTCAGTCGTCGCGCCAGGCGTGCTCCGACGCGGTCGGTTCCGCGCTTGGTGCGGCAGAAGACGATCGCCTGACGGGGCTGTTCGCGCTCGATCAGCCGCGTCAGCAAGTCGAACTTCCGCTGTGGATCGACGGTGAAGTAGAACTGTTCGATCGTTTCGACGGCCACGTCCTTGGGGGAGAAATCCAGCATTTCAGGTTCGTGCATGTAGCGCTCGGCCAAGCGCTTGACCGGCGGCGGGATGGTTGCGCTGAGCAGCAGCGTCTGGCGCGATTGGGGGCAGCGGCGGAGGATCTTCTCGATATCGGGCCGGAATCCAATGTCGAGCATGCGGTCGGCCTCGTCGAGGACGACGTGCTCGATCGCGCCCAGGTTGAGCGCCCGGCGGTCGATCAGATCGAGGACGCGGCCGGGAGTGCCGACGGCGATCTCGGCCCCTTGGCGGAGGTGTTCGATCTGGCCGCGGATCGGCTTGCCGCCGTAGACCGCCACGGCGTTGAGCTTCCGCTTGCCGATCAGCTTGGCGAATTCATCGCGGACCTGAACGGCCAACTCGCGGGTCGGCACCAGGACCAGCGCCGAGGGGTCTCGCTGCCGCGGCTTGTCGGTGAGTTTCTCCAGGAGCGGGATCGCGAAGGCGGCGGTCTTGCCCGTCCCGGTCTGCGCTTGCCCCATCAGGTCGCGTCCTTCGAGTGCCTTGGGGATCAGGCCCGCTTGGACGGGGGTCGGCGCCTCGTAGCCGGCCTCGCTGAGAGCGGCCAGCATGGGCTCGGAGAGCACCATCTCGCCGAAGCGCTTTAGGATCGGCCTGGCGGGCTGAATTCTGGCCTGCCGCCTGGCCTCCGTCGCGGGGCCTTCGGCGGGCTTCCGCGCTGGCGGCGGCGATTCGGCTGGCCGCTCCGCCTTGGGCTTGCGGCGGCGACTCTTCTTCTGCGCGGGCCCCGCCGCTCCGGCCTCCGCCGTCTTCTCGACGGGCAATCGTTCCGCCTTGGGCGGTTCGCTCCCGGCGGGGGCCGCCCCCTTCGCACGATGCCTGCGCCGCCGCGGTCTCTTCTTCGCCGCGGGTTGGTCTTCTTTTGCTGGAGTCTGGCTTGGACTGGGGCGCTGCGAAACGCGTTGTTCGGAAGACCCCCTGGGGTCGCCCGAGTCCTTCGTTCTTCGATTAGGCAAGTGTGAATCGTTCCTGTGCTGGTTCCATCTCGCGTGCCGCCGGGCGGCAGACGAAATGATGAAAACGGTAATACTCCCCGGGCGGTTCCCAAGTCGGGGCCGGAGAACCAGGAGTCACGCGTGACCCATCCCCAGACTGTAGCACTCCACACGACCCGGGGTCAACCGCACCCCTCTCCGGGTCGAGGGGAGGGGCTTAGGCTTCCGGGCCGAAACGGTCGCCGGGCTCGAGGCGATAGCCGAGTTGGAACTCGCGAATGTCCAGCTCGCGTTTGCCCGCCGGTTGGAGCGAACGCAAGGCAACGCAGCCAGCGCCGGTGGCCACCACGACCCGATTGCCGTCGCCCTCGACGACGGTTCCCGGCTGGACGCGTGGCGGCGAGTCGCCGCCGATCTCGACCGGGCCGACGATCATCCGCAGCGGCGTGGAGCCCGCCCGGCGCCAGAATGTATAACTTCTGGGCCAGGGAATGAACGCGCGGATGTGGTTTCGAACGGCCTCGGCCGAACGGGTCCAGTCGATCAGCCCGTCCGTCTTCTTCAGCCGCGGGGCGCGCGAAGCCAGGGCGGGATTCTGGGGGAGCGACTCCGGTTCGCCCGACTCCAACGCGTCGATCACCCGGTGGACCAGCCGGCTGCCGATCTCGGCCAGCCGGGCCTCCAACTGCTCGGCGGTCTCGCCGTCTTCGATCGGCGTTCGCTCCTGGGCGATGACCGGGCCGGCGTCGACCCTCGGCGTCATGTGGATCACGCTCACGCCGGTCTCGTCCTCGCCATGGTAGATTGCCCAGTTGATCGGCGCGGCGCCGCGGTACTTGGGCAGCAGCGAGGCGTGCAGATTGACGCCGCCGAGCCGCGCGGTGGCCAGCGTTGTGGCCGACAGAATCTGTCCGTAGTCGCAGACCACGTGCAGATCCGCCCGGAAACCGATCAACCGCTGCTGCGCCTCTTCGGTGTTGATCTGCGGGGGATCGTAGACCATGACGCCGTGCTGGTGGGCCACGTCGCGGAGCGGGCTGGCGGCAACAGGCTTGTTCCCCCGCCACTTCCGTGGTCCGGTCACCAGGGCGACGACGGCGTGGCGGGTCTCAAACAGCCGTTGGAACGTGGGGACGGCAAACGGTCCGGTACCCATCATCACCAGTCGCATGGGACGCGTCCCCCCTTCGCCGCTCACGTCCTGGCCGACTCCAACCCGGCCAGCCGCGCCGAAATTTCCTCGTCGCCGGCAATCGCGCCCAGACGCCGCGAGGACTCGAACTCCCGAACCAGGTCGTCGAGGTCCTGGCGGACCGCCAACTGGTTGGCCGGGCTGAGCCGATCGATGAACAGCACGCCGTCGAGGTGATCCACTTCGTGCTGCACCGCGCGGGCATACAATCCATCCATCGCGTAGCTGAACTCGCGGCCGTCGAGTCCGTAAGCCGAAACCACGATCCGCTCAGGTCTGCGGACCGGGGCCCAGATATCCGGAAGACTCAGGCAGCCCTCGCTCTGCTCCGCCTGGCCCAACTTGCGCGAGATCACCGGATTGATGAACACCCACTCCTGCCCATCGCCCGACTCGCCCTTGATGTTCATCACGAAAACCCGATACGGCAAATCCACCTGATTGGCGGCCAACCCCAACCCGTCGTGGGCATACATGAGATCGAACATCTCCGCGATGATTTCCTTCAACTCGCGATCCACCCGTTTCAGGGGTTTCGATTTGTGCCGCAGCGTGGGGTGGGGATACTTGATGATCTGCACGCAATGATCCTCCTCCGGGATGGCTTCGCAAACCATTATAGAGCAGAGACGATTGGCGGCGTAGGGGATCGATGCGGCCGGGCCGGGTTGGCCGTCGCGCAGGACAGATCGCCTGCCGGAGCTGGAGGATGACCGTGCTCACGAGGCGATCGAATCCGCGCTCCGCTCCGCATCCGAGAGGGGGATGGGGACTACGGGCCTATCTTCATCCGGCGGGAGCTTGGGCCGAATGAGGAGGAAGATGCCGGCGACAACCAGTCCGATCGCGGTTCCCAGCACGGTGCCCCATTTCTGGCCGAGTCCGAAACCGATGTCCTCCACGAGGATGTAGGTCGCGGTGACGACGGTCATGAACACGGCGGGGAAGAAGGCGATCCACCAGCGGCTCGCCCGCCGGGCGAGAAAAACGGTTCCCGCCCACAGGGCCAGGGCGGCCAAGGTCTGGTTGGCCCAGCCGAAGTACCTCCAGATGATCTCGAAATTGACGAAGTTCAACGCCAGCGAGATCGCGAACATGGGAACGACCAGGACGTAGCGGTTGTGGAGCCGTTTCTGGGGGAGGTGGAGGTAATCGGCCAGCATCAGCCGGCCGACGCGGAACGCCGTGTCGCCAGAGGTGATCGACAGGACGAACACGCCCAGCACGGCCAGCACGCCTCCGAAACGCCCCATCGCGCCAAAACATGTCTCGTGGACCACGCCGCCGGGGCCGCCCTTGGCCAGAGAGTTGGCCA
>LSQX01104779.1_pt7 | contig 11332 bp, 10 predicted proteins | sample 654561 | NCBI WGS metagenome assembly LSQX01 (sample SAMN04489861, study PRJNA283612) | anaerobic digester metagenome | isolation source: 4 biogas reactors fed with cattle manure at either 37C or 55C with and... | place: Denmark: Kongens Lyngby | collected 2014 | reverse complement strand
GAGCCCAATAGGCGTTTTCCCGATAGACGTTTCCAGACTTGACAATCTTCAGTGCCCGAACCGGGCAGAACACGACACAGCGCTGGCAGTCCACACACCTGCTGTCGTCGGCGGCAAGCTTCTGTTCACCGGTGGTTGGGTCCACCTTCAGGGCATGCACCCCGTTGGGGCATTGTTTGACGCAGATGCCGCATTTGGTACAGCGTTCAGTGTTCCGCGCCACTTCGAATTCCGGATAGATAAGGTTCATCGCTCTGTTCCTCCAGCCTGCGCCACAATAACCGGTTCGCCCCCCTTGGGCGCCCAAACCCGGTCCGGCTCCGGTTCCACTACACGAATAGCTGCTTCCTCGCTGGCGAAATAAACGACGTCTCCTTTTTCCCCAACCACCATACTCCTGAGCTTGAGCCGGTCGTTGAGGGCAAGCAATCCGCCGCTGAATCCGACTATAATCGAAAAGGGGCCATTCACCAGCAAGGAAGCAAAGGTACTGCGCAAGTAGGCTGCGCACTCCCGTTTTTCTGGAGGCATCTCCTCTATGGCCTGCCAGAAAGGGGGCGCCAGGACTTGGGCGATCTCGTCAAACGTAAGCCCTTTGGCCCTGTGCAGGTAATCCACGATGTAAGCTATCACTTCCGTGTCTGTCTGGAGTGTGCAGCTGTAGCCGTACATCTCTATGGTACGGCGGTTGGTGTCGTACGAGGAGATTTCACCGTTATGCACCACTGAGTAATCCAACAGCCCAAAAGGATGCGCGCCGCCCCACCAGCCTGGTGTGTTGGTGGGATAGCGGCCGTGGGCGGTGAAACAGTATCCTTCATATTCTTCCAGGCGGTAGAACCGGGCGATATCTTCGGGGTAGCCAACCCCTTTGAATATGCCCATGTTCTTGCCGCTGGAAAAAACATAAGCACCATCAATCTGGCGGTTGACAGCCAAAACCGACCTGGCCACATACTCCCGCTGATCCATCCCGCACCGGTAGAGCCTTGCCGGGATTGGGTTGACAAAATAACGCCAAATCAGCGGCGAATCGGTTATCTCCTGCATGTGCCTGGTGGGAATCGGGCTTTGGTCGGCGATCTCGAAGTGCTGTTTCAAATACTGTTCACAATCCACCTTTGCGCCATGGTGATCATAGAAGATATGCAGTGCGTACCACTGGGAATAATGGGGATAGATCCCGTAAGCGGCAAAGCCGCCGCCAAGGCCGTTGCTGCGGTCGCGCATGGCCGCGATTGAACGTATTATCACTTCTCCGCTGAAACGCCTGCCCAAACGATCGATCACCCCGGCGACAGCACACCCTGACGGAATCCTAATCTGGCCTTCTCTCAACACTGTTTCACCTCGGCTGCAGCCATGACTTGGCGGATCAAAAATGGCGTTCATCACATAACGCCGGCAAGCTCGGTTGCCCGAGCGGCCGCATTATCTAATGAACGCCATTGTTCAGTGGTTTTATTATATTGCAGCGTTAGATTGACTGTCAATAGTGCAAAAAGCTGTTGACAAAAAAATTCGTTTCGCTTAGTATAATTGTGTAAACAGCAAAGGCGCTGTGGATTGACATCCGCGGCGCCTTTTCTTGTTTTCCGGCACCACGGTTGTCTATGAACGGCGTGTAAAGCCACACTGATTCAAGGGAGGTTTCATCTGATGAGAGATGTTCCAAAGTTGTTCGGGAGTATGGTTTTCAACGATGAGACCATGCAGGCAAGACTGCCCGAGGATGTTTACTTGGCTTTGAAGAAATCCATGGCCCAAGGTACCCATCTGGAGCTTGATGTAGCCAACGCGGTGGCCAATGCCATGAAAGAGTGGGCGATCGAAAAGGGCGCCACGCATTTCACTCACTGGTTCCAGCCTATGACCGGGATCACCGCCGAGAAACACGACAGCTTCATCTCGCTTGTGGGCAGCAGCAAGGTGATCATGGAATTCTCCGGAAAAGAGCTGGTGCGGGGCGAGCCGGACGCTTCCAGCTTTCCTTCGGGAGGATTGCGCTCCACCTTCGAAGCGCGGGGCTATACCGTTTGGGATCTTACTTCGTACGCTTTTATCCGAGAAAGGACCTTGTACATCCCTACAGCTTTCTGCTCCTACAGCGGTGAGGCTCTAGACACCAAAACACCGCTGCTCCGCTCCATGCAGGCCCTTGACAAACAGGCCCGCCGCATTTTAAAGCTGTTCGGCCATACAAATGTGAAACGGGTACTGGCCACCGTCGGCCCGGAGCAGGAGTACTTCTTGATCGACAAGGCGGTCTTTTTGAAGCGCCCCGACTTGATCTACACCGGCAGGACTTTGATCGGAGCGCGGCCACCCAAAGGACAGGAATTGGAGGACCACTACTTCGGCAGTCTAAAGCCGCGCGTTTTGAAGTTCATGCATGAGCTGGAGGAAGAACTGTGGAAACTCGGCGTGCCCGCCAAGACCAAGCACAACGAAGTGGCCCCTGCCCAGCATGAACTGGCTTGTATCTTTAACACTGTCAATCTGGCGGCGGATCACAACTACTTGACCATGCAGCTGATGAAGAGCGTGGCCGACAAACACGGACTGGCCTGCCTATTCCACGAAAAGCCATTTGTGGGCGTAAACGGCAGTGGCAAGCACATCAACTGGTCCATGGCCACCGACACCGGCATCAACCTTCTGGAACCCGGGGACACTCCCTGGGAAAACGCCCAGTTCCTGCTGTTCCTGGTGGGTGTGATCAAGGCGGTTCATGAATACCAGGATCTTTTGCGGGCGTCGGTTGCCACCGCCGGAAACGACCACCGCCTGGGGGCTAACGAAGCACCGCCCGCAATTGTGTCCATGTTCCTGGGTGACGAACTGACAGGAATCCTGGAAGCGATCACCAATGGAGGGCATTATGAGCACAAGGCGGTCAAACAGATGGAAATCGGCGTCACAGCTCTGCCCCATATTCCCAAAGACATCACGGACCGCAACCGTACCTCGCCTTTCGCGTTTACGGGCAACAAGTTTGAGTTTAGGATGCCGGGGGCATCTCTGCCCATCGCCGAACCCTGCACAGTGCTGAACACGGCTGTGGCGGAAGCACTGAGGCAGCTTGCCGACACCTTGGAAAGCGCCGAGGATTTCCAGTCCGAGTTGGCTTCAGTGATCAAAGAAACCTTCCAGAAACATAAAAACATCGTCTACAACAACAACAGCTATTCCGAAACATGGCCGAAGGAAGCGGAGCGCAGGGGATTGCTCAATCTCAAAACCTATGTGGACGCTCTGCCGGTCCTGATCTCCCCCAAGAATACCGAACTGTTCGTTAGGCACCAGGTCTTCACCGAAGCGGAAATCCACTCACGCTTTGAAATCCTTCTGGAGCGCTACTGCAAGAACTTGCAGATCGAAGCTGCCACCATGGCCAACATGGTGCGCCAGGAGATCATCCCAGGCTGTATTGGGTATCAGAACGAGCTGATGCAGCTTTTGATGAACAAGCGGGCCTGGTGTGATTACGACAGCACCTTGGAGGACCACTGCCTGCGCAAGATCTCCAAGCTGGGGGCATGCCTGGTAAAGAAGCTTGACGCCTTGGATCAGGCGATGCTTTCCGCCAAAGGGGAACGAGATCCACTGGCCCAGGCCAAAGCCTACCGCGACTCGGTATGCAGCGCCATGGCGGAGCTGCGGCTGGTGGTGGACGAACTGGAGACGCTGATGTCAGACAAACACTGGCCTCTCCCCACTTACGGCGAGATATTGTACAGCGTAAACTAGACTTTGTACTTGGCGACTGTTTTGGAAAGGGGAATGTACAACGCCACCGCCACGATGATCGACGACACACCGTTGATCAATGTGGCGGGCAGGCTGAATGCCGAGGCGATTACCGCCGGATAAAAACTGCTGCCGGCAATCAGCAGGACCGCCGTCTTCCAAAGGAACTCGCCGACTGCGTTGAAAGCGATGCCTGCCACAGCTCCGAGGATGGCGTATTGAATCTCAACGCTGTAGCGTTTGGAGAAGAATCCTGCCGCGGTCAGGACAGCACCCAAAGCCAGGAGGAGGACGCACAGCGCCGGGCTGATCACCAGCTCCCTGTCAACGCCTGGCACACTGATCTGATATCCCTTGACCCGTGCTGTCACACTCAACGCCGCTCCGATCAGGAAAAAGGCGATCCCCGCGGTAAGAATCCATTTGACAGGGGGTGTCGATGCAGCGTCACGTTTCTTGGCGGCAACTTTGCCGACAACCACGCCGATACCGAATTTAAGGACGAATGTCCGCAGAGCGCTTGAGCCATAGCCGTTGACAATGTCATACAGCCCCATCCCCAAAGAACCGGCCGCACCGCCGATAAAGCCGTTGAATAGAAGCGCTGCCAGAATGACAAACATATTGCCCATATGCAAAAACGGCCTGCCCACTGGGGATGGGATTGGAATCCTCAAGTAGAGCGAGACATAGCAAATCGCCGCAAACAACCCAATCAGCACAACGGTCCGAGTCGAATACTTTTTCTGCTTCATGTGTCCTTCGCCACCTATCTGCAGATTTCCACACCATGATTTTACCAGGCAAAGCAGCACTGTTCAAGGGACGGCCGCGGCTCTATCTCACAACCTCCAGCAATCCGCCCTTCTCACGCACCTCCAGGAACATAGGGCGCTCATCCGGTGTCTTGTTGGGAGTATGGACCGTGATCATCAGTCTGCCGTCGAAAGTCTTGAAGAGCATCCCGTGGCCCCCGTCCCGCTCGAAAACGGGTTCCGGGATCTGGGCCCAGGGCCCGAGAACACTGCCTGAGGTGGATTTGGCGATACCCATGGTATAACCGTTGGCTCCAATGCTCGACCACAGCATCAGCAGGCTGCCGTCGGAAGTCTTGTGAATAAAGGGCCCATCGGTCACGTAGGCGTCCTTCTCCACACCGTCGAACTCACGCCTTCTCGGCCGGACCCACGGTGCTTCAGACGCTCTGAAGAGCAGTACGGGATCTCCCACCGCGGTTTTTAGATCGGCGGACAACCTCACCGCACGGATCTCGCCGTCGACAATCTGGACCCACTCATGGCAAAAGATCATCCAGGGTTGTTGGTCCTCGTCCACGTAAAACGTGCCGTCCAAGCATTCCCAGCCGCGTGGTGTCACCGGGCCGTCGCTGTGCGGCACAAACGGGCCTTTGGGATCATCGGCAGCCAGAATCTGAGTCCCGCGGCAAACACCTTCGGCTTTGAATGAGGCGAACATGTAGTATTTGCCCTTGTAGGGGAATACCTCTGGGGCCCAAAAATTGCGATCGGCCCAGAACCCTGCGGGAGGCCTGAAAGCGGGAAAGGGCCCGGCCCAGTTCTCCAAGTCTTCGCTCTCAAAAGTGTCAAAACCGATAAAAGGTCCCACCCAACAGTTGGGATCGGTAGTTCCGTACAAGTAATACTTGCCTCGCTCAGCCACGGGCAGAACAAAAGGATCGCGCATATGAATGTCTTTGGTTTTAAGCACTGTAATATCTCCTCCTAAAAGCTATCTATGGTTATCTCCTGCCTGAGCAATGTCACAGAAGCCCGAACCCTTGCAAATAAAGCATGTTGTTGATGATCGCATGCGCCTTCCACCAGTTTTTGGCAATCGCCCATTCCTCAGGATATGCGCCCCACTGCCAGGTGATGTTCCAGGAGCCGTCCTCAAGCTGTGTCTGGGCGATGAACTCACATTCAAAATCAGCGAATTCCTTGTTTCTGGGATAGAAGATACTCTCGGGAGTGTTGAAGAACTGGGACGGCTTGCAGACATACGCACTGCCCCACCGGCTGGTGTCCTTGGTGATACTGTACGCAACTTGTTCGATCAGCCTTGCCCGCAGGGCGTCTAGGTCGACAATATCAAAGGCTTGAGCTTCTTCAAGATACTGCTGCAGGCGGATATAGCATGAAACTGTGTGCATATTGTCGAGCAACCCGTATGCCCGGTATGCTTCGACGGCTTCTTGCGCAATACGGCATCCCAGAGCATACAGCTCGCTGTTTTGCCCGGAGAATCTGATGATGAACCCTGCCAGGCAAGCTGTGGGATTGTAATCGTCGTGCCATTTGCGATCACTGGCATGCCACCATGGTGCGTGGGGATAATTATTGTTGCTGGGGATTATATTAGCCCAATGCTTTCCGTTGAAGTGCTCCCCGCTGCCGAGAAAATCGAGGATGCCTTGGATTAGCCAATGGGAGCTGTCTGTGAAGTTGATCTCACGCAGGATCTCGGTGGCCGCCCAAGTCTGTAAAGGCGAAGAGTTCGGATTCCATGCGTCGGGTTCGAGGCCGTGCCCGAAGCCTCCGTCCTCGTTTTGATAGAAAGCCAGCGCTTTCAGGACAGCTTCTTTACTGCCGTTTTCAAAGTGATAATGCCACCGGGCGAGATCCAATGGCCTTGCGTTCTTGTATATGAACTCTTTGGCTCTTTGGAAGACCTGGTGCATTCTCTCTCCTCCCACGGGGTTATCTATCATATCGTTCTTTCGCTGCGCGGTGGAATAATCCTGGCTCAGGACAACTCAGGAGTTTGTCAAAGCAGCAGCGCCAGTGTCCCGGCGACAATCAAGCATAAACCGACAGCAGCTTTCACACTGAGTTTCTCTTTTAGGATGAAATACGAAAAGGCAACGGTAAAGAGGATGCTCAGCTTGTCAATGGGCACGACGACACTGGCTGGCCCGGTTTGGAGCGCCCGGTAGTAGCACAGCCAGGAACCGCCGGTGGCAAAGCCGGAGAGAATGAGGAAGATCCAGCTGCGGCGGTCGATGTTCTTGATGGCCTTATGTTTTTTCGCAGCGAAAACGATCAGCCAGGCTAGAATCAGCACAACAATCGTCCTGATCGCTGTCCCGAGGTTTGATTCGACGCCCTCGATCCCCACCTTGCCGAGGATGGCTGTCAGGCTCGCAAAGATGGCTGCGCCGAAAGCGTAGACAATCCAGAGATTGCTTGTGGATGGGGCATTCTCGGTGTCATTCCCTTGGCCCGCTGCGCCTTTTCGCTTGTGCACCATCAGGTATGTCCCGCCGCCGATAAAGATCATGGCAGCGCCCTTGAGCAATGTTATGTGCTCTCCCAGGAGCAAGAACGCCAGAATCATGGTCAGCACAGTGCTGGATTTGTCAATCGGCGTTACCTTGTTCACATCGCCGATCTGGAGGGCTTTAAAATAGCAGAGCCAAGAAGCGCCTGTTGCCAGCCCGGATAGGACTAAGAACAGAATTGTTCTAGCGCTGACATCAGCAAGTGTATGCTGGGAACCGACGATAAACACCATCAGCCAGGAAAACAGCAGGACGACACAAGTCCTGATGGCTGTGGCCACATTGGAGTCGGTGTTTTTGATCCCTATCTTCGACAGAATAGCTGTCAGTCCGGCAAAGATGGCTGACCCAAAAGCAAATAAAACCCACATTTGTGCGCTTCTCCTCCCCAGAATTTTGTGTGGTGCAGTGTTTGGTACAAGTGCAGGCCATTTATGTAATGCGACTCTAGTCACTGCATAGTGTTAGAAATCCCACGGTGAAATTCCTGCATAGCCGCGGAAAAATCACCGTGGGATTGGGGTGTGAGCGCATGTCAAGCTTTGGCGTGGGTTTATCTACTGGGTTATCTTTTGATTAACAGCACAGACAAATCATTGACATTGGTACCTGTGGGCCCGGTGAAGATCAATCCGTCCACGGCCTTGAGAGCGTGGTAGGAATCATTGTTTTCCAAGGCTTGGTGTATGCTGATTCCCACTTCGCCAAGCTTCCGCTTAGTATCATTATCCACATAACCGCCTGCAGCGTCGGTGGGGCCGTCGGTTCCGTCAGAACCTACGGAAAACAAGGCCACTCGATCCAAGTTGGATATCCCTTCGGCGGCCGCCAAAGCCAATTCTTGATTCCGCCCGCCTTTCCCTTGGCCTTTGACGTGGACTACGGTCTCACCGCCAGCAATAAAAGCCAATGACTGTCCTGTATCGGCGTGGTACCGGGCAATCGCCGCAAGGAAACTCCCTGCTTCCCTAGCCTCGCAGGTAAGGCTGTCTGTAAGGATTATGGGTGTGTAACCCAGTTCCCGGCAGGTTTTTTCCGCCGCCAGGCAAAGTTGGCGCACACTGCCGGTGATCTTTGTAGTCACATTCTCGAGAGCGGTAGGAGGATCGATCCGCAGCAGCCTTTCCACTTCCTCAGTGATCCTCAGTCCGTATTTCTGGACAATGGCCAGAGCTTCTGCACTGGTGGAACTGTCTGGATATGCCGGGCCGGAAGCGATCATGTCGAGGGGATCCCCAATGATATCTGAAAGAACTATGGAGAAAACTTTCGCCGGTTCACACAGCTTGGCGAATTTACCGCCTTTGACCGCCGAGAGCCGCTTGCGGATGGTGTTGATTTCAGTGATGTTGGCTCCGCAGGCCAAAAGCTGCTCGGTGAGATCCTTCAGTACTTCATCAGCGACCAGCGGCTTTTCGAACAATGCTGAACCGCCGCCGGAGATGAGAAACAGCACTGTGTCTTCTGCGGTCAGGTCCTTTACAAGCTTAATCGCCTCCGCGGTGGCGGAAAAGGAGTTCGCATCGGGGACGGGGTGCCCAGCTTCAAAGATCCGGATCTTAGGTAAATCCCCTTGGGAATGCCCATATTTGGTGATCACCACTCCCTCACTGATTCTGTCCCCCAAAAACTCACTGGCTGCTTTGGACATGGACCAGGCGGCCTTGCCGATCGCCACCAGTATCAGTTTCCCTTTGCCGAAGTCCGCTCCGGTCAGCGCTTTTTTTACAGCGGTGTCGGGAAGGGCGGCAGTAATCGCCGCGTCGATGATTCTCTGCGCATCTGTCCGCAAACTCAAACCGGGTCCCTCCTTGGTATGTACAGCGCCCAAGCATCATACAGTGCTTCGGCGCTTCCAATATATCAACGGCTGCTTAACGAATCAAGAAATAAATGAGGTAAACGTTGATCAGAGATGCCAGTCCTACTACCAATGTGCCCAATGTCTGAGTCTTGTAACCGTCTTCGACTTTCATGGCGCCAAAATTGGTGACAACCCAGAAGTAGCTGTCGTTGGCGTGGGACACAGTCATGGCGCCTGCGCCGATAGCGATCACTGTCAAGGCCGTCAAAACCGGGGCCGCCAGTCCGAGCGTGGGCAGCATCGGCGCAACGATACCGGCTGTGGTTACCAGAGCAACTGTTGATGATCCTTGCGCAGTCTTGAGAACAGCCGACAGCAAGAACGGGAACATCAAGCCCAACAAAGAGATCGTTTGGGCGTTTTGCTTGATGAATTCCACCATGGAAGTGGAAGCGATAACATTGCCGAGCACGCCGCCGGCAGCGGTGATGAACAGAATAGGGCCGGACACTTCCAGGGTCTGGTTGGTCAGCTTGTGGAATTCACCAAGTTTGTTCTGGCTGGCCAGTGGGAAAAGTGCCAAGATGGCGCCTACGGCAATGGCGATGATCGGGGTGCCCAGGAACGCAATGACAGCGTTTTGGATGCCGGCCATCGCCAAAGCAGATGCAAAGGCCATGAGCAGGATCGGCACTACGATAGGCGCAAATGACACAAGTGCGTTCGGCAGCTTGCCGTAACTTGCCACCAATTCTTCGTAAGTTTGGGTGATCTCGCCGTCCAGATCCGCCTCATCATTTGCCCGCACTTTTTTACCAATAGCTACGGCGAAAATGTAGCTGGCAATCAAAGGCAGGATCGAAGCGGCAACACCCATGAGAATCACCAGCAGTAGATTGGCTTCCTGGCCGAGGCCTTGGAACAAAGTGTTGGCTGCTGCGATTGGGCCTGGTGTTGGCGGAATGAAGCAGTGGGCAATATAAAGCCCCATGGAAAGCGCTACGGTGCAGGCCACGGAAGATTTAGCTGTCCGTTTGACCAACGCTTTTCTGATTGGGTTTAGAATGACGAAGCCGCTATCGCAAAAGACTGGGATTGAAACAATCCAACCCATGATCAGCATGGCAAGTTCAGGGTTTCGCTTTCCTACCCAGCGGACTACTGTGTCGGCCATCTTCAAAGCAGCGCCGCTCTTTTCGAGCAAAGTGCCGATAAGTGCGCCGAAGATAATCACAATGCCGATACTTTTAAACGTGTTGCTGAACCCGGTACCGATGACCCCAGGGATCTCAGCCAGCGGGATTCCAGCCACCATGGCGAAAAGCAGGGACACGCCCATGATGGACAAGAAAGGGTGAATCCTCAATTTGGAAATTGAGTAGATCATGAAGCCAATTGCCACAACAAAAGTGACAATCAATGGAACGCCCGACATATTATAACCTCCTAATATATAGATAAGTGCATCGTTGGGTGCATAGAACACCCAGCTAGATGCACTTATCGTAACACAAGCCGGTTTGTTCATCAATTAGTGATTAGCTGGGCGAACTGGGAAGGAGTGGAGCCATGTGACAGGGTGTGACAGGGGACGGTGACCTGTCACATCTATCGTTACTCCAGCATTGTTCCGCCCTCCAGTCTTAGTTGGATGCGGCAAGCTCCTCTTCGGCTGTGACTTGATTAAACAACGCGCTGGCGAGCGGCTCCCGCTTTTTTGTGCCGTCTGCTGCAAACCTACAATATACGGCACCCCAACGTATTCTTCGCCTCTTTCAGAGCAAAGCGGTGCGCTTCTTCGTCGAACGATGCCACACCGTTTTCATAGATGTTGACTGTATAGTTCAGATTCCTGGCATCGGCAGCCGTGTACAGAACACATATGTTGGTGCAGACACCCACCAGATAGAGTTCATCGACCACTTTTTCCCGCAAATAGAGGTCCAGATCGGTGCCGAAAAACGCACTATAGCGCCGCTTCTTGATAATCTTGTCTCCACTACGGACTTCCAGTTCATCGATGACCTGGCTGCCTGGAGTCCCGGCAATGCAGTGGGGTGTAAACATGGCGAACTCCTTGTCATCCGGCTCGTGATTGTCGCATACAAAGACGACTGGATCACCCTGCGCCCTGAATTCATCGATTTTTTCCTTGATAAAACCAATAAGCCCCTTTCCAGCCTCGCCGGTAGTGAGCACACCGTCATCGTCAATAAAGTCTTTGAGCATGTCAATAACCAGCAGCGCTTTCATCGCCAACCTCCTTTTTAGATACATGACAGGTGTGACAGGGGGTGTGACAGGTCACCGTCCCCTGTCACACCTTGTCACATCGTTTGACTCTTAACTCCCGCACTGTCAACCATTCCAACCCAGGGCTCATCGTGGTGCGCGGGTGCAAATAGATATCTTCTCCTGGTACGATCGGTTCATCGATCTCATAGAGATGCCCCGGTTCAGTGCCGTTGTGGGTAATCCAG
>LSQX01033004.1_pt1 | contig 11332 bp, 14 predicted proteins | sample 654561 | NCBI WGS metagenome assembly LSQX01 (sample SAMN04489861, study PRJNA283612) | anaerobic digester metagenome | isolation source: 4 biogas reactors fed with cattle manure at either 37C or 55C with and... | place: Denmark: Kongens Lyngby | collected 2014 | reverse complement strand
TCTGCGCCCAGGCCGCCCGCCCGGGGAGAAGCCATGCGCTCAGTCCGCTTCCGATCACGCCGCCGACGAACAGTACCACCAGCGCCACGAAGAACTGTCGCCTGGTCATGGGTCAGTCCCTCATTTCCTTACCCGTCGTTTGGTGCTTTCGTACGATCGCGCTCCTCGCGCCTCCTGCGTCCGACGTTCACAATTTGCGCCCGATCTGGCCGGGTCCGGAAGGGCGAAACGCAACAGGAGGCGATATAAGCGCCTTCCGTGTTCCCGGCGGGGTGTTCTCTTGTCGATTGGGCGTCATTCACTGGACCACTTTGATCTCCACGGGCCACACCTGCAGCGCGGCTCCGGTGACGGGCACCTGCCCCCTCGTCACAGTCCTGCCGCCGATCTCCGCGATGTTGACGGGGACCGGTCCAGCCTGGGCCACGGCAGGGGGTGGACTGAGGAACACGGCGAAGGTCAGCGCCCACAGCCCTAATGCAATCGCCAGCAGTAGCAGCTTCGTCGTGCGGTCGACCTGCATGATCTGTCCCTCCTGGGACCCGCTGAGTAATCGCGGCCGACTTGTCACTTTCGCCCCGGCAGGTTACTGTCCTCCACGCCTTTACCCACAAGCGCCCACTCCCAGAGCTTCACGGAGGTGATCTTCGCGAAGTCCTCGCCGTCGCAGATCGCATCCAGGCGGACGCATTCCTGATCGGCGAAACGCCGCACCGTCAGCTTCTCCAGTCCAGCCTCCGTGACGCCGATCATCAGAAGCGCCGCCGCTCGAGCCTGCGCCGGCTCTATGTCCTCGCGGACCTCTACCGCCGTTGCATCAGCCATCGTCGCATTCATCCTCATCCTCTTCGTCGCTTCCGTCCTGGCGCTTCGCCATGGCCAGCACCTCATCCCACGGAATGCGCCACGAGCGGCCAAGCTTGATCGCCGGCAGGTCGCCGGCTTGGATCCATCGGTAGACGGTCTTCCGACTGGCCTGCAGGCGGTCCGCCACCTGCTCGGGTGTCAGTAGTTCGTCTCGATCTTCGGACATGGTCTTCATCTCCTCCGCTCAGAGGCGAATGTAGTCTGATGCATGGTCGTCGAGGTTCTTCCGGTGCCGGTCATACCGGATGGTCGTCTTCGGGTCCGCGTGTCTGGCCGCGGCCTGCACCTGCCGAACGGTGGCCCCGCCGTCAAGTGCCAGCGTCACGAACGTGTGGCGCAGGCTGTGGGGCGTGATCTCCTCGAGCCCGGCCGCCTCCGCGTGACGCTTGATGCGCCGGTAGATGCCCTTCGTCGAGAGGCGCCTGCCGCCGCTGCCGTCGTGCGCGTGGCCGACGAAGAGGGCCGGGCAGTCGTCCTCCCGCGCGTCCAGATAGGTCCGGATCGCCCGGGCCGCCGGCACCGGCACCTTCACGGTCTCCCGCTGGCCACCCTTACCCGTCACGGTCAGGACCGTATGCCCTCGTTCTTCTCCGAGGTCCGCGCGGTCGGCGCCGACGATCTCCGCCCGGCGCAGGCCGGTCCGGAGGGCCAGCTCGATCATCGCGCGGTCCCGCAGGGCCGTCAGGTCCTCGCCCTCGATGGCGTCCAGCAACGCCCGCGCCTGGTCGGCGGTCAGGCCCTTCGTCTGGCTCTCCTGCGACACGCGCGGCGACCGCACGATCTCGGGCTTCGCCGGGTTGTCCTCCACCAGTCCCACGGCCAGCGCGTGGCGGAAAAGGCTTCGGATGCTGCTCAGCTTGCGGGCCACCGTCGAAGGGGCCTGCCGCTGCATCAGGTCATTCCGCCAGTCGATGATCCGCCCCGACTTCACCAGGCGCAGGTCCTCCGCCGTGATGTCCTCGCAGGGCTTGCCGAAGAAGTCCTCCACGTCGCTGCGGTAGGCCCGCGCGGTCGCTTCAGAAAGCTGGCCGGCCAGGAACTGCTCTCCCGCCGTGGCCTGCACCAGCGCCGTCTCTTCTCTCCGCTGCAGGTCGGTTGTCATGGTTCCGTCGCTCCCTCACGGTCTTCGGGGAGGGCCGGTCCTCGCAGGAAACCGGCCCCGCCCCGTGGTCCTACCTGTCTGTCGACTCCGTCGCCGTCGCCTCCTCCGCGACGTAGATCTCCACTCCCTCTGCTTCCAGTATGTCGAACCACTTCACCAGCACGTCAACAATCGCGTCCTCCTGCTCGGGCGTCAGGTCCGGGTCGTAGCTCATCCAGTCCACTCCCTCGCGTCATTCTCTGAGGGGACCGGTCTCGGTCAGGAGGCAGGTCCCCCGATGCGGTCTCTCACTTCGCGGCGAAGAGGACTTCCTGCGCTTCTGCGGGCAGCAGGTCGTCAATCTGGCGCAGAGCGGTCCGCGCCGCTGCAAGCTGCTGCCGACAGGTCTTCGTCGCGGTCACGTCGTACCCGGCAAGCTGTTCGGCGTTCTGCAGGGCCCAGTCCCGGAGGTTGCCGATCGCGGCCAGCTTGCGCTCGAGGTCCGTCTTCGTCTGGATAACCTCGGAGTCAATCTGCACGTCGTTGAAGCCGAGCGAGGTCTGGACCGGCTTGCCCGCCAGTCCGTACCTCTCCGCCACCTTCTCCACGATCTCGGCCGCCTGGTGCGCGGGCTTGCCCGCCAGCTTCTTCACGGCCACGGCCTGCGCGTCGGCGGTGATGGCCAGTGTCAAGCTGCAGTCCGCGCCGCAGGCCGAACACTCGTCAACGTCACCGGGGAGGATCACGCGGCAGCGCGGGCATTCCAGCGCCGTCACCTCTCCACGCGGCAGCTTCGCCACGACCGCCTCCATGGCCGACAGGGAGAGGTCTTCGCGACGGTACGCCTGCCGAAGGGCCTGCCCGGCCCGTTCGGCCAGTCTGATGCGCCCGCCCACGTAGGCCGGGGACTTGCCCGCCGCCTGCGCCACCTCCTGCTGACTGAGGCCTTCCTCGTCGATGAGGGCCGCGTAGGCTTCGCCCTCCTCCCAGGGCGCGAGGTCCTCCCGCTGGAGGTTGTCGAGCAGCGCCAGCTTGCGGGCCTCCGCGTCCGCGACCTGCTGGATGATGCAGGGGACCGTTGCAAGTCCGGCGCGTTTCGCGGCCCGCTTGCGGCGATGCCCGCCGATGATCTCGAAGCCGCCCGCCGGTCGGGGCCGAACCGCCAGAGGCGAGAGTACGCCGTTCTCCGCGATGCTTGCGGCAAGCTCGGCCAGCGCCTCCTCGTCGTAGTCCTGGCGGGGCTGGTAGGGACTGTCATGCAGCGCGTCGAGCGCCACCTGCTGAATGCGTTCGCTTGTCATGGTCTCGGCCTCCTTCTTCTGAGTGTGGGGGCCGGCCCCGTGGAGAGGTCGGCCCCCGGTCGGTTGCAGGTCCGCCTACGCCTCCTCCACCTCGGCCAGCAGCTTCTCCACTGCCTTCGCCGCGCGATGCAGGAGGTCGGGGTCCTGTCCGGCCAGCAGAAGCGTTGCGTCCTCGGAGGCCCCGTCGAAGTCAACGTCAACGTCGGCGATGCCCGGTCCGCCGTGATCCGCCGGGATCTGTCGCGCCGTCAGAATGGTCAGTTCGTCAGCGTCGGGGAATTGCGCCCGGAGGTCGTTGCCCACGGCTTCGGCCATACCTCGGTTCGGCAGTTCAACGGTCTTCATGATCTGCATTTCGGCTTCCCCTTTCGGGGGCCGCCGCGTCCAGCAGGTTTGCCGCGATGCGCTGGTGTGGGTATACTGTCTCTGCGGTCGGCCTGTTGATTGAGCGCTTCTTAGCGGAAGGTGTCTCAACAGCGTCGGCCGCTTTCGCATGTACGCCCCTCAGCGGCCGGTCACGTCGCGCGTCCTGCCCTCCCCTCTCTCTCGCCTATCCCGCCCGTCTGTGGGACAGTATATCCCAACAGAGGACACAAGTCAAGTACTTGAGAAGATTTATGTCAGCAGAGGACAGCAGGACCGCAATAAGAGGCCGGTTGACCGTCCTATAATGCCCGCTATCGGACGGTCCTCTGGCCGATCGCGCCGAAGCCCCACCTCGCCGAAGCCCTCAGAGGCCGCAGGAGGCCCCGGTCAGCTTTCCGGCGGGGAGGGGTCGAAAGAGGTCCTCGCCGCGTCAGGCGCAGGACGCCAGCGCCTACGCCGAAGCCTTCTGTGAGGTCGGGGCGTCAGCAGGAGGGAAGTGCAGCTTGCAGGTCCCGTCGAAGTCGATGATGATGCAGCAGCAGTCGCGGCCCCGGCAGCAGGCCCCCACACCTCCGGCCTCACCTCTCCCGATCCGGCCCCCGTCACCAGCAGGACAGGTCCGGCAGCAGGAGGCCCCACCACCAGCAGGCCCGCCCCCACCCGATCCGCCCCGACGCCGACGCCCCACCTGTCTCTGAGTGGTGGTGGCAGCAGAGGTCTCGCGCCACACACACTTCGCCAGGTCCCGCCCCGACCGCGCCACCTGCTGGCGACCGCGACCGCGCCTGCGCCCGGCAGGGGGGGAGGCCCGCCCCCACTCCCGACTTCGATGGAGGCCCCCGGTTCCGTGAGAGGGTAATGTTACCTCTACCTCTGTGAAAAATAGAAAAAACAGAAATTCAGAGGGAACGGCATCCACAGAGAAAGTCTGGCGTGAAGAGGATGGATGGAGGGGGTCACGAGGGCCTCTGAGAAAGCCTCACAGAAGCCCTCGCCGGTCTGACGTGGGGAGGCGACTTGCATAACTGTCAAGCGGGGTCCGCGTCCGCGGTCGCCACACACTCGGAGCGCGGGCGCGCGCGCGCGACTACCGGCCGCTGTGGGGAGGTCTGCGGACTACAACCTGCACAGGTGCCGAGTTCGGACCTCACTTTCTCGGGCTGGAGGCGTTTACAGGCGGGGACGCAGGGCGGTCGTCCTCCGAGGCGGGCGGGGCAGCGGCAGGTGTCGTCGCAGCGTTCGGTCCGGCAGATCCCGAAGCTCTTCACCTCGAGCGGATGGCTGGTCTGGACGACGTTCTCAGCCAGATGGCCGTCGCCGGTGGCGGTACGGTGGAGGAGGTGTCCGCTCCCGTCGAAGATGCCGATTTCGCGGACGATCACGGCCTCTCCAGTGTCGTTGTGCCACGGGCCTCTCATGGAGAATACGCAGAATGGGCCGTCAAAGGCCCCGTCGATCCGGACCTCAGCGCCCGGAATAGGCGCCCCGAGAGCCACCTCCTCGCCGGTCGTTCGACTGCCGTCGTGGCCGAGGCGCATTGTTGTGGCCGCGGCGACGAGATCCTCTGATGATGCGAAGCGTCGAATGGCGGGCATTGTCGCTCAACTCCTCATCGTGTCTTCGGTAAGCCCAGCATGGTTTCGAGGTCGATGTAGCGGCCGAGGCATGGGCTGACGAGCGTGGGCCTATCGCCGCCGGCGCTATTCGGATCATCGCATATCACGCTGTCGGTGACAGTGATTGAATGTGTCTGCACGAGGCCCAACGCGGGCTCGGTGAGCTTCAGTGAGTCGGTGACGGTGATCTCATGCGTCGAGGCCGTCCGAGCATTCATGTAGCCGAGGGTCGGGTTGATGCCCTGCGCCGCCTGCCGCTCCTCAATCTCCGCGTAGATGGAGGCTTTGGAGTTGTCGATGGGCGAGAATGACATAGGATCGTCCAGCGGATCAAGCCAAGTCTCATCATCCGCGTTGCGTAAGAACTGATCCGCTTCTCCAGCGTCCCATGTGAGCTTTGCCGCAGACGGCCCCTCCAAGATCACGCCCAACACGTAGATCTCGGCTTCTTCCAGAAGCACCACGTCGATCTGGAACGTGTTCCAACCTTCCGCGATGACCTGCGCAGCGGAGACTACCACCTGCGCGCCACCGTCGTATTCGTAAATGGCCGCCTTCGCTTGGATGCCCGGCTCGACATCGCGGAAGTTCGCGTGGAGTTGTGTCACTGTGCCGGTCTCAGGACAGGTGAACCAGGAGCCGTGAAACCACGGGATTCCTCCTCCCGTCCATCCGCTCCCGGCCGTGTTGTAGCCGATTATTGCCATGTCCGGGTCCACCTCCTTCAACTGCGGCGTCACTTTCTCAGGTGCCCGCGGCTGCTGCGTCGGCGACTTCTGCACCTGGGGCTGGGCGGGTCCCGGCCCTACGGATGGCGCATGAACCGCGACGATCGCGGCCAGCACCGCAAGCACGATCAGGCCGACCTCAAGCCTGCTTGTCGGCTTCATCGCCGGATCCTTCTGGAGGATCAACCACCGCGTGAATGAACGGTAGCAGTTCCCGCCACACCAGCTTCGTAAGTGTGAGGCCCTTGCGGGTCATGATGGGCTGCCCGTTCGGCGTGATCGCACGCTCTATCACTCGCGCGTCCACCAGCTTGTGCCCTTTGAAGGTCGTCTCGCGGACAACCACATCCTCGAGCCGGTTCTTCTTCACCCGCGGGCAACCGGTCAGGTCCGGCATCTCTTTCTCGGCAGTCTTTGCCATGGGTCGCACCTCCATGTGCTGCAACGCAGGTCAGCAGGTAGTCTCTGAGATGAGGCGCAGGAAAGTCGGCGCCGCGCGGTCGTCCAGGATGGCGGTCAGTTGATATTCCAGATAGGCGAGGTGCCGGATCACGTCGGCCACGTCGCCGGCGGGGGCGTCCTCCGCCCAGGTCAGGATCGCGTCGATGTCGCGCAGGTCGGGGACCACAATGCGCTCCTGCTCGGTTTCATTCTGGCGCATGGCCAGCACGACCGCGGCCGCCCGGCGCAACTCGTCGGGCAGGAATGCCTTCCCCTGAGCAACCATCCAGCGCAGGTAGGTATCTTCGACCTCGCGCAACGGCATGCCCTCGTGCTGGCCGAAGTCGAGAATTATCTGTCCGTCGTCGTCCGCATGGGCGACCTGGTAGGGCCGTTGCGTCTCAGCATGCAGGATCGTGCCCGGTGTCAGGGTCATGATGCAGCCACCTCCGCGGCCTCCTCACAGACCACCAGCAGGCCCGCCTCGATCTGCTGGTGAACCTCCTCGGGGTCGAGCCCCTCTCGCTCAGCCACCGCCACGATCACTTCCGGGCTCACGACAGGACCGCTCGGAGGAATGGCCTGCTTCGTGAATTCCGGCGGGGGCGCCTCAAGCATCAGCGTGTCATGGGGGGGCGTGGCCAACGAAGCGGTCTCCTCCAGCAGCGCGTCGGGCACCTCGCCCGCCTGGCGTAGATCGTCGAGAATGAGACTGACCGCAGCCTCCACGTCGCCACCTGTGATGGCCAGCGCGGTTGCCGCATCAAGCTCGTGGGGTATTCGTCCAGTCCGCCGCCGAACGCGCCCCTGGACCTGCTTCACAGTCGCGGGTCCGGCGCCGCGCGCCATCTGATGTTTTGCAGTGCTGTCGCGGTGCGACGTGGCCGCGACCTCTTCTGCGAGATCCTGCCGGCGGAGATCATGGGACGGCGTGTCGACTGCGCCCTCCTGCTCGCCTTCGGCGGCAGTCGGTTGCAGAGGCTGCTTCGCAGCAGGTGGAGATGTGGTCTCACTTGAGTGGCCATCGAGCGCGTGACGGCGTTTCGCCCCCTCCGGGGCCGAGTCCAGCTTCGCATGAGGTCGGGTACAACCAACGGAAGAACGACCAACAGCCTCCTTCACTGGCGCAACGACGGTGGTACTGCAAGGACGTTGCATGGATGACCCATCGGAGGGGGTGGGCGGGGGGGCCGCCTCTTCTTCCTCTTCCCTACGTTGCATGGATGACCCATTCGTGTCCGAGAGGGCAACGGGCACAGAGGATCGCTGCCCCGAGAGGAGTGGTAGGCGATAGCGGTTCGTGTGCTGGCGGCGGCCGAGACCACCCGCGTACTTCGTTCGGCTAACAGTCAGCAGTCCCACCGCCTCAAGTTCCTGCGTGTCGCGGCCGATCTGCGTCCGCTTTTTGCCCAAGCGCTCTTCGAGCTTCTCCTGCCCCACCTGCACTTGCGCGTCACCGTCAACGTCCAGCCGGGCCAGCGTTGCATATTGCACCTTCGCGCCGTCAGACAGGGTGTCATTCAGCAGGGCCTCAACGTGAACGCGGGTGTAGTGGCGCTTCGGATACTCCCGGGCCGCATCCAGCAGGTCCGCCTCGCGAAGCTCCCGCAGAGCCCGCTTGACCTTACTGCGACTGACGCCCCACAAGTCCGCCATCTCCGCCTGCGTCAAACGGTCACCGGTCAGCGCCATCAGCATAGCCAGCATCTTCGCCTGGTCGCTGATGATGCGGCTGTTGAGGATGCGGTTGGAGATGCGCACCGGCCCCACGGCGTAGCTGGCGGCACTCCTCGCGATCCGCCGCACCTCCTTCTCCAACAGAGGAGGCCGACAACGTAGGCGATTCGCGGTCAGGAGTCCCTCGAGGATCATCTCCCTCGACGCCCCGCGCCCGCGCAGTCGGCAGCCGTGTGTGAAGAGGGTGACGTTGCGGGTCCCCTCGTGAATGGTCTCAGGTAGCCCGCCGGTGGCCACGTCCCTACGTCCGGGGGCATCGCTGCAACTCGGCTTCTCCGGCGGGGCCGCCAGCAGTTCCACCAGCCATTCCGGGGCTTCGGCCAGTTGGACCTCCCAGGGAGCGCAGCCGGAGGACCACTCATACCGCCGCCCCGTGTCCGGATGCACAGAGGGGGGAAGGACTGCGTATCCGCCGAATGCCTTTCCGCCGAATGCCTTCAGGTCGACGCCGGGGAGGATAGCCCGATTCGTCGCGGTGACGCCCTCGGGCAGCCTATACCAGTAGTGGTGGCCAACATCTTCCCGAGGTGTTGTCGCAGTGACGGTGTGCGGCAGATGCTGCCCTGCGATCGACGCCCTGCCCTCCGAGCCGTCGACGTCCAGGAGAATGTATCCCTCGGGCACCGCGCCTGCGATGTTCCCCTCCGCCTCCTGCTTCCACCATCGGTCGATCTTCTCCGGGTCCGTGGTCGCATCGTGGACGCCCTTTGAGCCGGCCAGTGGCACCTTCGAGCGTGGGGCCAGCGGGAAGACGGGCATGCGGTGACGAGCATACCAGAACGCCCACCCAAACAGGTCCTCTTCGTTGGGACGAGCCGCCTCCGTCGAGGACCGCGTAACAGACTTTGTGCGCAAATCGGGGAAACTTTCTTCCCCGTTGCGACGGGCAGGGGGTGGTCCGACGAGGCACTCGCCAGCGTCGTCATTCGCCCGGTGGCACGAATGCACATTGCGCTGAGGAGGCCCGCCAGGGGGCCGTGGTGCGGATTGCGGCGAAGCTTGTGGTGCGGTCGGTGCGTCGATGTAGTCTGCGGCTGGCATCGCGGTTTCACTCCTCGCGATACCCCATGCCCGCGCAACTTTGTGCGCAACCCGATCTAACAAAGCGCTTGACAAGTGAAGCCGCCATCGCTACAATCGGGCATAGAACATAGGGCAGCCCGCACCGGCCTGGAACCGGTGTCCGGACTTCTTCTTTTGAGCCGCCGCTATTCCCGCCAAGGATCGGCGGCTCCACTATGTACGGTCACTTGCGGTCAGGTCAGAACCTCAGTCATCCTCCGGTCCCTCGCAGAGAACCTTTCCGCGCGAAAGTGCCATGTCTTACTCCGTCGCTCCTCCGAACAGCTTCTTCCACCACGGGCGGCGATGATCCTCTCTCTCCGCCTCGCGCGCTTCACGCTCGGCCTGCAGCTCCTCGCGTAGCTTCGCGATCTCCTCCTGCTGCTCTTTGATCGTGTCGGTCAGATCCCGGACCGCGCCGGTCGCATTTGCCTGCTCCTGAGCGCCCTTCTCCAGTGTCTCGCGCAGGTCGGCCAGATCGGCCAGGCGGTCGGCCAGCGTCAACGCTGCATCGGTCGCACGGTCCTGAGCATTGATAATCGCGGTCGCAGGTAGGACGGCGGCCCCTTCCGTCCGACTGTCCGACTTCCGATCCTCGCCGCTCTCTCGCACCTGCTTGTACTGCTCCACGTCCGTCCGTCGAAAGCGCCATTCAGGACCTGCAGGCCCATCCTCCTGCCATGCCGGAAGGGTTCCCGCGTCCGCCTTCCGCCGCACTTCTCTGGACGTGACTCCGAGGATCTCTGCGGCTTCCGATGTGCCGATGACATCCTCGACTTCGCCCTGCACGGCAGCCTCCCGGCCTCGGTCATGTCCTCTGGCACTCCCCCCGACCCACCGGCCCGCGTCTTTGAGCGTCAGCCAGGTCGGCAGGTCCATCATTGCCCCTCTACGTCTGTCGAACTCGTCTACAGGCCCCCCTCCCCCTCAGTATACTCCTACCGAGATCCGAGTCAAGGTAGTTCTGAGGTCTTTGGCGGGGCAAACTTGGACAGACCTACTCTGCTGCAACGCTTTCCGCCGCCTCCATGATCGCCGGTTGCAGGTCGCGCCAGGTCTCGGGCGGCAGCATCAATCCGATGCCCGTCTTCTCGATCTCGGCGCCGAAGCGTCGGGGCAGTGGCCACAGGCGCAGGTCCAGCATGGCTTCATTGCGGAGGGCGGCGGCAGTCAGGCGCAGGACATACTCGCCACCAGGGAGGAGGCGCTCGTGGAAGACCTCGCCCACGTCCGGATGATCGCGGTAGCGGTAGCCGACCTTCTCCGGATCGTCACCGTGGAGCTCGTCGAAGAGTTCTCGGGCGGCCTCCATCGCCTGTCCGTCCCAACGCAGGCGGCCGCGGGCCATCTCCTCAATGACGGATCGCGACATTCCGGCCCTCTCAGCGATGGTGGCGGCGTCGATCCCCGGCAGTTCGAGCAGGCGATTGTAAACCTCGTCGCGCGGCCTCGGTCGCTGCTTCCTCGGCATGGTTCGTCCACCTCCGGCTTCGGTCACTGGTGCGTGGTTGCTGTAACTGCGCTGCCGTCCTCGAGCCTGTCCATGGTCGCACGTCGCAGGACGAACGTCCGCCCGAGACCTGGTAGCGGCTCCTCGTCAAGCTCCACCTCGGTCTTCCAGCCGACGTGAAGGACCGTCCCGGTCATGGGCCGCCCCGCGCAGGGAACCTCGCGGCAGGTCACTCGGTCGCCCTTCTCAAGCCTCACTTGATCACGGTGCCTCCCACTTCGAGCGGCTGCCGTAGAGTGTCAACGTCGGTTCGCCCTCATAAAGGCCGAAATAGGTTCTCAGACCGCCGACGCCGAAGAAACGCATCTCGGGCTCGCCGCGGCAACTCGACAACAGTACCTTCCCCACGTCCCAGGTATCGACGAGCCAGAGTTCAGGATTACCCCGCGGTGTGTCGGGGGCCAGGCAAAGAAGGGCTCGCATCTGCCCATCCTCATCGCACAGTTCAAACGACGGTTGGCCGTACTCCATGCGCAGGACCATCCGCGCCTTCCCCGCCTCATCGAAGAGGCGAAGGGCCGGGTCGCCTTCCTCCATGATCTCCAGCGCCGCATGTCCTCTGCCGGTAGCATCCACCAGGGCGAACCTCTCCGCCCTGACCTCCTTCACCGTCGCTGCCGATC
>LSQX01104400.1_pt1 | contig 11333 bp, 11 predicted proteins | sample 654561 | NCBI WGS metagenome assembly LSQX01 (sample SAMN04489861, study PRJNA283612) | anaerobic digester metagenome | isolation source: 4 biogas reactors fed with cattle manure at either 37C or 55C with and... | place: Denmark: Kongens Lyngby | collected 2014 | reverse complement strand
AGCGCTTGAGCCAAATCACCTACTGTTGATGCTGGCGATTTTTGCACCATTATGTCCCCAGCTTCAGCATTTTGGAATGCAAAAACGACAAGCTCTACGGCTTCCTCTAGACTCATAAGAAATCTTGTCATCTGCGGATCAGTAATAGTCAAAGGCTGTCCACTCTTAATTTGATCAATGAATAATGGAATAACAGAACCTCTGGATGCCATGACATTTCCATAGCGAGTACCGCAAATAAGAGTCTTTTCTGGACCTACTGTCTTAGATTTGGCCACAAATACCTTCTCCATCATGGCCTTAGAAATTCCCATTGCATTTATAGGATACGCTGCTTTGTCTGTAGAAAGACAAATGACCTTTTTTACAGCATATTCTATAGCCGCTGTAAGAACATTATCAGTCCCTAAAACATTAGTTTTTACAGCCTCTAGAGGAAAAAACTCACATGAGGGAACTTGCTTTAGTGCAGCTGCATGAAAGATATAATCCACACCATGCATTGCGTTTTTTACGCTTGCTAAGTCTCTGACATCACCTATATAGAACTTCAACTTATCGTTTTTATAAAGTTTTCGCATATCATCCTGTTTCTTTTCATCCCGAGAAAAAATACGAATTTCTTTTATATCGGTATCTAAGAAACGATTCATAACAGCATTCCCAAAAGAGCCTGTTCCACCTGTTATTAACAACGTCTTATTCCTAAACATAAGATTCTCCTTTTGGAAAATGTCTTAACAATACATTAATAGTCTTACGTATATCAAAATGATTCTCAAGGTAGATCCGACCATCCAAGCCCATCCTAGCCCTCAAATCCTTATCATCTGATAATTTCTTTGCTAATTCTAAATACAATTTTAAATCGCCACTCTCACACCAAAATCCACATTTGGATTCTTTCAAAACGTCCTTCACATCAGTATTCCTATCAGTAGCTGCGAGGATAGGTAGCGAGTTCTCCATATAAGACAGAAGTCTTGATGGAAAGTTTGGTATCGTAAACCTTTTGTCTAGAAAAACTAAACCTACGTCTGCCGAGGAAACTAGTTTATCGTATTCCTCCTTTGGCAGTCGGCTTAAAACTTTCACATTTGCAAGACTTTTATTAGAAACATGCCGTTCAACCCGATTATACTCAGTTCCACTACCAACAATGAGTAGATACCCACGTTCCACTTCAGAAAACCTATTTATGACCTCAAGTAAGAAGTCTATGCCTTGTGGTTTTCCTAGATTGCCACCATACACGAATAGTGTTGAGTCCGCGGAAATGCCATACTTGCGCAACAATTCAGTGTCCTTGGTCTTTTTGGGGATTCTTGGTATTGGCTGAAGTGCATTAGGGAATACTTCTACTTTGTCTCGGGGAATTTCTGGATTGCTATTTAGAACATAGTCTACGTTCCCCTTCGACATGCATCCAATTACATCGGAAATTTCATATAGTTGTTTCTCTTTTCTTCTAAAGTACCTCCACAATAGACTCCCCTCGCTTATTAGTCCTAGATCAACGGAGTTTTGTGGAAAAATATCTTTTAACATTAAGTACGTTCGACTGTTATGTTTCTTTTTCAAATATCTGATTACACGTTCCAAAGTTATTGGTGGCGCGGAGTAAATGATCATATCAAATTCAACATCTTTAAAATAGCGATTTATGGCTTTTAGGTATTGCTTCTCAATGGATAACATAGAAAAACCTTTTTCTATAAATGACTTAGTTTTAGTGATGTTTCCTGTCTTGACCTTCAACATGTTAACATCATTCACTTTTAACACTTCGGTCGGCAGGTGTTCACGTCTCTGCCGAGGTGAAACAGTGTATAAATTGACTCCTTTGTTTCTTAACTCTCTTATAAGATCAACATAAAGCCCTCGTTGATCAAGGTCTTCTATGGTCGATAATGCCGTTGATATCGTCAAAATTAACGCATTCATTTACTCACCTTCCCACCTGTATCCAACTCCAACTTACAATAACACATGCGAAACCCGAGGCTCTATACAGCAACAAAGTCGAAGACAGACTATTCTTACACCACTTGCGCGTTGAGGTCCTATCTTTAAAAATGTCCCTAGAGCCGTGGTACCACCACTTAATCCAAGTGGGCCGACATTGCTTACATTTATACGTTCAGTGATCTCATTTTCTAAGCTATTTTGAACAGTGAGATTTCCATGAACCATAGCTTCCAACATCAACGAAGCAGCCTCAAAATGTGATCGACCAATTCCTATAGCCGCTACGCATGGGGTACATCCTAACTGTGATACACCCTCCAAAGCCCAATTTACAACTTCATCAATAACTACTGATAACTTATGTTGATGAAAAACACGGTATGTTTTTCCACGGATCTCTGGACCTCCTCCTTGTAAGAGAACGTGAAGTCTAATTACATCTTCTTCCACTGGTTTGATAATTAATGGAGCCACAGATAGAGCGCCTGGATCGTCATTCAATCCTCCAGATTGATCGAGTCGTTGTGCTTCATCCCCGTTTATAGCCATTGGTCTGCCAGGTAATGCACGTAACCCAGTTGCAATCCCCTCATGAATTAAATCAATCAATTCGCCGCTAACTTGCTTGTTCTTTCCCACTTCCAAGAAGACATGAGGAATTCCCGTATCATCACACAAAGGACTTCTATTCTTTTCTGCAACGGTGGCATTTTCTAAGAAATTCTCCAATGCCCATCGTGCCCTCGGGTTGTCTTCCTTAAAAATCGCATTGCGGTATACTTCTATCTGGTCTTCCCTAAAAGTACTAGCCGCCTTGATGACCGTATCCTTAATTTTTTTTATAATAGCTTCTCGTTGCATTTTTTAAACCTCTTTGAATTAGTATTTGAACAAAGTCTTACCATGGACTGCTGATACAATAGCCGGAAATTCTTCAACCTTAAGTAAATGCAAAGCTTCCATCCCTTCTTCCGGGAAAGCGACAACTGATTTCTTTATGATTTTGCTCCCTAGTAAAGCAGTTACAGGAGGAATTGTAGCAAAGATAGAATTATGTTCATGCAAAGCTTCGACAGTAGTCTTCTTCAGTGAACCCTTGCCCAGGTGTAGCTTTACTCCTGATTTAGAGAGGACAGGAATAGTTGACTCTATCTCTAATTTATTGCTTGATGTAGGACCTACCCCTGCGGGACTAACTGCCGTGTGGAAGATAACGCACCCTTGCAAGTTAATTCCATATTCTGATAGCTTACCTTCGTCTATCAATTCTACTATTTTTGGAAGTACGGCATCTCTACCGGTATAAATATACCCAGATACTGTTATCATGTCACCTACTACAAGACTATCTACTACCGCATCAGTTATAGGTGTTACAATTGGTTTCAAGCTAACACCTGCTCCCGTTCCTGTACTTCTTCTGAGAATAACTTAAAGTAACAGGCTTCGCTTTCAATAACTCCATATGCTTTTGCCCTACTAAAAATCTTCTTTGCCCAACTCCTATGTGGATTTACTTCATTCATCTTATTTGCTTTACTGCTTTTCAAAACTCCTCCTGATGCTTCCAGAACTTGAACCGCATCCTCATACTCTTCTCTAGTTACTGCATGCATAGCATTTACAAACTTTATATGTGAAGGGTGGATAACGGTCTTTCCTACAAAACCATTAGCTTTATCGATAATAATCTCTCTTAACAAGCCATCAGTCGCGGCATTAATTACCTTGCTCCGTGTTAATAATGATGTGTGAATATTGTAATCGGGCAGGGGTTCAAACTTTTTGCTCCTGTCAACTAAGAAATACTCCCACACTGGTGCAGAAATCACATAATTAGTATCTTGTCTTCCTAGAACATTTAAGATATCTGATAAACACTCTTTTACGGTAAGAATATCATATATTGAGTAGTCAATTCCCCTTCTAACTCCAAAACATGAGGACATATCTGTGGCACCAACCCTAATATTCAGGATCAAGTCTCTGTATTTACCCAAAATATTTCTAATATTAAGCAGTTCCTGAATACGAGTCTCCTTATAAGCTATCGATGGGCTTTCTAGAATGGGCATGCCGTAAACTATTTCACCGTGTGTTTCATTTATAAGCCTTAAATGCTTTAAATAATCATCTCCATTATTAGATGAGAACTTAGGAAAATTAAAAGCAGTTATTAAACCAATGTGCTCACTCGTTAGCCTTTTGGAAAATTCAATAAACTGTTTTACATTCCTTACCCTTAATATAAAAAGTGGGAGATCGTTTAATGAAATAGTCCCCTTGGCTAAGGCGTCAATCAGCTTATCCAAGGTTCTTAATACATTATCCTCAGCTTGAGAAAGATCCTCTTCTGCAATTGCATCTTCAAAACACATGACCATGCTAGTCAACTCAGGCCATTTATGATTTAGAACACTATCTGCGATATTCTTAGTGCCTGGCATGTACATAGTTGCCCCGAGGCAATATTGTAGTAACTCGTGTTCAGTGTACTTATTAAATTCGACTGGATCTACAACAAACTTAAAATCGGGTTTAGCTCTATGGTGTTTCATAATAGCACCTCATTTCAATTACTTGAGATAAATATCTTTCCTCATGATAGGATTACCATTAATATCATACACTTCCAAACTATCCATGGCGAGCTTGGTTTTCTTTAATAATTCACGCTTGTCTTTGGCTCTAATTATAAATGAGCCGACCCTGTTGTTACTAGCCATGTCAGACCCGATGGTAGCGCCTTTCTTTTTATAAGAATGAAATTCTTCGATGACCCCGTCCTCTAGTAGTTCTTGATAACCGGTAATTCTACCAAATGATCCTGGCTTTCCATATACATTATTAGTCGCATAGAATGATGTTGGGGCAACATAACTCATTTCCGGTGTAATGCCCAAAAAAGAATCAATTGTGGCATTGAGTATATCAAATCCAGTGTTTAGCTTCACTGTTCTAAAACTCAAACCACCACCGACTCTCGGTGCAAATTCTAACACCTTAACATCATTACCTTTAACGATTACCTGAACCAATAGAGAAGTGTTTTCTAGACCGAAAGCTAGGGTTATTCCATTAGCAATTTCTTCAATCTTTCTGTGAGCTTCGCCAGAAATATCGGCTGGAGTCACTGAAGCATAACACTGAATAACAGCATCACTATGGTCAATGATATTGTGCTTGTGGCGAAGCATTATTACATGGGCTTTACCGTCTAAAACATAACAATCTACGCTAATTTCTTCACCTTCGACATATTCCTCTACTATAGCTGTGTTTACTTTGCTGATCTCGATGGCTTCTTTAAGATGCCCTTCAATCTCTGAGAGATGATTTGCTTTTCGGACTCCCCGTGAACCGTAGCTGTCAGCCGGCTTTACCACTAATGGGAACTCCAACGATGAGTAGTCTGGGTGGTCACCAGCCGTTACTGTAACAAACCGTGAAGTTGGAATGTTATTGGCCCACATGATCTCCTTCATAAGGGTCTTATTCGTAACGTTAAGAGAAGTTTGATAGCTATACGGAGCCGGCAAACCCAGCTTTTCTGCTACATAACAGGCTGTAACATTTGCTTGATCTGAGCATGTTGAGATAACTAAATCAACATCTCTATCCTTGGCTATTTCTAAAACCTTATCCTTATCCATCGAACTTTCTAGAATATGCTCATCCGCATAATCCTTCGCCAAAGGGTTTTCGGCGTAATCTACCAATATAGTGTAATAGCCGCGCTCTTTTAGATTCCTTATCAGCTCTATATGCGGATTGGTTCCTCCTAAAACAATAGAGTTCAACATAATACTCAAAAAAATCACCTTTTTTCTCGATTTTAACAGTGCATAAACTTGCTAGAGAACAATACTTTACAGCCTGCTTTCAGTCCCTAGCTCCTCACCAAGCTGGTTTATTTCGTGTATTTGCGTCTCCGGCAATGTAACACCTTCAATATTCTTCACCTTTGTCATGTAGGACTTCTCACCGGGCATGAAGACAAAACCTTCATCTCCACAAGCCTTGACGTTATTCCACAATTCCCTTATTCTTGCCTCATACTCCTGGTAATCCATAAAGAAACTCACATTAATCGCCATAATGAGATGACCATATGCAGAGTGATCAGTAGGATGGTTAAGTGGTTTAACGTGACCACCAAAAGCAGCCCCTGTAACCAAGCCAGCAAGAATATCTATTGCTAGGGACAAACCAAATCCCTTGTGTCCACCAATTGGAATTAGCGACCCCTTCAGAGCTTCAAAAGGACAATCAGTAGGGTTTCCATTTGTATCAACGGCCCATCCAAAAGGAATCCGTTCACCGTTTTTTGCTGCTAACCGTATTTTTCCCCTCGCTACAGTTGTTGTAGCCATATCAAGAACTATAGGTGGGTTATCCTCATTACTTGGGAACGCTAAGCATAAAGGATTAGTGCCTAGTAGTGGTTTTTTTCCTCCATAGGGGGCAATAGCAGGACCTGAATTTCCTAGCACAATTCCAATCATGCCTTTATTTACAGCAATCTCTCCCAAAAAACCAGCGGTACCAAAGTTATTGCTATTCCGCACCCCTACTATCCCTAAACCAAATTCAGCAGCCTTAGCAATGCAAATATCCATCCCCTTAGATCCCACTACTTGCCCAAAACCATGGTTAGCGTCTAACACAGCAACAGCCTTGGTGTCTTGGACCGTCGAAATAGAGGTCTGGCTATCCATTAAACCTTCCCTAATCTTCCGTACATAAATTGGCAGTCGCCCTATCCCATGAGTATGCTTACCTCTTAGATTAGCATAAACAATGGACTCGGCGACTATATTAGTATCCTCATGAGGCACTCCCGTCTTATGAAGAACCTCTTTTGTAACCTTTCGAATTGCATCAATTCGAACCAAGTCTGATTCACCTCCGCAAACAAACATAATGAAAAATTCAAATGATCCCAATGTCAAACGGTTAATAATAACCTGCTATCGAATCGAACCTCTCTTGGAACAAACAGCCTCTGGATAATACTTATCAATAACTCGCTTAACCAGCATTACCTGTTTGGCTCTTTTCTTGGCATCCTCAATGGTAGACTCCCAGCTATGAGTCTTAGCAACCGATCCACCTGTTTTAAGGTAAATTGGAGCACTGACCCTTATCATCTCTGGAACCTCATAGTGCCTGATAAATCCTCCTGACGACGCAGGATTTTCTGTATGAACATCAATCGGGATATCAATTGCTTGGCGCATCGAAGCTAACATTTGGAGTTGAATATCTCTAATAGGATTTAAGGAACTGGCCCCTATCGATTCCAACAGTTTAGCTGAGCACGGATTCCCATGACCACAATGAGCTGAAACTTTAAATTTGGAATCAGGCGGAATCTCTCCTTGCTTCCGCATATCGTTAAGAAGCCAAAGAAGCCCTTCATCATAAACCAGAAATGACCTACACCCTAAGTTTATAGCGCGGAGAACATCCTCTACTGCCCTAACAATTTGATCCTGACCTCTTAGTCGATACCCCATCCTTTGACCTTCAGATGTGTGAACTGAAGCACTAGTATCGTATGTAGCTCGAGGTCCTACCGCAAGGACGAGATCGACCTTCCACTCACTAGCCAGCCTAACCATGTTCGATATATCTTTATCTGAAAGAAGCATAATACCCTTAGTTTGCGTCACTCTATGAATAGATAACTCAAGCCTATCTAATTCTTCCATTAAAGCTTGCATAGTCCCCGGGCCTTGAATCCCAGGGACTTCAAATCGATACTGCGCTCCGTCTTCAAAACGCTTATCTGAACTTGGCAACGAGTAAAGATCACCACTTGGCATTCCCATACTTTCCAAGAACATCTTTGTCTTGTCCATTTATTTCACTCCTAATCTAATTTGAATTTGTTTGCTTAAGAGGCACCAGTATTACGATCACGAAAGCAGAGCAAACATCGCTTTATAATCACCCTGAATCTCTAAGTTTTCTGTAAACCCTGCAAGTTGTTCAGCTTGGTCGATAGTTAAGCCACCATGTCTTGCTAGCTCAAGAAATTTAGAATAGAGTTCCCTGTCAGTAAGTGGATTTTCAGGCTCACCTTTGGGAAAGTCTACTCGCTCTGCATAACTAAGACCAGACTCTATATCAACTTCAACAATAGCAGCTCGTTTCTCAGGAACTAGAATAGAGAGCTCTTCATCTGCCGATACCTTCACCATTTGAGTCACACGCAGTAGCTGACCATCCTCAATTGCTTGCTCATTAAACTCACTTATGCCGGCACTACCGTGTTTAAGAGCAACGGCAACACTGAATGGAATACTCATCTTTGCAGAGGTTACTCCCTTGATTGTGGAATGATCGTGCCCAAGAACGGCCAAACCATAGGTTTTCACCCTTATCGCAACAATCGAATCTAAGTCTAGATTATGCCTCTGTTTTAGATGTATAGCCGCTTCAATTGCTGGATGACAATGACGACAGGAAGCATATGGCTTTTGGTATATTCCATCGAGCGCTAATGGCTCAGCCCCAATTGACCCAGTTAATATGGGTTTTGCTGGATCTCCCATGACTGAAAAGAAGCCACGCTTGCCTCCTAATATATCCTCTGGACCATTGAAACCAGAATAACCTACAAAGGCTGACATCAATCCATTTAGCGCTGCCTTGCCACAGTTGTAAGGTTTGAGCTGGGAACTATCATCGATTACTTCCAAAACACCAGACGCACTAGTAGCTGCAGCAGAAAGAGCATTTTTCATTTGCTCTCTGGAAAACCCCATTGCAGCACTCACCGCCATGGCAACACCCACAGTCCCGCAAGTACCAGTAGAATGAAATCCTTGCTGCTTGTGGTAAGGTTGTAGCGATCTACCCAAAGCGATGGCAGCTTCATACCCTACGATAAGTCCCTTGATGAAACTCTTCCCATCGATACGCTTGCCTTCCAGTAGTGAAAGCAGCACAGAGATAATTGGTGCTCCAGAATGAACCGTTGCATAACGATGGCCATCATCTAGCTCTGCTATGTGAGCACTAAACGCATTTACGAAAACAGCATTATATAGAGAGGCCTTCTTATTCTTTCCGATAACGGTGTGACTGCCTTCATCAAAGGCGAACTGTGCCAGGTACTCAGTCGTGTTATCTGTCAACATACTGGAACCCGCAAGAACTACACCAAGGTAGTCTAGAATACAACGTTTGGCAATCCTCTTATACTTTTCCTCCACTTCCATTTTGGCCAGCTCATAGATACTTTCAATAAAAAAATCAGTCATATTTCCCACGAAAGGAATCCCCCAATCAGTGACTTCCGCTTAGGCATTCTCATCCTTGAAAATCCTTGTATCCCTTTTTAAATCGTTCTTCACCAAATAAAACAGTCGATATTGTCTTCATGAGAATCAGGAAGTCGCTCCAAAGACTGTAGTTCTCGATATAATCAATATCATATTTAATTCTCTCGTCCCATGTTAAGCTTGTTCCGCCATTGACCTGAGCCAACCCTGACATCCCGGGCTTCATTAGAAGTCGCTTCTTCTGGTAATCATTATACTTTGCAACTTGACGTTCTAGGGTAGGGCGTGGTCCAATTAAGCTCATATCTCCTTTGAACACATTAATCAGTTGAGGAATCTCATCGATCTTGAGCCTCCTAAGAACCCTCCCTGCAGCGGTCATTCTTGCTTGATCATTTGCACTATCAATTCGCTGTGTTTCAACTTTTTGTTCTATCTCCTTATCGACTATCATCGTTCTAAATTTAATAATTTTAAAAGTCACACCATCTTTTCCAACCCTTTGCTGAGTGAAAAATATGGGACCAGGCATAGTCAGCTTGATAGTAATTGACACGACAACAAAAACAGGTACCAAAACAACTAACCCAAAGGCACTAAAAAAAATGTCTACTAAGCGCTTTGCCAACAGGCTCAATTTCTCATTCACGATATCACCCATTCATACTCACTTTTCTTACTATCCCTATTACTCTGTCTAACTCTTCATCTGTCATCTTGGTATCAGATGGAAGGCATACACCATTTTCAAATAACCATTCACTCACACTTCCGCCAGTATTAGAACTAATCAATACCTCTTCTTTTGTCGCAGCGACCAATTCACTAGTATCATCTTCATCACTTAAAACGAAATCATACTTCTCAAAAAACGGCTGTAAGTGCATAGGCTTCCATATTGGCCTTGACTCAATGTTCTCTTCCTCAAGAGCTTCCATAACATCAAGTGGCTTAACTTGTCCCCTTAGTGTCATACAACTCAACCAAAAGTTTGGCTCATTCCACTCGTTAGCTGGCATGAACTCAACGGCACCAAGCACACCTAGTTCTCGCCTGTAATACTCAAATATGTACTTCTTCTTAGCAACACGCTGATCTAAAACCTTAAGCTGCCCTCTGCCAATCCCAGCAACAACATTACTCATGCGGTAATTGAACCCTAATTCGCTATGTTGATAGTGCCTTGCTGGATCTCTACTCTGAGTAGCCCAAAACCGAACTTTAGCAATCCGCTCTTCATTATCACTTACTAACATCCCACCACCCGAAGTGGTAATGATTTTGTTGCCATTAAAACTGAATATCCCGTAATCACCGAAGGTGCCAGTGTGCTTTCCTTTATAATACGTACCTAACGACTCAGCAGCATCCTCAATAAGAACTACATTATGTTTCTTACAAAGCTCCACAATCTTGTCCATATCAGCAGATAGACCATAGAGATGTACAACGATAACAGCCTTAACATCTGGATACTTCTCAAAAGCTTTCTCCAATGCCTTAGGGCACATATTCCAAGTTTCATAATCACTATCTATAAATACAGGAGTGGCATTCTGGTATATTATCGGATTGGCTGTAGCTGAGAAGGTCAAGCTTTGGCAAAACACGATATCCCCTTCACCAACACCAGCTGCTCTTAGCGCTAGGTGAATTGCACTAGTACCAGATACCAAAGCCGCAGCCGCTTTACTACCAACTTTAGCAGCTAGCTCATTTTCAAACTCAGTCACGTTCTTACCCAAAGGTGCTATCCAATTGGTATCAAACGCTTCCTGTACATATTGTTGTTCATATCCTTCATCACTCATATGAGGTGACGAGAGGTATATCCTATCTGCCATATGCCAAGCCATCCTTCCTGTTGTAAACCATTTATATAAAAAGGTAGGTGTTACTCATTCCTACACCGTTATTTTCGAAGTTAACAATCCCTTTGTCAGAATCATTTGCCCTGTCTGTCATGAGCTGGTCTTTTACCACTTTTTCATCCTTATCGCATACTCACGTCCCGACAAATGCAGGCAAGTTCAAAAAATGACCTTTGAAACCCCTTATTCATCGGCGTTTCCG
>LSQX01182136.1_pt1 | contig 11334 bp, 6 predicted proteins | sample 654561 | NCBI WGS metagenome assembly LSQX01 (sample SAMN04489861, study PRJNA283612) | anaerobic digester metagenome | isolation source: 4 biogas reactors fed with cattle manure at either 37C or 55C with and... | place: Denmark: Kongens Lyngby | collected 2014 | reverse complement strand
AGTCGGCAGGGTGTGAGAATAAAATAACCCACTTGCCCTTGTAGTCCTCGGGGAAGTTGATGTTGCCCTGTGTCGTTACAGCCTTAAAGCTGGGTGCTTGCTCGCCTATTAGCGGCATCTGGTAGAAATCTGTCATTTTGTTTTTCTCCTATAAATTTATTAACTATTGGGTCAACCCATAAGTTTTTAATTAAATGCTTCGAATCATGCTTTGAATTTGGACTTTTGATTTTGCACCAACGCTTTGATTCACAACCGAGCCATTTTTTATCAAAATAAGAGTTGGAATGCTCATAACTCTAAACTGCTTAGCTAATTCTCCTTGCTCATCTATATTAATTTTGCCAATCTTTACTTCGCTTTGCTCAACTGCAAGCTCCTCTATTGCTACGCCTACGCCCTTGCAATGACCGCACCATGTAGCCCAGAAGTCTAGTAAAACTGGCTTTGATGATTCCATAACTTCGCTTTGGAAGTTCTCCCTTGTTATTTTAAGTGCCGACATTTTAATGCCCTCCTTTTATTATTTCTATTCCTATTATATTTATTATTGCCAAGTTTGTTTGTGATTGAATTACATAATACTGTTAATCAAAAAAATTGACTTTATCGACAATAAAAGCTATAATTTTATGGGGGTGAAGAGAAATGCATTTGTTCAAAAAATTTATTAAGTATTATAAACCGCACATGAAGCTGTTCCATATCGATATGATTTGCTCCTTATTAGTGGCGGTTTCTGATTTGTTCTATCCTTATATAGTAAGGAATATCATAGACGACTACGTTCCAAACAAGAACCTACAGCTGCTAATTATTTGGGCTTTTGTATTGCTGGCTATATACATAATCAAGGCGTTTCTTAACTTTGTTGTGCAGTATTGGGGTCATGTTATGGGCGTTAGAATGCAAGGTGATATGCGCAAGGATATGTTTTCGCATCTACAGCGCTTGCCCTTTTCGTATTTTGACGAAAACAAAACAGGCACGATTATGAGCAGGCTTATAAACGACCTTATGGACGTATCCGAGCTTGCACACCATGGACCTGAAAACCTGTTTTTGTCCTCAATTATGCTGATAGGCGCATTCATAATGCTTATGACAATCAATGTGCCACTTGCTTTAATCGTATTTGCACTTGTGCCTATAATGACTTGGTACGCAATTGCAAGCCGAAAGGAGATGAACTCCGCCTTTTCGCAATCACGCAAGGAAATAGCCGAGGTTAACGCAAATATCGAAACGGCAATATCGGGCGTTAGGGTATCACGCTCATACACTTCCGAATCGCACGAAACCGCTAAGTTCGAAAAAGCCAACGAGCATTTCAAAAAGGCAAGGGGCAGGGCGTATCGTGCAATGGGCAAGTTCTTTTCGGGAATGACATTTTTCAACGATTTGCTATACTTGGTTGTGCTTTTGGCTGGGGGAATATTTGTGTATTATAAGAAGATTGGCACAGGCGATTTTGCCGCATTTCTACTGTATGTAACTATGTTTTTGAAGCCCGTTAACCGTTTGGTGAACCTTTTTGAGCAGCTACAAGACGGCATGACAGGCTTACAGCGCTTCAACGAAATTATGGAGCAAGAGCCAGAATCCGAAGCTGAACACGCACTATCTCCTGAAAATATCAAGGGGCATATTCGTTTTGAGAATGTTAGCTTCAGATACAAAAATTCAGACGTATCAGATGTGGACAATCGTGTTATCTCTAATCTTTCAATCGACATACAACCTGGAAAAACCGTTGCATTGGTAGGACCCTCTGGCGGCGGAAAAACAACGCTTTGTCATTTGATTCCGAGATTTTACGAGCCAACAGAAGGCAGAATTACGATTGATGGAATAGATGTGCGGGATTTTTCACGAATGGCATTGCGTAAAAACATAGGAATGGTTGCGCAGGATGTATTCTTATTCAACGGCACAATCAAAGAGAATATCGCCTATGGTAACCTTGATGCATCAGACGAGGAGATAATCGAAGCTGCAAAAAAGGCTAATATTCACGATTATATTATGACTTTAGAGAACGGCTACGATTCGGAGGTTGGCGAGCGTGGCTTGAAGCTGTCGGGCGGTCAGAAGCAACGCATATCTATAGCGCGTGTGTTTCTAAAAGACCCTGCAATGCTGATTTTAGATGAAGCCACAAGTGCGTTAGACAACGCAACCGAGATGCAGATTCAAGAGGAGCTTTCCGAGCTGTCAAAGAACCGCACAACCATTGTTGTTGCCCACAGGCTAAGCACCGTTAAGAATGCAGACGAGATAATAGTCCTTACCAAAGACGGTATTGAAGAGCGCGGTACGCATGATGAGTTGATAGTCAACAACGGCATTTACACCATGCTATACAATTTCCAGTTCAGAGAATAGAGCGAGGCACGAAGGCACGTTAAGCACGTTCGAAGGGGCGCTGCCCCTTCAACCCCGTAAGGGGTCATATTTTTGGGGCTTTGCCCCCAACGCCCCCACTACTTTTTGCTAAAAGTAGCAAAAGCAAGATAATAAGCAAACCAAAGTTGACGAAAATAGTGTAGGGGCGGGCATTGCCCGTCCGTCAAATACAACCGAACATGGGGCAACCAATCAATGTAGGGGTGCGCAGTGCGCGTCCGCCAAATACAACTGAACATGGGGCAATCAATCAATGTTGGGGAGAACATTGCGCTCCAGTTGTTTCCCTACGGCAAATTGCTGTGCTTTCGTGCTGAGTCTTACCCAATTCGCCGCATGCGAATATCATTGCGATGCAACATCATTACTGATAGGCAATATCACTCGTTCCGCAGAAACGAATATCACCGAGAGCAAACAAAAGGGCGATTTCTCGCCCTTTCTAATACTTGTTCTTACATCACTCAAATATCACGCTCTTAACATGAGTCAGCAGTTCTGTACTCGTACCTTTAACAATATAAACACAGAAATAGCCGTATTGCTCGTTATCCAAAGGCTTTACATCCCCATCGGCATAGCACACATACGCATTCCCCAGCACCTTCATATCGCTTAGTAAAAACGTGCGTTGATTTCCCGAATAGTCCTCAATCACAACTTTTTCACCTAAGTTTTTAAAACTTGTATATGCGATTACGCTCGCAAAGTCGCAGGTAGTAAACACCATTGAAGTATTGTCATGCGTTATGGTCTGCTTTTTTGACTTAAACACAGGCATTCCCTCAAGCGGAATACTAACCTCAACACCGCTTGCATTCTTCATTACCAACTTATCTGTTATGCCAGTTAAAGGCGATAAAAAGGGTGTTTGGGTTGGAGTATTAGCATTCGAGTTCGGCACAAAATTATTTCCGTGCGGACTTAAAACCGCAGTCGCTCCGATTATTATATACATCACACCGACAATACATAATGAAATATATGACTTTGCTGACATTTAACTTCCCCTCGCTTTTATTGCCTTAGCTTTGCACCGATTTTGCTATCCAATGCGGCTAAAATCTTAGCCGTTGCCTCGGTTATATCGCTGTCGTTAAGCGTTTTATCTTCTCTACGCAATGTGTATGAAAATGCCATACTCTTCTTGCCCTCAGGTATGCCAATGCCCCTATACACATCGAAAAGCATTACATTTTCAATTATTGCATCCGTTTCAACCGCATACATTATATCACAAATTTCATCGCTTAGTGTAGAATTATCTACAATTATTGCAATATCACGCTCTACAGTTGGGAATTTCGGTAATGCCTTGTACTTATTAACCACAGCTTTGTACTTTAACATGGTGGCGAAATCTAATTCGGCTATGAACGCGCAAGATACCTCGTACTCCCTTTGAACCACAGGATGCACCGCTCCTACCTCGCCAACATACTCGCCGGTAACAAAAATCTCGGCTTTCTTGCCAGGGCATAAATATTCAGAGCCTCCAACCGTAAAGCGATAGTCCCTTATTCCTAAAAATCCAAAAAGCTCGACTATTGCGCCCTTTATTGTGAAGAAGTCCTCGCCCTCACCCATGAATGCAAGCCCCAACATCTTTCTTTCCTCGGGCAAATCTGCTTTATCATAATGCACATTGCCAACCTCGAAAAATCTGCCCTGTTTGGTTTTATGACGAATATTTAGCGCCAAAGTATTTAACATTCCTGCTGTTAGCGTTGTGCGCATTAAACTTTGGTCCTCGCCTAATGGGTTTAGAATTTTAACAGCACGGTATTTTTTTGAATCTTTAGAAATCATCAGCTTTTCCAAATCAGCAGGCGACATGAAGCTGTAGTTATACATTTCATACGCCCCAAAGCCGGCCAACAGGTTCTTAATATTGTCCTCGTCTTTCACATGAGACTCTAACTTACCTGAAAACGTTCTGCCGCTCATAAGTGTAGCAGTCAATCTATCATAACCATGCAACCTTGCCACTTCCTCGGCTATATCGTGGTCGGACTCTATGCCGCTTTCAATATCAACCCGAAAATGCGGAACATCAACCACAAGCGAATCGCCCTTAACCTTTGATTCGATATTGATTGATTCAAGCATCTTCGCCATGTATTCGGGCGAAAACTCCTCGCCTATAATGCGGTTTATACGCTTTGTGTCAACCTCGATTGCCCTTTGTGTTACATCGGCATAGTTCACATCAATTACTTCGCCTACAACCGTTCCTGCGCCTAATTCCTGAACCAATTCTACGGCTCTTTCAAGTGCTAAGTATGCGTTAATAGGCTCAACTCCACGCATGAAACGCTGTGCAGAATCGGATACTACGCCCAGCTTCCTTGAGGTTCTACGAATATTTCCTGCTATGAATGCCGCAGACTCGAACAACACCGCCTTTGTGTCGTTAGTTATTTCTGAATTCTCGCCGCCCATAACTCCTGCAAGTCCAACTCCCTTTTTGGGGTCGGCAATCAAGAGCATTTCGGGAGTGGTTTGTCTTTCTACTCCGTCAAGGGTTGTTATTTTTTCTCCCTCACAAGCGTTTCTAACTACTATTGCTCCATTGTCAACGCAAGCCAAATCGAATGCGTGCATAGGGTGTCCGTACTCCATAAGCACATAGTTTGTTATATCGACTATATTGTTTATAGCACGAAGTCCAACGCTTTTTAGCTTCTTTTGCATCCAAAGCGGCGAAGGCTCAATTTTTATGTTTTTTATTACCCTTGCGGCATAGCGTGGGCAAAGCTGTGGGTTTTCAATCGTTACGGAAGCGAATTCTTTCTCGTTGCCCTCTCCCTTTACATGCTTTATTGTAGGCTCGATAAATTTCTTGCCTAGAGCGGCAGCCGCTTCCCTGCATATACCTATAATACTTTGGCAGTCTTGGCGGTTCGGGGTAATCTCAATATCGAAAATTACGCTGTTAAGTCCCAAAGCATCTTGAATGGTTTTGCCCACCATGCTTTCATCGTTTAATAGCAAAATGCCATCATCGCTTGCGCCTTTAACATCAACATCTTTGAGGTTTAGCTCATGCCCACCGCAGAACATACCCTCGCTCGTTACTCCGCGCATAACCGTATTTTTGATTTCAAGATTGCCAGATAGCTTAGCACCGCAGGCGGCAACAGGAACTACAGCACCCTCAAATAAATTCGTGGCATTAGTAACAATTTGCAGCGTGTTCTCCCTGCCTATATCTACGGTACAAACCCTTAGTTTGTCTGCGTTTTCGTGCTGAACAATTTTTAGAACCTTGCACACAAAAACATTATTGATATTGGGCATTTCGTCTATCACCTCTGCGATTTCAAAGCCACGCATTATCATCTTATCAACGAATTCTTCTACCGAAATATCGAATTCAACATATTCCTTTAACCATTTTAGTGGTAGTTTCATATCTTTTCCCCCCTTAGAATTGGCTTAAAAATCTGGCATCGTTCTCATATTCAAGGCGAATATCAGAAATGCCAAACTTCAAGCTCGTTACACGGTCAACACCTATTCCGAAAGCAAAAGCGCTCCACTCCTTGGGGTTAACACCGCAGTTTTCAAGCACATGCGGATTTATAATTCCGCAACCTAAAATCTCTATCCAGCCTGTTCCCTTGCACACCCTGCAACCGACTCCGCCGCAGATTGTGCATGAAATATCTATTTCAGCAGATGGCTCAGTAAACGGGAAATAGCTTGGGCGCATACGCATATTCACATTTTCGCCAAATACGGTATGTACGAACTCTATTAAGGTTCCTTTCAAATCCCGTAAAGACAAATCCTTATCGACTACAAAGCCCTCCATCTGCATAAAAACAGGGCTGTGGCTTGCGTCAACCTCGTCAACTCGAAACACTCGCCCAGGGATTACAAGCCTAAACGGAGGCGTTTTTGTTAGCAGAGAACGAACCTCGCAAGGGGATGTATGCGTTCTTAGTACTATTTTATCATTTATATAGAAGGTGTCCTGCATATCGCGCGCAGGATGCCCCTGAGGCAGGTTTAGTTTTGTGAAGCAATAGTCATCATATTCGATTTCAGGACCCTCGTAGGTTGTAAAGCCCAAGCCTATCATGGCGTTTCGAATTTCCCTGTAGGTTTGCGTCATCGGGTGAATTCTACCGCGTGGAATACATACCTTGCCGGGTGCTGTTACATCTACGGCTTCTTTTTCGAATAATTCTTGCATCTTTGCTTCAGAAAGCGCTTTTTTCTTTGATTCGATTACTTCTTCAAGCTCTTTTTTGATTGAGTTTGCGTGTTGTCCGAAAACTGAACGCTCCTCGGGCGATAGATTCTTCATTTCACGCAAGGCCATTGTAAGCTCGCCGCTTCTTCCCAATACGGACGAAGAATAAGCGTTTAGCCCGTCTAAATCTTGTATGTGCTCTAACTCTTGCAGGGTATTTTGTTTTATCTTGTCTAAATCTTGTATGGTCATACTAACCCCCCTTTAGGTTTACAGGATATTATAGCATTAAAGGCAGGAGTTGACAAGAGTTCTGTGCGGTAGCGCAGAGAACGTAGATTAGATTGCATCGCAATACCATATCAACACTACGTAGGGGCGGGCATTGCCCGTCCGCAGAGAACAAAAACCTGCTTGCTTGAAGAAAAAAGATACAACCAACTTAACCTGCACATTTTAAGGCGGATGCGTACACAAAGGGAAAATAGGGTATAAAAACCGTTATTGAAACCAAAAAACACTCCAAAAATAGTAGGGGCGACACTCTTGTGTTCGCCCGAAGATGTAATACAGGGAAAATATAACGCTGTGGTTACGGCGGACGCGCAATGCGCGCCCCTACGGGTTGTGTTGAATACAGCTTATAAGCATTTTTAATTGTGTCGTGTTGGTTTTCTGGTGATTGTGCACCCCTACAAAGGTGTAGAAATTTGGCTTTCCCACACCCAAAATGCGGGATTCCAAGTGCCACAGGCACATGGGCTATGCCCTTTGGCGGATTAAGGGACAAAGCCCTTATGTGATTTTATTACAGTATTATTTTCGCCAATAGTAATAGAATAGTTCTAACGCTTAGATTATGCAAAAAGGAGTAAATTATGAGTAAGGTATTGATTATAGGCGGAGTAGCCGGTGGCGCATCATGTGCTGCAAGGCTTAGGCGACTGGACGATAAAGCAGAAATAATTCTTTTCGAGCGTGGCGAGCATATATCTTACGCTAATTGCGGCTTGCCATACTTCGTTGGCGGCACTATAAAAAGCAAGAATGCTCTGATTTTGCAAACCCCAAAGGCTATGAAGGACAGATTCAACATAGATGTTAGAATCAAACAAGAGGTCGTAAAAATCGACAGAGAAAACAAGAGAATCACAGTAAAAAACTTAGAAAGTGGCGAGGAATACCAAGAAAGCTATGATACTTTGGTAATCTCCACAGGCTCATCTCCCATAAAGCCAAGGATTGAGGGCATAGATTCTCCCAACATTCATACGCTTTGGACTGTGAACGATTCCGTAAAGATTAGAGATTTAGTAACCGAATCGGGCGTAAAATCCGCCGCCGTTATTGGTGGAGGCTTCATTGGCTTAGAAATGGCTGAAAACCTACGAGAAGCTGGTTTAGAGGTTACGCTAATCGAAATGTTAGACCAAGTTATGGCAACTCTCGACTACGAAATGGCACAGGTTTTGCACGAAAATATCACACAAAACAACGTTGATTTGATTTTGAATGACGGTGTTTCCTCATTCTTAGACAAAGAAAATGGCGTAGAAATCACCTTGAAAAGCGGCAAGAAGGTAAACTCTGAAATGGTAATTCTCTCAATCGGAGTAAAACCGAATGGCGAGTTGGCGAAAGAAGCTGGCTTAACGGTCAACCAAAGGGGAGGAATTATAGTCGATGAATATTTGCGCTCATCCGACACGAATATCTACGCTGTAGGCGATGTAATAGAGGTTGTTGATTTCGTGAACGGTAAGCCCACCATGATTCCCCTTGCAGGTCCTGCGAACAAACAGGGGAGAATTGCGGCCGACAATATAGCAGGCGGCTCTGAAAAATACGAGGGCACACAGGGCACATCAATAGCAAAGGTTTTTGACATGACGGCTGCTTCAACAGGTTCAAACGAAAAGGCGCTTAATGCTTTGGGTTTAGTTAAGGGCAAGGACTTTGAAACGCTGCTTATCGCTCAAAACTCGCATGCAGGGTACTACCCTGGTGCTACGAATCTGTATCTAAAACTCATTTTTTCAAAGGACGGCAAAAAGATTTACGGCTCGCAAATAGTAGGGCAAGACGGCGTAGATAAGCGAATTGATGTAATCGCTACCGTTATCCGTTTAGGCGGCGGAATAGACGAGTTAAAACGCTTGGAACTCGCATACGCACCTCCGTATTCTTCGGCAAAGGACCCTGTAAACATGGCAGGCTTCGTGGCGGAGAACGTAATAGAGGGCAAGGTTTTATTCTCTGAATGGGATGCTGTTGAAAAAAGCAAAGATGCAATAATTTTAGATGTGCGTGAAAGCCCCGAGCTAATGGCGTTTTCTGTGAAAGATGCTACGCATATTCCATTCGGAGAGATTCGCAACAGGTTAGATAATCTCGACAAAAGCAAGGAAATCATTGTGCTATGTGCAAGGGGTATTCGAGCTTACAATGCGGCAAGGATTCTTATGCTGAACGGCTTTAATAATGTAAAAGTTTATCCAGGCGGCACAAGCTTTTACAGGTCAACGCACTATGAAAGCAGCATTACTCCAAAGGAGTCAAATATTGAATATCACGACAGTGGGATGGTGAAAAATATGAGCGCTTCGAAAAATGAAAAGGTAGTAAAACTCGACTGCACAGGCTTGCAATGCCCTGGTCCTTTGATGAGGGTTTATGAAACTGTCAAAGGTTTAGAAGAGGGTAGTGTAATTGAGGTTACAGCTTCCGACCCGGGCTTCCTGCGTGATATAGATGCTTGGTGCAAGCGTACAGGCAACGTATTGTTGTTTAAAGAAATAAAGGGCAACGAATATTTCGCAAAAGTAAGCGTGAAAAAGGGCGAAGTGGCTACAACCACAACCCAACCAGACGGCAAGACCATAATCGTATTTTCGGGCGACCTCGATAAAGTGATTGCAAGTTTCATAATAGCAAACGGCGCGGCGGCAATGGGCAGAAAGGTTACTATGTTTTTTACGTTCTGGGGGCTTAGCGTTCTTAGAAAGCCTAAAAAGCAAAGGGTGAAAAAGTCGTTCATGGAGAATATGTTTGGAATAATGCTGCCCCGAGGAAGCAAAAAGTTAAAGCTGTCCAAGATGAATATGGGCGGCATGGGAACTGCCATGATGCGTAATATTATGAAAGGCAAAAATGTTGATTCGCTCGAAGATTTGATTCAGAACGCGATTAAATCGGGCGTAAAGGTTATCGCCTGCACGATGAGTATGGACGTTATGGGAATCAAGCCCGAGGAACTAATCGACGGCGTTGAGCTGGCTGGCGTGGGTACTTACTTAGGCGATGCCGAGGAATCAAACGTAAACCTGTTTATTTAGCAATTATCTTAGCTTAGGAGAGAGGGAAGACCATAGAGGCGGGGCAACCCGCCTTTTGGGGTTTATCCGTTCTTCGGCTGCGTAATGCAAAATTAGGCACTTAAAACGCAAAACACGGAAACACGCTAACCACTAACAGAGTAACCGATAAAACCGAGCGGATTAGGGAATAGTGGGTAGTGGGTAGAGAATAATTGTGCCGAATAATTCTTTTTTAGCGGAAAAACAGCACTCCGCCGCAATTAAAACAGGGCAAAAGCATCATATTTTCGCTCATAACAAATTGGGGAGTATTGCACTGAGCACAAATACATGAACTCATTCCCGGCATAGTATCTGCTGAATACATAGTATCACCTCGAAATATTGATGGCTTATTATAGCATATTTTGATAAGCGTTGCGAATGGAGTTGTCCCCAAAAAACGTAATGAGAAAGTAGAATTTACTTGCATTAGACGAAACACAGAAAAGCACTTGCAAAGCATTAAGCGAAACGAGCAAAGCACACCACGAGTTAAACTTCGCAGCAACACACCATAAACAAAACAAGCAACCGAAAGAGCAACGCTAAAAGCACTTTGACAACGCAGTACACAAGCACAGATCCCCTAAAAGAAAAAGCACGGAGAACACTCCGCACCTTTTCCGAACAAGAAAAACAAAACATAAAACACTTGGAGTTTGGTGGAGATAAGCGGGGTCGAACCGCTGACCTCTTGAATGCNNCTCTACCAACTGAGCTATACCCCCATGACCTGTGCGACCATACCGAATACTAAACCAAGCAATGGTTGATAAGACAGGGATTATCCAATCGCACAAATGAATTATAACACAAAGCAAAGTGGTTTGTAAACAGGTTTTTGTAAAATCTCCCACGCTTGCAAAAAAGACCATAAGCCTGTATAATACTATTTTAATTTGAAAATTTAGGAGGTAGTATGCCACTAATAATTGGATTACTAATAATTGTAATAGACCAGCTTGTAAAGTTTTTGTCTGCCGCTAAGCTCCCCGTGCTTCAGGGCGGCACACTTCCTTTGTTCGAGGGAGTATTCCACCTAACCTACGTTGAAAATCGTGGTGCGGTTTACGGCTTTTTGAAAAATGCACCCTACATTCTGGTTATCGTGAACTCAATCCTAATTATTGGGCTTGTTTTTTTCCTAATCAAGAAATACAAATACATGCACACTTTGTTTAGATACTCGATAATACTCATACTCGCAGGCGCAATAGGCAACTTTGCAGACAGAATGATGTTTGGCTATGTGCGTGATATGTTCGATTTTAGGCTTATAAACTTTGCCGTATTCAATGTGGCAGATGCGGCGTTAACAATCGGAACAACACTGCTTATAATGGATTTATTATTCTTCCATGGCAAGCA
>LSQX01153408.1_pt1 | contig 11334 bp, 9 predicted proteins | sample 654561 | NCBI WGS metagenome assembly LSQX01 (sample SAMN04489861, study PRJNA283612) | anaerobic digester metagenome | isolation source: 4 biogas reactors fed with cattle manure at either 37C or 55C with and... | place: Denmark: Kongens Lyngby | collected 2014 | reverse complement strand
TAGAACAAGCCCCCGCCCGGCCGAGCGGCCGCCGGGATTTCTGCAGAAAAAAGACGGCTCCAGATCAGATCCCGCTTAATCTGGCGCCGTTTGGCAACGCCGGGGTAGCTCGATCCGCTCAAGATTTGCAGCCCGGCGTGTTATTTTGCAGTCTACCGGTGTGCTTTCTTTGAACCTTGAACGAGATCTTCCCGGCGCTGGAAGAACATCAGGATAAATCCGAGAACGATCCAGCCAGGGACGATCATCGACCCCAGCGGCCAGTGCAGCCGGTCTAAGGGACACGATCATCAGCAGAAGAACGGCAGCGCTGGCCAGAATGGCAAGCCAGATTCCCGGGCGGTCCCCGGGGACCCGGTACGGCCGCTTCAGATCAGGTTCGGCGTAACGCAGTTTCAGCGCGGCGCAGGCTACCAGGAAAGATGCCGTGATCAGGGCACGGGAGACCACGCTGGTCAGGGGAATAAGCAGATTACCTCCGAGAAAGAGGCCCGGCAGACTCGAACTCCGGAACTCCTGCAGGTGAGGCTCCGGGGGCCGATGCCGGACCTTTAGCTGCCAGAACTAAATATCCAACCTTTTGGCCCGGAAAGCTTTCAGGTAATTCATGCAGTAATTGTCTCTCCCGGCCAGGGTTTCCGCAGCGATGATATTGGCCATCATCTGTTTGTCAAGCGGGTTGATGATCAGACCGTCCAGACCCCTGGCAATGGCCATCACTGCAAAATTACGATTGAGGTGGCCGCGGAGCGGCAGACCGTAGGAGATATTGGAGAGGCCGCACATGGTATGGACTCCGGGGAAGCCCGTCATGATCTTTTCAACAGCATCCAGGAATTCTGCCCCGAAACTGCCGCTGGTGGAGATAGGCTGCACCAGCGGGTCCACATAGATATGATCGATCGCCACATCCTTTTTGACCAGGTTGTTGATCAACCTGTCCGCTATCCTCACCCTCTCCTCGCTGGTTTCCGGCATCCCCTCATCGCTCATGCAGAGGCTGACCACTTTCAGATCTGTGCCGGCGACTAGAGAGAGCAGGGCCTCGAATCGATCTTTTTCCAGGGAGATGGAGTTGATCATGGCAACTCCCTTATGAACTGCAAGGGCCTTTTCTATCGCCGCCGGATCAGGGCTGTCGATACAGCAGGGTGCATCGACCCCGTCCTGAACTGTCTGCACAAGCCACTGCAGATAATCGGCCTCCTGCCCCACAAAAACGCCGGCATTGACATCGACATAATCTGCTCCAGCTTCCACCTGAGCAGTGGCAAGCTGTTTGATCTTTTCTTCATCTTGAGTCTCGATCGCTTCAGCAACAGCTTTGCGGCTGGCATTGATCAGTTCACCGACAACGATCATGCTGATCCCCCCAGATATTATCATTATGCGGTGTTGCCACCTGTATTCCACCTCGACCGATCTGAAACCGGCACCGCTGCAGCCGGCTAGGTTCCCACCGTGATAACGCCGCTTAAGCGATCCCCGAAAATGGGAGGAAGCCGGACGGCATCGGTTGATCAATTCTTATCGCAATTATGGTGCCAAGGCCAAAATGGCGCCGTTGAGCAGCCCTCCTTGAAGAGCTCCTCCAACCTTGACTTATCAGTTTCATCTATGAATTTACCGCTCTCCGGACCCGCTTCGCGCCGGGTCCAATTCGCAGGTAAGTGCCCAGAGGCTGCCGGAAACAAGGGAGTGTCCACCGAGAAGCACCGGAATGGGGCATTCTGCAGCCAGACGGGTAAATTCTTTCAGCCAGGGATGCTCGAGCTGTTCCCAGAGGCCCAGATCGGAGAGGTAACGCTCCCGGTCGGTAAAATCGTATTTGTGGTGAGCAAAAAGAACCCGGCTGTCGATAATGGCACAATGTCCTACCCGGCTCAGGTAGTCAAAAAAATCCTCCAGCCCGGCCCGCTCGATCAGCAGTCCGAGCAGCGAGATCACTTCACCGCGTTCGAGACGGCCCAGCGCCTTCATCCCGCGCTCCTCGGAAAAAACCCGGAGCCGCAGTTTCAGGAGCTCATTCAACCGTTCCATCACCGGCGCCCCGATCCGACCGACGAGAACGATATCCTGATAGCTGTCGCCCAGCACCTTCTTGACCCTTTCCAGCCGGGAATAATCGAGGCTAAGAGCATCGATCGCCGCCCGCGCCCGGGGACCGGCAAAGGGGCCCGCTCCCAGGACCAGAATATCTGCCGGCGTATCGAGATCAAAAAGCAGACCCAGGGTTTGCGGCATCAGTTCCAGCTCCAGGCCGCCCCGATCGCGTAGCGTCATCGCAAGGCTGTTATCCGTCGACGGCAGCTCCATCCCGGCGAAACCGTCCGGAACCGTGAAGGCGACCATATCTGCGGACTGGATATTGTTGGCATAAAGCAACCTGGAGCGGACGGCCAGTTTGCCGCAGATCTCCTCCAGCTCGGAGACTGTGATCAGCGGACAACCTGCCCCGCTGAGATAAAAAACCTTCTTCATATTCCTCTCCTGAACCAGCCTTTTCAGTTCGTCTCCAAAATGAAAGGAGTCCGGGTGCTGTCTGTTCAGAAGAAATTCCGCCCCGGTCTCGCGGGCCATCCCGGCCAGGGCCGGGTTGTTCGTGATCAGGTAAACCTTCCCGACCGGCGCGATCCGGCTCAATTTATCCAGATTATCATGCAAAAGCGCCCGGCGCACCTGTACAAGCATCTCTTCAACCGGGCTGGCCGCAGCTGTTCCTTCAAAAACAACCACATTAACTGGCTCATTCATCGGTTAAAACCTTTCTGCAGCATCAGATCTCCGGGGCCCGTTTCTAGGAGCCGTACTCCGGAACGATGAGGCCGTAATCGCCATCTTTCCGCCGGTAGAGCACATTGACGGTCTCTGTTTCGGCATTGGCAAAAACAAAGAAATCGTGACCCAGCAGATTCATCTGCATGATCGCCTCCTCTAGGTGCATCGGTTTGAGGGGAAAATGCTTTGTTTTTACAACCCGCTCTTCCTCGGCCCCCTGCTCCCGTTCCTCTGCAGGGATCAATTTTTCGCCGAGGTCGCGGATGCTCTGCTGCCGCAGGGATTTGCTCAACCTGGTCTTGTACTTGACCAGCTGCTTCTCCAGCTTGTCAACAACCATATCTATGGAAGCATACATATCACCGGTAGATTCTTCACCGCGCAGGATCAGGCCGTTCAGAATCACGGTAACCTCAACGATATGCTCATTACGAATCACAGTCAGCACCACCTGAACCTCCTTGGGGCGATTCAGGTATTTGGTCAGCTTGCCTACCTTCCTCTGGGCATAGTCCACCAGGGCTTCAGTGACTTCAATGTTCTTTCCCCGGATATTGATCTCCATCTTTGCTCCTCCCTTTCTGCCCTTTTCTTATCAATACTATTCCCCAAGTCATGGAAAAACCCTTCAGCCCGGCAAACAAAGGCCGCGCTCAGGAAAGGCGGGGCGTATAGGCCGCCGCAGCACCGAAAACGATCAGCTCCCGGTGGTGCAATACCGCCGCCGCCTCCTGCATGGTCGCTCCCGTGGAATAGATATCATCAACCAGCAGGGCCCTTTTCCCCGGGTACGGCTTGCCCCGGTAAAGAAAAGCGCCGTGCACATTTTCCAGGCGGCGGCTGTAGCTCAGGCTGCTTTGAGCAGGCGCTGCCTCCGGCCTGACCAGCAGGGGCTGCAGGGAAATCCCAAGCGCTTCAGCGGTAAAACGGGCCAACAGATAGGACTGATTGTAGCCCCGTTCTTCCTCCCTGTGGCGGTGTAGCGGCACCGGAACAACCAGTTCAGGCCGCCAGTCAGTTTCCTCTTCCAGCAGTCTCCCCAGCCAGTTGCCCAGCGGCCGGGCCAGGGCGCGTTCCCCCCTGAATTTGAAACGGTGCAGCATCTGCCGCCAGGGTCCCTCGTACCGGGAGAGAGCAAACAGGCCGCGCAGGGGCAATATCTCCGGGGCACAGGAGCAGGGCTGCCCGGATAGAAGCTCTTTCCCGCAGCGGGGGCAGAATAGCCCCGCCGGGGTAAAAAGAGCCCGGCAACCGCCACAGAGGGGCACGGTCGATGATGCTGCCAGCAGCCTCCGGCAAAGCAGACACCGGGGCGGAAACAGCAAGCGCCAGAATAGCCCGGTCCGCCGGCGGCCCGGCGGCCGTCGGCTCTTTTTTAGCTGTTGATCCGGCAGCATCCTCACCTCTCCTGAATCAAACGGCTGTCGAGCAGGCTATAGCGTTCGCTGGCGCGATTGTTCCGTATCGCTATGGCCAGCGCCTTCTTTGTCCCGACCAGGACCACCAGCTTGCGGGCACGGGTAATCCCCGTGTAAAGGAGATTGCGCTGCAGCAGCAGGTAATGCTGGGTGATCACCGGCATGATGATAACCGGGTACTCGCTGCCCTGACTTTTATGCACCGAGATGGCATATGACAGCGTCAGCTCGTCGAGATCGCCGAAATTGTAGAGCACTGCCCGGCTGGTCGATTGATCGCGGTAGGTTACGGTCAGCTCGCCCTCCTCCAGATCGAGGGCGCTGATAAAACCGATATCCCCGTTGAAAACTTCTTTCTGGTAATTGTTCCGGATCTGCATCACCTTGTCACCTTTGCGAAAAATCTCCCCGCGAACGGTGATCTCCTCTCGCTTTCTGGTCGGGGGGTTCAGCGCTTGCTGCAGCATCCGGTTCAGCCTATCCACTCCGGCGGGGGTTCGCCGCATCGGGGTAATTACCTGGATATCAAGCACCGGATCAAAGGGCCCGTAATTGGGGATCCGTTCACGGCACAGCTGCACCACCTTCTGGGCGACCAGATCAGGAACAGCTTCGTCAACGAAGAAAAAGTCTTTGTTCTTTATATTGAGGTGCGGCATCTCTCCCCGGTTGATCCGGTGTGCATTTACCGTGATCAGACTCTCGCGGGCCTGCCTGAAGATATGGGTCAGACGAACTGCGGAGATCGCCCCGGATTCAAGAAGATCGCGCAAAACATTGCCCGCTCCCACTGCCGGAAGCTGATCGGCATCGCCAACCAGGATCAGGCGGCACCCCTCGGGTATCGCCCTGACCAGATGATACATCAGCATCAGGTCGACCATGGAGGCCTCGTCTATGATCAGCACATCAGCCTCCAGGGGACGTTTCTCGTGGCGCAGAAACCGGAACCCTTCGCCCTCGGTGTAGCTGTACTCGAGAAGGCGGTGGATCGTGGAGGCCTCCTCGCCCGTCGCTTCGTTGACTCTTTTGGCCGCCCGCCCTGTTGGAGCGGCCAGCTGCACCTGCTGTTTCAGCGAGATGAATAGTGAAAGGAGCGCCCGGATCGTCGTCGTCTTCCCCGTTCCGGGACCGCCGGTTACAACAAGGATTCCCTTGCTCAAAGCCTGCTCCAGCACCCGGCGCTGTTCTCCGGTCAAACCGCTTTCTTTTCCCGCCGCCGATTCCAGAGCGGCCCGGCCCGCCCGCTCATCCCACCTCTGCGGGGCCGCGGCTAGCAGCTGCAGCTGCCGGGCCACTCCCTTCTCTGCATGGTAAAAAGGCGCCGCATAGACGATCTCTCCGCCGACAGTTGCCTCGTGATAGATCTTTTTCTCTGCCGCCAGTTGCTGCAGATGGCCGGCCGGCGCCAGGGGGGGAGCTGTCTCCCCCGGTGCCGTCAGAAGTTCGCCGACCCGCTCCAGCAGGATCTCCCGCGGCAGATAGACATGACCCTTTGCCGCCGCATCGCGCAGGACAAAGAGCACTGCTGCACAGACCCGTACCGGAGAGTCAGCGGGGAGCCCCATCTGGCAAGCGATCCGGTCTGCTGTTTTAAATCCTATCCCGAGAACCTCTTCGGCAAGCATATATGGGTTTTCCTTGACCCGGTCAACAGCCCGGGAGCCGTAGTGGCGGTAAAGGCGCAGTGCCTGGCCCACCCCGATGCCGTACCCCTGGAGAAAAATGAGCACATTCTGCATTTCGCGATATTTTCCATAGCTCTCCAGAATCGCTGCTGCTTTCTTCGGACCGATACCGGGTACCTCCTGCAACCGCTCCGGCTCGTGCTCCAGCACTTCCAGGGAGGCCAGGCCGAACTGCCGCACCATCGCCGCAGCTGTGACCGGGCCGACCCCCTTGATCAGTCCTGATGAAAGATATCGTTTTAGCCCCTCTTCGGTGACCGGGAGCACCCTTTCCCAGCGCACCACCGCCACCTGCCGGCCGTAGCGGTGGTGCACCTGCCACTTTCCGGTAATGCAGAGACTTTCACCCTCCTGCATGGGCGGAAAGCTGCCCACGATGGTGATGGCATCGCCGCTGGTGCAGCGCAGCCGTCCCACCAGGTAGGTGCTCTTTTCATTGTAATATCTGATCCGCTCCAGGGTTCCCTCGAATTTATCCAGATCCTCCAGCGAAATCCCTCCATCGGCTGCCGGCTGTCTGCTTATGCCCCTCTGGCAGAAGGGTTCAACCGGTTTTTTCTTTCAGCAGGGGTACCCGATCAAGCTTTTCCCAGGGAAGCTCGAGCTCCGGCCGGCCAAAATGACCGTAGGCCGCCAGCTGCTGATAGATCGGGCGACGCAGATCCAGCTGCTCGATGATCGCCGCCGGACGCAGATCGAAACATTCGTTGATCAGCGCTTCAAGCTGCTCCGGAGCAAGGGAGGAGGTCCCGAAGGTCTCCACCGCTATTGAAACAGGCCGGGCCACCCCGATGACATAGGCAATCTGAAGCTGGCAGCGCCGGGCCAGCCCGGCAGCGACAATATTTTTGGCGACATGGCGAGCGGCATAGGCTGCCGAACGATCGACCTTGGTGGGGTCTTTTCCCGAAAAAGCACCGCCACCGTGCAGGGCAACTCCCCCGTAAGTATCCACGATGATCTTCCGACCGGTCAGCCCGGCATCTCCCTGGGGGCCGCCGACAACAAAACGACCCGTCGGGTTGACCAGCAAACGGGTCCGGGCAACGAGCAGCTCCGGGGGGATCGTCTTTTCGATCACCAGTTCAGTAATATCCTTCTTGATCTGGTTTAAGGATACCTCTTCGCTGTGCTGGGCCGAGATAACCACTGTTTGCAGATGATCCGGTTTGCCGCCGCGGTAGGCCACCGTCACCTGGGACTTGCCGTCGGGCCGGAGATACGGCAGCAGCCCTTCCTTGCGCACAGCAGCAAGACGCTGGGCCAGCCTGTGAGCAAGCGAGATCGACAGGGGCATCAGCTCGGCGGTCTCATCACAAGCATAGCCGACCACCATCCCCTGATCACCGGCCCCGATCCGATCAAAGCTGTCGGCGGAGCCCTCGTCTTTGACCTCCCGGGCCCGATCCACCCCCTGGGCAATATCGGGAGACTGCTCATCAATGGAGGTGAGCACGGCACAGGTATCCCCGTCGAAGCCGTATTTGGCCCTGGTATAACCGACCTGCTTGACCTTCTCCCGGATTATACTGGGGATATCGACGTAGCATTCTGTGGTGATCTCACCACAGACGAAAACAAGTCCGGTGGTAACCATTGTCTCTGCAGCCACCCGCGCCAGCGGATCACGGGCGATGATTGCATCGAGGATCGTATCGGAGATCTGATCGGCCAGCTTGTCAGGATGTCCTTCGGTAACCGATTCTGAAGTTAATAGAAAGTCTTTCGGGCTCATTTGCAACTGCCTCCTTTGGTATTCTTGGCTGCCCTGAATAAAAAATAAGACCTCTTCGAAGAAGAGGCCCCGGCCACCCCTCATCTTCCGGGGCATTTTCCCCGCGGCAATTGGCACCGTGATCGCTATAGCGATCCGGTTGCCGGGATTCATCGGGACCGTCCCTCCTCCGCTCTTGATAAGAGCCCGGCTTCCAAGCACCGGGATATCTATAACCTATACCTTTACCTGGCAGATGTCAATCAAAGGGCAAACCGTCCACTGCCGCCGGAGCCGCTCAGGCCCTCCGGCCGCCCCGGGCTTCCTCCAGAGCTGCCTTCACCTCGCTGTCGCTGATCTGCCTGAAATCGCGGTAAAATTGTCCCACGGCGGCAAAATGAGGCGGCGCCGCAAGATAACAGAGCTCATCTACCTCCCGGCGGAGCTGCTCCAGGATCCCGGCTGGGCCGACAGGAACTGCCAGAATCAGTCTTTTCGGACGGCCCTGCTTCACCCCTTCCAGGGCAGCGCGCAGGGTAAATCCGGTGGCAACCCCGTCATCAACAACGATGACCGTCCTATTTTCGATCTCCGGCGGATTCCGCCGGCCCCGGTACAGCTGCAACTGGCGGGCAATCTCGCCCCGCTCCCTTGCCGAGGCACGTTTCAGATATCTCTCCGGCAAATGGAGCTGTGCGGCCAATTTTTCGTTGAGCAGCAGGTACCCGCCGGCGGTGACCGCACCGATGGCCAGCTCCGGCTGATCGGGGGCCCCGATCTTCCGGGCGATAGCCAGATCGAGTTCGCCGCCGAGATGGCGCCACAGCGGCAGCGCCACGGCGACACCCCCGCGCGGCACTGCCAGGATCAACGGCAGCGCCCCCCGGTAGCCGCTCAATTTTTCGGCAAGAAGGGTCCCGGCCTCCGGACGGTCTACAAAGAGCACTGCCTTTCCTCCTCCGGCGCTGCTACAGCGCCAGCGACTGATACAATTTTGCCGCCGCCTGAACCGCCGGCGATTCGGCGGGCAGATCGAAAAGCGGCTTTCCTTCCAGATCGTAGTCCATGATCGCCGGGTCAAAGGGAATATCGCCCCATACCTCCAGCCCTGTCCGGTCAATCTCTTCATCCAACCGCTCCACCTCACCGGGGCGGCTGCGCGTGATCACCAGGCCCATCCGCCCGATCTGCAGCTTGACATTGTCGATAATCTCGCGCACCCTTCCCGCGGAGCGGACTCCCCGGGCCGTTGCATCACTGGTGATCACCAGTATTTCGGCCTCGGGCAGAACCCGCCGGCTGAGATGCTCCAGTCCGGCTTCGTTGTCCATCAGCATGTAATCGTAATTGGCGCTGAGCTGCTCCAGAAATCGGCGGAGCAGATCATTGGGATAGCAGTAGCATCCCGCACCCTGCGGGCTGCCCATCACCAGCAGGTCAAAATGTTTCGTCTCGACGAGGGATCTGTTCAGCTCGTACTGGACAAAGATATCCTTGGTCATTCCGGTGGGCACCCCGCCAGGCTTTTTGATCGCTTCCAGGACCATAGACATAGTCTGCTCAACAGAGAGACCGAGAGCCTCGTTAAGATTGGCGTTGGGGTCGGCATCAACGGCGAGGATAGCCTTGTCCGGCCGGTTTTCTTGCAATAACCGGATCAAAAGGGCTGCCAGGGTGGTTTTACCGGTGCCCCCCTTACCGGCGATAGCGATACGTTTGGTCATCTTTTCCTGCCTCCTGATCTAAGTATGTAGTTGCGGCAAACAGTCGCCCTGTAACCGCCTGCTCCAGCTGGGCGATGGTATTGCAGGGCCACATCTCCACCAGTTCACGGAACAGCTGCACCGAGCGATAGCGGGACCATTCCTCCGGCGGCAGCGGGTTCAGCCAGATCACCTGACGGACCCGCTCCGTTATCTTCTGCAGCGCCGGCAGGGCCCGATCGAGCTGCACCGTTCGCGTGTCGCTGACCACGATCACAATGGTCCGGTAGGTCAGCAGTTCGCGATAATTTTCGGAAAGCTCCGTCAGCGACGCCCCTATATTGGTCCCCCCGCCCCAGGATTCGCCCTGCAGCACAACCCGTTCCAGGATCTGCTCCAGCCCGGCCTGCTCCTTCAGGGCGGGAGTGAGATATTCAAGGGTATCGGCAAAAGAGAAAAGCTCCAGATTGGCGATCACCGTCTGGAGACCGTAGATAAATTGCAGCACAAAGCTGCTGTAGCGCTTCATCGAGGCAGAGAGATCGCCCACCAGGAGTAGCTGCAGCTGCGAGCGGCGTTTCCGCCTGTGTCTCAGCAAGAAAAGGCGCCCTCCAAAGCGCATATTGGCCCGAACCGTCCGGCGGAAATCGAGAGCACCGCGAGAAGCATTTCGCTGACGCTGATAGACCAGCCTGCGGGCCAGCTGCCTGGAGAGCCGATCGATCAGCGCCTTCGCTGCCGGCAGATCGGCCTGCTGCAGCTCCTGAATATCGGATTCGCGCAACCGCCTCTCTCTGTTGGCCGAGGTTCTGGAGATACCGCCCGCCCCACCGGCCCCGCCGCCGTTTCCCGCCGCGAGCTGCTCCTTCCGGCCGTGCCAGTAGCGCAGGTGCCCTTTGACCACGGTTTCGAGAAGGGGGCGCAGCGGCCGCATCATCTCTTTTTCCGCTGCAGCGGTCTCCTGAACAAAACGCTGCAGGTTTTGCCGCTGCTCTTCGGGGAGAGAGGTATAAAGCAGCATCTCCTCCGTCGACAGGGGCAAGGGTTCGCCTTTAAAGGCCAGCTCGCCGGCCGCATCCTCCAGCTTGATCTTCTGCTCTTCCACCTGCAGAGCCGCTTCGCGAAGGTGCTCGGCCTGCGCCGTCAGGGGAATGAAATAGCGCTCAAAGGAACGCTCGAAAATTTCCAGATCGCGTTCGTTTTTCACCAGGGTGGCCCGCAGGGCGGTCTTGAACGCGGCCCGGTCCACCATATCGATATAACGAAGAGCCTGCAGTGCATCGAGCAGCTCCGCTGTTCCCAGGATCAGCCCCTCGGCGCGCAGCAGTGCGGCAAAGGCGGCCATATTCTCTTCAAAGTAGCTCTCCTGCGAATCCGTTAAAGACATCTGAGATCCTCCCCCGGTTCAACAGGCTGCTGCAACAGCTGATCGATCCCCTTTTTCCCGATCTTCCGGTGAAAAAGAAGCTGATCTTGACGATTTTTGAGCAGCAGGTTAAGGGTATCGTTGACCAGGCCTCCATCGACTCTTTTTTTATCCAGTGCCACCAACGCACGCGTCCAGTCCAGCGTTTCGGCGATGGAAGGTTTTTTACGCATCTCCTCCTGGCTGCGGATATGAGCGATCACCCGGGCAATCTCCACCGCAAAGCGCTCCTTGATTTCGGGAATGCGGGAACGGATGATCTGCGACTCCCGGGCCACATCGGGATAATTAAAGTAAAGATAGAGGCAGCGCCGCTTCAAACCGTCGGAAAGCTCCCGTTCATTGTTGCTCGTCAGGACCACCACCGGTATATTCTCCGCATGCAGTGTCCCCAGTTCGGGGATGGAGATCTGAAAATCGGAGAGCACTTCAAGAAGAAAAGCCTCGAATTCCGGATCACATTTATCGACCTCATCGATGAGCAGCACCTTTGTTTCCGGCGCCCGGATCGCTTTCAGGAGAGGCCTTTCCAGCAGATAGGAAAGTGAAAAAAGATCTTCCTCCTCCAGTTTGCTCCCGTTCTGGCGGGAATCGATCTGGATCCGCA
>LSQX01360617.1_pt1 | contig 11335 bp, 5 predicted proteins | sample 654561 | NCBI WGS metagenome assembly LSQX01 (sample SAMN04489861, study PRJNA283612) | anaerobic digester metagenome | isolation source: 4 biogas reactors fed with cattle manure at either 37C or 55C with and... | place: Denmark: Kongens Lyngby | collected 2014 | reverse complement strand
AGATGTGTATAAGAGATAGAGTATGGGTTCTGTTGAATTCCTCCCAGACAACAACGATCACGACTGCCTGAACTGCTTTTGTCAGGTTATGGAGAATCACCTTGCTCTTGATCTCCTTGACCTGGTACCAGTATTTTCTCGCCTTCAGTTCCTCACCGAATCTCCTTTTGAGCACTGAGAAGGCTGTTTCGACCTTGTTTCGTTCCCGGTACCGTTCCTTGTCGAAGTCGGCGTACATCTCCTGGCGATAGATCCCCGACCGGATCCTTCCCTGCCAGGTTCTGACCGGGATCACTGAATCTGCACCTATCTCCTCCCGGATCTGGCGATGCAAGGTTTCAGCATCGTATCCTTTATCCATGACGTAGCACTCGGTTTTTCTGACTCGCTGACACTGTCTGAGCAGAGGTACCGCATGATTGACATCGTGGACGGGATGTTGTGAGATTTTGACACAGAGGATCACCTGCTTGCGGGTATCCACGGCAATCGAGGTTTTCAGGAAGTTCTTTCGCGTTTTACCCGTTCTCCAGGAGTAATAGTGACTGGCGTAGGAGCTGGTGAACCCCGAGGCATCAATGGCGGTTATGGGAACTATCTCCCCCGCCGAATAAAAGAGCGCCAGGGTTTTCTTGAGCATTCTCGTGAAGAGGAGGGAGGGAACCCGGGCCATGAACTTGTGGAGGGTCGAATAGTGGGGAACCTGCTCCAGCTGGAGCAGGTCCCTGATCGGACCCAGCAGTTCAACGAGATCCACCGTGTCCCGATAGTCGGTACCCAGAGCCTCCCGCAAGAGGAGGATCGTCATGAGTTGATGCTGAGTATACGTTTTCCGGGAGTATTTGCAGGAATAGAGAGGTAAATGAGAAGATCGTACGGCGGTAAGGATTGCTTTGGTAAGGTTGATATAGCTATTCGTCGACACTAACTCTGCTCCTTGCTGTTGGTTTGGTCATTAACACAAGGAGCAACGATTTTATAGATCTTTCTCTTTAGGGGTGACCGATCCTCGGCAAGAGGGTTTCAACAGAGCCAATCCAGCATAATTCATGGTCAAAACGAGATTAAGATGAAGGATCTATTAGACACATATCAAAAGTTTTGTAAGAGTCAAAGCCTTCGACCTGTTGGTCAATCACGGTTGTCCACAATAATAACAGATCTTCACCATATGGGGATCGTAACTGCGACATACCCCTCAAACCCCATGTGGGGAAGAAGCCGAATTATTAAACTAAACGTTGAGCCTAAGGGTGTAATTGAGACAATGGCAAAATCTGATACAAAGTGTGACTATTTCAAAGCGCTAACAAAAGACCTGTAGCATCTATATTATTCTCGCATCTAAAAAGAGGAGAATGAGGATGGGATGCCCCCGGATCCTGTCTACTTCTCTTCAAATTCTGCGGGCTTGATATTGAGAACATTGCAGTTCTCTCGTATCGCCCGCTGGAGGTTATCGTCAAACCCTTTCTTATCCTCCGCTACGATTTCGATTCCGATCTTGACTTGTGTATTCGGCCGCGATGCGAACTGTGCAATAACTTCATCCACGATCTGACTGAACTCTATCTTCGCCTTAATCGGATCGAGCTCAATATATCCGTAAAACCGGGTCTTAACAGACGATGTGCTTCCAAAGTTCGAAATCGGCTCAGGGGAGAGAGTGCCACCTGTTACGATGGTGCCGCCCTCGTTGGCTTCACTGCCGCCGAATGGTGTGTCGCCCGGGTTGGGTGTTTCTGGCGGCCTGATACTCTCTTCATAGGCTGCTGCAACGGTGGGCTCGATCAGGAGCAGAGAATCGTCAACAATGACCGATCTCCTGCTCTTCCCGAAGGTGAAGTCGATATATTTCTCCCCGTCTTTTCCTGCAGCGAGCCCGAAGTAGTCCTTTGTGTCTGCCCCAGCCTCGATCGTCCGTTTCAGGACGTCTCGGTTCAGAAGACGGGGGAGATAGAGGTAGCGGCAGGTGTTCTCCCAGAACTCACCGGCCTTCACATCAGGGGTTTCATCAGTCCAGAACCAGCGCTTGAGTTGGTTGGAGAGATGGATTGGTGACCACTCGGTGATAAGAGCCTCATTCTCTTTAAGAACCCGCTCGATCTCATCGATCGGTCGCTCTGCACCCGGATTGATGCTATAACTCTCCCATGCGATATCTGATGCGATCCGGCCGCCATTGGTCTCCTGTACAGGCACAAGAAGCCAGCGGTAGGTTTCCCGGATCGTCCTCGTCACCGTCCGGCGAGCCGTATCAAGGTTGCTATCCGCATTCTTGGCCATTAGATTGTCGAGTACGATACGATTGTCTCGATAGTCATCGACGATCGACTTCCACGCGAGCATTGAACGGACATGATCCGTGAGCAAACGGACGTTGTCGGCATCAGCGGCGAGGAAGATGAGACGGTTCTGTCGATGCCGGGGCTGATCGCCCCGATTCTTAAGATATTCAGCGGCACAAACGCTCGCCATCTGAACATCGTTCCTCCCGGAGTATGCATGCGGTGGGAGGACGATCAAACGAAGGGCGGAGTCGTCGGGAATGTCGCCACTCGGAGTAAATATATGAATACCGTCGAAGATCCCCTTGGGGTAAGCTTTCTTCACGCCATCTGCGATTGCCGGGATAACATCGTCTTTCTCGTTGAACCGTTTTTTCCGCTCCTCCATCTCACGCCTGAGATTGGGACGGGTATCGAACCAGTAACGGTTGTCTGCACTGTTCAGATAGTAGAGGCGATCGGAAAGACGACGGAGAGCATCATGGAAGATGCTCGTCTGCTGTCCGGGCTGGATGCTCCCGAGCAGGATCCGTTCCTGCTCGATCCCCTGCATCATGCGGTTGGGAGTACCCGGGGCACTGCCGAGGAAGACTGTCCTCGCTACCCGGCGGCAGGCCTGTACACTCCCGAACCGCGTGTCGCGACTCTCAATCTCCGTGGTCTCTGCACGGTCACCATCGATATCACGTTCGACGACGGGATCCCAACCCTGTGGTAGATAGTAAATCGCCTCATTGCGGGTATCACCATCGTACAGAGGGAGGTTGCCGGGCATGATCAGGTAATCGTTGTTACCGTCTTTCCAGAGACGGTGGATTACCTTTGCCATCAGTTTCAGAACACCGCGGGTACGCTGGAAGTTCTCAAGCGATGACCAGTCCTCATACAGGCGGTCAAAGATCTCGGGGTGTATTGGGTAGGCATTGATGAGTCGCTGGTAGTAACGGCTCTCCTGCGTTTCCCGCGGGAACTCAGATCCTGACATGATGTAAAGGTCAGCGAACGAGCGACAAACTGCCTCCACGGCGGCTGTGTTTGTGATCTCGGCGAAAAGTCGTCTTCGGACGATCTCGAATGCCTCTTCCGCAGCGACTGGTTTCCACAATGCTTGCACACGGGCGAAATAGTGTTCGAGGGTACGGAGTGCGGCGACACCCCGCCGACTCCCGGCCTCTTGGTCTGACTCCGGGAGAGATGCCAGTAGGACGGCGTTCGGTACTGCTTTCATCGCCTCGGTGAGGGCCTGCATGAAGGTGATGTTGGAGTCGTAGGTCCCGCCGGTAAGCCGCGTCTTCTCGTCGAATTGTCGGATGTAAGCGACGAGTTCGTCCATCAGAATGACACAAGGTGCGTATTGGGCAATAAGACGGGCGAGCGTCTCTTTACCCGGAGAGGTACCAGACTCGTCAGCTTCCCGGATTTGCGCGTAAGCCTCTTCTCCACCGAGTTGCCAAGCGAGATCACCCCACATCGTATGTACCTTGACGTTCCCCCGCTCGTCTGGCATGTTCGGCGAAAGCTTGGTGCCATCGATAACGACGACACGGGCCTTCGGTAGATCGATGACGCCAGCAGCATCGATGATCGGAGGGATGCCTTGCAGATCAGCAGCCGGGACGGTGCCGCGGGCGAGGTGGTAGACGGCGAGCATGGTATGCGTCTTACCGCCGCCGAACGCGGTCTGGAGCTGGATGACCGGGTCACCGCCCTGTCCGGTGATCCGTTTCACCACGGAGTCGAGGAGGAGGCGCATCCCCTCGGTAATGTAGGTGCGCTTGAAGAAGAGCGCCGGGTCACGATACTCGGGGCTTGCGGTGCCTTTATGCACGCGGGAGAGGTCGGCCGCAAACTCCGCCTGCTGGAAGGTACCTTTCAGTACATCTTCGTGCGGGACGGCGATCTCCCGCCATGGTCTCAATGTCGTCATGGTTTACCCCACATATGAATCAAGTCTTCTCTGAGGCTGGGTTGCCATCGTGACGGGCGTCTGTGCCTCGACAGCTCCCCATGATGTGATCAACTCGTTGTACGGGCGAGCATCTTCGGTCCAACCTTTGCGCTCGCAGAGAGTATAGAGCCGGTAGGCGAGCTGCCGGATCGCTGCTGCCCGGCCGGGCATCCGGGCGAGGAGGGCGGCGGCCTCACTCTCTCCGCCGCCGCACTGGTGGACGCGGATGAGGTGGTGGAGCGCCTCCCAGACGGGCGTCCTGCTGTCGGTTTCCGGCGACCAGTCGCCGGGATACTCCGACCACTTCATGAGCCGGACCTTCCCGCCGCCAGCTTCTACGACGCCGGCATCCCGGACGCCGTCGACGGTGGTTCCCCGGGCGCGGGCGAGGACGTCGGCCTCGCCGAACTTCCCCTCTCCCCAGCCGTTCTCCTCGAACCAGCCAAGACAGAAGCGGGTATCGGCGTCGACGTCGCCTCCAGCATCCGAGAAGTACTCGTCGAGTTCGCGGTTGATGAGGACAAGGGCGTCGTGGACCGACATCGGCGTGCCGTCCGCCTCAAGGACGGCGGAGTACTGCGAGAAGACGCCCATCCCCGGCCCGATGGAGGCCTGCGCAAGGTCGACGGGAGCGATCGAGGAGGCGGTCATCTCGTCGAGCGCCTCGGGCAGCGCCCGCTTCAGTTCGCGGAGGAACTCCTTGCGGGAGACGGTGGGGGCGGAGGGGCCGCGCCGGCGGCAGACAAGGACGACGGAGGAGGCGAGGGCGTTGGCACCCATCCCAACGGGCCTGTTACTTAGCTCGGTGCGCATCGGCCATGTGCCGGTGACGGCGAAACCGGCCTCCAGCACTGCTTCAAGGAATGACTCCCAGCCCGGAGAGGTTGTGTCCTTCCCCTTCGTCTCCGACTGCTTGAAGGCGTAGTAGATCGTGACCGGGAAGGCCGGGTGCGCCTGCTCGGCGAGGCGGCGCATCGCCTCAGTCATCCCGTTCATGAAGAATGCCTCGGCCATTTCCTTCGATCCGTGGCGATAGGGCGTCGCCACAAGCTCCTCGGCCTTCGGGACGGCCATCGTGGCGAAGAGCGAAGGTAGGACTGGTTTCAGTGAGCGACGGAGCCAGACGTAGAAGAAGTCGGAGAGGTCAGAGTAGCAGATGTTGTCATAGTAGGGAGGATCTGTCGAGACCACATTATTTTGGGATATCGTTTGGTTTGAGGCATCTGATTGGAGGCAATATCCCCGATCGTTGCAGGGAAAACGGTCAATTACTTTCGATAGCGTGTTTAGGCTAACACCATAATCTCCTGCAGCGTCTGCAAACAAATTTGGTTCGGCAAAATCCCAGATCATGGGAATTGCTTGTCGACCGAAGAGGTTGCGAACCTGGGTTTTTGATACCTCCCATCTACATAGCGCATTACAAATATCGCTGAGGCGACTCACTCCTAACGCCAGATACACCGCCACCGCATCTGCATACGCCGTCGCCCCATCGCCGCCCGCCTCCAGCCCCCGGCCATCATCGTCCATCCCGGCGGCGAGGGCGTCGCGGAGGACTTCTTCCCGCGCTTCGCCCACGAGGTCGGAGAAGGTCGTGAGGGCGACGAGCTGGCGGGGGGTGAAGAGGTCGCCGATTGTGTTCAAGCCATAGAGTGGGACACTTACGGCTGCTTTCCCTGAAAGTGGCACTTCAGGTTTCCATCCCGGCGTTAGCGATGAAATCAAGGATTCTTGTTCGGAATCGGGCGAGAGGTAAACTCGCCCACGCCTACCTTCAGCCACTACCGCCATCAGCCGCTCCCCCATCCGCCCGCCTCTTGCTTCCGCACGAATGTAATTAAAGTCCATCGGAGCGCCCGACATCACGCAAACACCACCCTGCCGGGAGACTGTCCCCTCCAGTTCCGGCTCCCCACTCACCCGAACAACAAAGTCGTAACCGCTCCCGTCCTGCCGGATCACCGGCTCCACCCATGCCTCCTTCCCCTTCTTGGTCGAAAGATGGAAGGACCTGACGAGCGGCACCTCCACATCCTTATACGCCGGGTTTGGGCTTCTGACCGTCCGCGCCCAGAGCCACGCGATCACCGTCAGGTTCTCTCCGACGTATTCCCTCAAATCCGGCCGCTCCTCTGCCATCTCCGCAGTGATCCGTATCTTCGGGTAGAGGTGGCCGATCCGCTTCTCGGCCTCGTCGCGCATCCACTTCCCGTAATACCGGACGTCCTCGGCGAGCCCTGTCGCACCCTTCCACTCAGTGCCGACCCTTTTTTGTTTCCTGCTCTCCGGGTTCACCGGCGGCCTTCCCGCAAACTTCGGTGGGATCTCGATCATCGCCTTGTTGATCAGCACCGCCACGGGGTTCAGGTCGGATGCCCATGCCTCCAGCCCCAGCCGTTGCGCCTCAAGTGGAATTGCCCCGCCACCGGCAAATGGGTCATGAAATGCCGGGAGTTTTTCCGGGTTGAAGAGCTCCTTCGCCTGTGGGTGGTTCTTGTTTAAAGCGCAGGTCTCCCGCCAACTCTTCCAGATCTCCTCCCGCGCCTCCGCGAGCACTGCCTCATTGGTAGTATTCTCCCATTGGACGAGTTTCTTTATCAGATCAAAGAGCCGCTTCCGCTCGGCCTCGGCCTTCTCCTTATTCATGCCCCGACCGAGCTCCCGCTCGTAGCCGGGATCGTTCACAAGTTGCGCAAACAGCACTGCCCGAGCTGCCGCAAGAGGGCGTCGTGCCCACCAGAGGTGGAGAGTCGAAGGATGTCCATGCCGGATCGACTTCTCCCGTACAGATGCGGCATTAATCTCGTCCAATGGCAATGCAACTTCAATCAGTTTCTTTGGTATCTTGACAGCGTTCATGGTATCCCGTATTATCATTGCGGCTGTTCCGCTCGTTCAAGAAGCGACGTAAGGTCGAGGTTCACACTCGTGACAGCCCAGTCTGGCTCCTGCTTGAACGGTTCTCTGATGTAGAACGGCCCTTCGTACTCCTCGCCGTCGACCAGTACGATAGCAAGCACGAACTTGTCTGCCTGATTGAGACCGTAGAGGATCTCGTTGCGCGACACAGTGACAGTGGTCTGACCTTTCGCCCGACCTTTCACCTCAATATGGCGCGTCATCGGCGGTCGCCCGTTCCCCGCAGGGATATATGCGGTAATGTCCCAGCCGCACTTCTCCGCTGAGACATCAATCACTTCGTGACCAAGGGCACGCTCAGCGTCCATCACCACCTGCATCGCTACCGCTTCGACATGCTTCCGGGCTGCAGTATCAACACCTGTCTCCTCACCCCGACGCTCTGCAAGCAGTCCGGCTGGTATCACCAACGCGCCACCGGCAATCACCGGTGTCGCCGAGATGATGTGTCGCATCGCCGCCAATTCACGTTTCCGTCGCTCCAGCCGCACCGTGAGATCGTCCACCGTCCGGCGGGCGTTCTCAAGGTTCATCCGCACATCTTTCCCGGCCCGTTGGTCCTCCTGCAGTTTCAGATACCGATCCTGCCAGAAGTTGATCTCCTTCACGAGCCGTGCCTGGACCGCTGCCATTATCCGGTCGGCCGTCCGCTCCCGCCGCTCCTTTACCTCAGTGAAGTGCTCCGGCACGATCCGCTCGGTCGCATGGGCAAGGGCCAGTCGTTCGAGGTCGGTGTTGACCCACGGTGAGGTGAGGATGTCATTGATCAGTTCTCGCTCATCTTCACTAATCGGCTGAAGATCGAGATGGGGTGCCCATCCTGCGTTCTCAGCCTTTCCATCTGCATCGATTGCCACGAACTGCATCCGCCGCGAAACCGTGCGGTTCTCATCATTCCCGTCCCGTATCGAATGGTCGATGATGAAGAGCACGCGCGGCGTCACCCCGGGATCGTTTGGATCTACCAGCACCGTACCTTGCCGGAGCTTCGTCCGGTGCGTCTCAAGCACAAGATCGGTTACCGCCTGCATGAGCGGGTGCCCGGGATGAATCATCTCCGCCATTGGCGACCCTACACGGTCAAGCAGTCGGACGTACTGCTTCTCAAAGCAGATACGCTCGTAACGCTCCAGTACAGATTGTCTATACCGGCGGTCCCGTCCTGAGATCTGCCGATCACGTTCGCGAATCGGTGCCGGAACATGCGTGATCTCCCACCGCCCGTGCTCTCGTGGTCGCAGTTTGCCGCCATACTCTTCGAATGCCTTGGTGAAGAACGCCCGGATGAAATACGGCTGAAGTTTTCTTGCTTCGGCCTTTTCCATCTCGGCTTTGATGGCAAACAGTTGGCGTTCATCCATTACCTCTTCACAGAGAGCATTCTGTTGCATGAGTGCCCGCAGGTGCTCAGTATCAAGAGCCCCCTCGACCCGTTGCAGGAGTTTTGCCCTCACTTCGGGATCATCACCATAGCGGATTGCTTCGATCAGAAGATCACGTAGGCTGCGTTCGTCAAAGACCTCGCCGAGGATATCAAAGACCCGTCCACCAAGTGCCTGCCGTTCGGTTTCCAGTTTCAAGAGCAGCCGCTGGAAGACATCACCCTCCCGCGTCTCGGCCGCCACCAGATTCCAGAGACGGCAGACCTCAGTCTGTCCAATACGATGGATCCGGCCGAACCGCTGTTCTAACCGATTCGGGTTCCACGGCAGGTCATAATTGACCATGAGGTGAGCGTTCTGAAGGTTCACACCTTCACCAGCAGCATCAGTGGCCACGAGGATTCGAACGGTGGGATCGTTTCGGAACATCTCCTGTTTCTTTCGCCGCTCCTCCCGTCGGTCACTCCCGTCAATGGTGACGACCGCTTCGTCGGAGCCGAGCAGCCCACGGATCCGTGTTGCCAGATAGCGGAGGGTATCCTTGTACTCAGTGAAGATGATCAGTTTCCGTTGCCGACCATCCTCCTCCCGCATCTGCGGTGTCTCCTGCAGGAGCTGAGAGAGTTCATCCCACTTCCGGTCGTGTCCCGACCGAACGACTTGCCGAGCCTGCTCCTCCAGCCGTCCGAGGATCCGGATTTCAGCTTCTAACTCTTGGATTGTCCGCGAAGCAGTGGCCTGATCAACGATCTGCTCTTCATACTCCTCGTACGCATCGGCTGCCATCTCCTCATCGGCATCCCATACGTCTCCGTTCGTCGGTACATCCAGAAGTGTCTCGGCAATTGTGCGCCCACGTGCATCGATCTTTACCTCTTCTATGCGCCGTTTCAACCGCTCGCGGCGGCGCTTCAACGACTGGTAGATCGCCTCCGGGCTCGACGCCAACCGCCGTTGCAGTCCTGTGAGGGCGAACCCAACTGCCCCTCTCCGCTGGTTGTTCTCGATCCGGTCGGCCTTGTTCATCTCATCCCGTACGTACTGGGTGACCTGCTGGTAGAGAGCGGCCTCAGCATCGGAGAGTTTATATGTAACTGATTCTGCGATCCGTTCTGGGAAGAGAGGCGTTCCATCGAACTTCAGAAGATCTTCTTTCACCATTCGGCGCATCAGATCTGAAACATCCACTTTATGTGCGCCGTCCCTAAACCGGCCATAGAACCGATCTGAATCCAACAGAGAGAGGAAGAGTTGGAAGTCCTCTTCCTTTCCGTTGTGCGGTGTCGCCGTCATCAAGAGCAGGTGGCGGGTGCGAGCCCCGAGCAGTTCCCCCAACCTGAACCGTTGCGTCTTGTTCACCTTTGAGCCGTAGTAGGTCGCCGACATCTTGTGCGCCTCGTCCACCACGACGAGATCCCACTGCGTATGGTTGAGTTTCTCTTGCAGGTCTTCGTTCCGGGAGAGTTGATCAAGCCGGGCGATCAGCAGGGGATGGTCGTTGAATGGGTTGCCGCTCAGTGACTGTTCCGCGAGTTCGTGGGAGAAGATGATGAACTCAAGTCCGAATTTCTCGGACATCTCATCCTGCCACTGCTCCACGAGACTCCCCGGAGCGACGATCAGAATCCGCTCTGCATCGGCCCGCATCAGGAGCTCACGGATCAATAGACCAGCCATGATGGTCTTGCCGGCACCCGGGTCATCGGCCAACACAAACCGTAACGGTTGCCGGGGAAGCATCGATTCATAGACGGCTGTAATCTGATGGGGAAGGGGCTCAACGTTTGATGTATGCACCGCCATCATCGGATCGAAAAGGTAAGCCAGATCGATCCGATACGCTTCGGCAGCAAGTTTGAATTCTTCGCCGGGCGCATCAAACGCCCATGGACGGCCCGCTTCCGCGAGAGAGAGGGCAGGCTCATTGGACCGGAAGAGCATCTGCTCCTTCACCTGCCCATCGCAGGTCCTGTAGTAGACCGTCAATGCGTTCTCGCCTACAGGTTCGGTCGCAACGATACGCACGATTTGGCCCGGTACAATCCCGCTGACGGCAGCATCTTTCGTTATGTCTTCCAGTCGTAGCATACGCTCGTGCCTCTAATCGCGCGGTTTTGCATTCAGAAGTTACCTATATACTCGTCTACGATTAATGCTTCGAAATCTCTCTGCAGGCAGATTGGAATCCGCCTTCTGCAGTTTTGGTTCGGCCGTAAAGTGAGATCGTATCAGAAACGCCTGAAAATCAGAAGGTTACGTTTTTAATCCCATGTGACTTAAACCCCCATAAGAGCCAACCATGATCGCCAGAGACCTCCTTTACCCATCCGAATGGGCATTCCGGTTTTTCATCGTCGCCTTGCTGACACGTATCGCAAGTCCATATTGGTCTGGTGACTTTCCATACGAAGCAACGTATTGCGTGTTAGTAATTGCAGGGGCTGGTGCGTTGGTGCTCCAGATATGGCTTGCGGTAAAGTTCTATGCGTCAGGGAGGGGGAAAGACGTATCTCATCCTCAGTGATGAAGACTGAACAAGAGCCGTTCAGTGTATCATTGAGAATGATTCTCAAGTTACGCTGCTGCAATTTTATACCGAGATCTTGAACGACCCTGACCCCAATCTAATCTATGAAATTGGGAGAACATATGATATGTATTGGGCTCTGTTGAATTCCTTCCAGACACCGACAATCACGACTGTTTGTACTGCCTTCGTTAGGTTATGGAGGATCACTTTGATCTTGATCTCTTTGACCTGGTACCAGTATTTTCGTGCCTTTAGTTCCTCGCCG
>LSQX01324249.1_pt2 | contig 11335 bp, 11 predicted proteins | sample 654561 | NCBI WGS metagenome assembly LSQX01 (sample SAMN04489861, study PRJNA283612) | anaerobic digester metagenome | isolation source: 4 biogas reactors fed with cattle manure at either 37C or 55C with and... | place: Denmark: Kongens Lyngby | collected 2014 | reverse complement strand
GCCGCAGTCTCGGCCAATGCACGCTCCTTGATATTTAGCTCTTTTTGATGGTTCCTGTTCTCGCGTTCTTTCTGATTTAGTTCCTTCTGCAATCTGGCAGCTTCCTGCGCGACACCGCCGTTGGCTTGAAGGCAGGCATCTTTCCAATCTTTCACTTGTTCCACATAGATGCCCTTCTCACGGCAATACTCGGCTAACTCAACTTCGCTTAAGGTGGCGGTTTCAAGCACAATTTGGAACTTACCTATATCAAGGTGTTACAACTTAAGTTTACCAGGTCAGGGCATAAGAAACTCATGGAGTAACAAAAGTGGCGTGTTATTCTTATACGTAATAATTTTTCAGCCTCTGGTGCAAAGCGCTAAAAAAAACGACAATTCATTAACGCTATTATGAAATAAAAAGGGTATGACCGGTGATTCGCCAGTGTTTAGTTTTTGCTCAGAAATCCCGATATTACAGATCCAGGCAGTTGGAAAGGCACATTATGTCTGTCTATCCAAATATAATTGACTCCAGAAACTCTAGAGATCGCTCCCTCTCGTTTTTGAGTTTTTCATTGACATGATCATAATCAATAGCCTGTATACGGCTCGCATCACTACTGCGGATTTGTCTTGACCCTAAATCAAACAAGTCAAGAATATTCTCCAACCTTGAGTTCACGGACTGTGCTTCAGGGAGCATTTCAGTAAAAAACTCCTTATTGAAATTGATAGCAAAAGCAGTCCCATGAAAAGAATTTGTCACAACATATGAAGCTGCACTAAAAAGCCCAATGAACTCTCGAGGGCATGCCGAGCGTTCATATGAAAATTTCCGAGATGGCATATAGGAATTGCCAATGCGAACGATCTTCAATCCTGTTTCCTTTGCCAAACTGATTGCAAAGTCCAGCAGATGGTTTCCCTTGCCGAACCCATATACCAAAATGTAATCTTTGTGTTTCGATTGAACTGTTAACGTTGACCAATCTTCTTTATTTAATAGTAACGTGGGGTCCAGCACTACAGACACTTCATTCCCAAGTAGCCGCTTGATAATGTCTGCCCCATCCCTCTCCCGCACCGACATGTGATTGAACCCAGAAAGCAACTGCTTGTACTTATCTATTTTATCATCCGCAAGTACTCCGAAGCCAAAACTCGCAGCGTACGAGTTTCGCTGTTCCGTATTGGCAAAAGTCAAAAAATAAGCTGGGTCCAAATCTGTTATCCCCCCATTCCACACTTGATCACTACCACATATATAGCGATCATAGTACGAAATATCCTTTTTCAAATCTTCTAACGTCAAATATGGTTTGCTGAGTTCAAGATAATCTTCATAAAAATAGCGAAACTTGCGAAACTTATTATTGTAGTTATTCGCCAAGAGCACGAACTTTATGTAGTCTTTGGGAGTCTTGCAGTCCTTCCACCTGAACTCTTTGTGCCTATTTTCCAATCTAGGGTTCCGGTAATCTACAATAACTGGATCAGCCCCCATCCGTTTACATACTGTATACAAGGAATATGCCTGCAATATCGCTCCGTAATTGATTGCACGATGGAAAGTAACAATTCCTACTTTTCTTCCCATTCTAACCCTCCTTTTTTTCCAAGAGACTATCCTCGGGAAAATTCTCCTAAAAGCCGCTTGGTTCGCTACAAATTCTTTCGAGACACTGGGACATTACCACTTCTTGTCCGGACATGTTGTAATGGACCCAGTTGAGCCACACTTACTTAAATCTCTTCTGCAACGTTGAAACACTGCTCATTTCAGTTCCTTGATATGCAATCAAAACTCCCCAAAATACCCATAACCATTCGCTACTCATGTTTGTGCTGGAACTAATTGAACCCACCACATACGCAACCATACAACAAATGGAGCCCAAAGAAATTGATTGATCAAGCTTGCTAGTGGATACTCGATACTTTTTATATAAATCAACAACCAACTTTCCATAAAAGAGAAGATACAACGTGAAAATAATCAGCCCATATCCTACAAGTATCTCCATCCACCAATTGTGGATGTTTCTAACCAAGCCAGTATAGTGTTGGCTCCTAAATTCCATCCAATGCTCAATGTTACCAGCCCCGGTGCCAAAACCAAAAGTACTGATGAGAAATTCTAAGCCATTTTTTATCAGATTTGTTCTAATACTATCAGATCCAGTTCCTGAACCAAACCTGAACACAAGCTGTTGTCCTAGTGCCATGTACAAGGTAGTCAAAACTCCTAAATTTAACATAGCCAAAACCAATAGCGCGATAAGAAAAAAAGTAAGCTTTATCCTACCTTTCTTGGTTTTTGTCAATAAATATGCAAAAACAATGAAAGCAAGCAACATGCCGACAATGTTGGCCCGTGACCGTGTCATATTGACTAGCAACAACGAAGAAATCATTCCAAATATATAAACGGACTTTGTAGCAAATGTCTTGGAGTTAACAGCACAAATGTATAAAATAAAGAAGGCAAAAACCATAAAAGTCGCAAAGTCATTGGTGTTACCAAATGATGTAACAGGGTACTGCATTCTTGAATATCTCGGCACTCTTTCGGGATGCAAAAAATGATATCTGCTAGTTACAACCTCATACCAACCCAAGGCATTATGAAACAATGCCACTAACCCCATGGTTCTAAAAGCGTTAAGGATGTCTGTGCTAGATTTGAATAACTTATTGAATATAAGGATAGATAATACGCCGAGTACTATAAAATAGACATGGCGTACCCAACCAACATAATCGTGAACCCAGCCAAGAGTAACAAAAGCGTAGGCAACCCATACTAACATAAAGATCAGAGAATATCGATTTCGATTCCTGAGATTCAAGGAGATCTTGCCTCTGTTCGCAAGTACCTCAGTACACATTATGACTGAGATAAGAAGTATAATTATTCTAAACAAGGATAGTTGAAAAATTCCAAGATCAATTGAGATTAGAGAGGCTCCAATTAAAGAAGCCGCTATACCTAAAAAAGAGAGTCTTTTCATATTATCATCCTCAGTGTAAACTGCGTAGTGTCAAAGAAAACACTACTTGATCGTTCTGAGCCATTCTCAGTTTTTTGGACACCACTACGTAGCTTAAGGTCTCTATCAATTGCTAGCTGATTCACTTTATGCCGCTACATTGGCCAGCTGATTCCTATATTGCAGCGGGCTAATCCACCCTAATGCAGCATGCCTTCTTTGTCTGTTGTAGTAAAACTCAATATACCAAAAAATGGCTTGTCTAGCGTCTTTCCTGGTTTTGAAGCATGGAAAATTGGTGCAATCACACTTTAAGCAACTAAAGAAGGTCTCTGCTGGTGCGTTATCATAAGGATTACCTTTTCGGCTCATGCTTTGTCGGATTTCGTTCTTGGCAAGTAATTCTCTAAAAGCATACGAACAATACTGACTCCCACGATCAGAATGGAAGATCAGGCCTGGCCTCGGTTTTACTCTGCGCAGAGCCATCCGTAGCGCTTTGATTACAAGCTCCTTAGTCATTCTTTTACTATTGGCATAACCAACAATCTCTTTTGTGCATAAGTCTTTTATGATGGCGGTGTAGAGCCATCCTTCATCGGTCCAATGATAGGTTATATCGCTAACCCAAGCAGTGTTGGGTGTCTTAACATCAAAGTCCTGTTTCAATAGGTTTGGAGCGATTGGTAGACTGTGCTTGCTGTCGGTCGCAGCTTTCCATTTTGGTTTACGTTTTGAATGTATGCCATGTCCACTCATTATTCGGTAAACCGTTCCACGACTACAGGCGATAGTCTCTTGGACTTCGGCCCAGATAGGATTTACGCCGCACATAGGATATTTTTGATAGGTTTTTTGAATCTCTTCTAGGATCTTTTGATGCTTAAGAGATCGCTTGGATGGTGGCCTGTCCAGCCAGTCGTAATATCCACTCCGGGACACTCCTAACAATTTGCACATTTTCACCACAGAATGCCTGGATGCGTGAGCTTTGATAAAGTTATATTTCTCACTTGGTGTAGCAGGTTCTATGGCCTTGTGAAAATGGCTACGGACTTATTTAATACTTTAACAGTATCTTTTGCATCGGCCAGCTCTTGCTTGAGCCTCTGGTTTTGAGCCTCAAGTTCAGCAATCCTTTTGATCGCCGAATCTTCTGGTTCAGCGCTTAGTTTTACCCATCGCCTAATGGCGGGCTCTGATACACCTAGAACCTTGGCAACTGCTCTAATAGGTCTTCCTTTCTCGACAACCATACTCACGGCATGGGCTTTGAACTCATCATCATATCTATTGCTTGTTTTTCCCACAATCGACACCCTCTCGTGATTTGATTATACGATCACGGTCTGGTGTCCGTCAGAGTAAGCATGACCTACACGGTATTGCGACCTCGTCATCATGCACGAAAGTTAGAGCCTTTTGCCTGTAGGACAATGCTCCCATACACCTGATCAAGTTGATTTACCACTGCCTTCTCAGAAAACTGGTCAAGCATTTCCTTGGCTATAACTTGTCTATCGTAGTTCCCGATATTTTGGTACATATAACACATGGCACGCGCTAGGGCATCAACGTCATCAACTGGAACAAAAACCCCGTTTCCCGGATGAATAAAATGCTCGGGGCCACCACACCTTGTTGCTATCACGGGTACGCCTACAGACAGTGCTTCCGTAAAAACCACTCCAAACGTCTCCGATTGCGATGCCAGAACAAAACAGTCACTCTCATGCAGATGCTTAGCTATTCTTGCTCTTGTCTGTAAACCCATCAGCGTAACTTGCTTGTCTAGTCCATACTTCTTGATCAAACCTTCTAGTCTTGGTCTCTCACGTCCTTCACCAAAGATAGTAAGAGTAACCTTTTCGCTATCCGCAAACGCTTTTGCAAAAGCCTCAATGGTGAGATCCATCCTTTTGCCAACAACTAAGCGCCCAATCGAAATGAATCTGAACAGGCTGTCGTTGCTTCTAGCGGCGTATTTGAACAACCTCGTATCCACAATGTTTGGGATATACATCGCTTCCTTATTAAACCGGCTCTTAATTACAGTCTTCAGATGGGGGCTGACTGCTATTAGGGCATCTGCACTGGAAAACGCCTCATCAGCAGCCTTATGAAGATTCTTGTCTATTGATGGTTTCATAATAGTTGATAGGTGTTCCGTTACGACAAACGGAATCTCAAACTCGTCCTTCAGCTTTGAAGCTGTATGGGCAACTCCTGTAAAATGAGCATGCATAACATCAGGCTTCTCCTGCTCCTTCAAGATCAGACTATATAGAACTCTCAGCCCAAAAATGCTCATCGCTCTTAAAATCACCTTGGGAATCCTTCCTCCAGGTATATTGATCGCATAAACGTTAACCCCGTCTATCGTTTTCCTCTCGATACCCCATTTCCTCCATCTGCGTATAGACCTAACATCAAGAGCAGCATAGGTTACTTTATGTCCCGCTCTAGCTAATGCTCTTGCTTGATCAAACTCAAATATCCCGTTCATCTTGTATTTTTCTGTAGGATACCCTCTTGCAACAACCATTACATGCACTTCATCATCTTCCCCTCCGAGCTTTCCCATGTGATTGTCGTCAATAGCGTCAAAGTACTTTTCATTTTCTGGACACAGAGAGGTAAGCCTTTTTCTAAAGATGTGCTAGGCAAAACTCATAAAACCTGTTCTGTGTAGTGGTCAAGCAATTCCATTGGACTAAGACTACTAGTCTCTTCTGCAAGCGACGCTTGTCATAAAAGCCTTGATGATATGCGAACATGATTTGCTGAGCATCTACACGAGTCTGAAAGCTGTCAATACACACTCTCTTTTTTGGGGGTTGAGAAAAAACTCTCGCTCCAGTCATCATCATCCGTTTGCGCATTGTTAGGAGTGTCCTGGAGTAAAATTTACGACTGGCTGGACATGCCATCATCGGAGTGATCTCATAAGCATAAAAAGAGACTAGAAGGGTTTCAAAAAACCCATCAGAAGTGTCCCATGCACGGCGCAATCCCTATCCAGGCTCAAGTCCAAGAAACTATCTCCTGTAGTCGCAGAACCATTCATCAATGAACAAAAAGGCTCGTAAGCCGCTGCTTTCTTGGCCTTTCATTCTCCATTTTGAGTTCCGCGTTTTTAAGTGGAGCTGGCGCAGAGTGTCTTCCGGTTCAGCCATCCTGGTCTTTTTCGTCCTCTAATAGGCTTTTCCCCAGCCCGGCGCGTTAACTTCAACGCTTACAATCCTTATATATCTCATTATACTGTTCTGCAATGTTCTCCCAATTGAATCGACAAGCCAAATCAATACAACGGTTACTAATTGAAGAATAATTGTCACGAATCTTCAGTATGGCATTGGCTACATCTTCTTGTGAAGTTGAACTTACGCGGTAGCCAACGGTTCCTTCCTCAAATTGACCATCAAAACCCTGATTCTTAGAATAAATAACCGGTAAACCTTGAGTCATAGCTTCAGCATATGTCAAGCCAAAGGTTTCTGTTATAGATGGCATAACGAACACGTCTGCCTTACGGTACTCATCAATCAATTGCTCTTTAGCCATAAACGGCTTATAATTCACAAAAGCGTACCGACTGATTCTCTGAAACAACCTTTTATCCAATATTTGACCTATAACGGTATACTCGATATCCAACCCTTGCTTTCGTAATAGTTCAACGGCTTTACAAACTGTAATCTGGTTTTTTCGCTTACAAACATGCCCGACCGTCATTAGACGTAATGGCCTATTTTCATTAATCAATCTGGGTTGCGAACTATTCCGTAAATAGAAGTCATCAATGCCGTTCGGAATTATTACGCTCTTACTGCTTATGTTTGCCCACATATGCGGAGGAACGTATTTTTCCAGAGTCTGTTCATAATATGCTGGTGATAGAAATATGATTCTTTCGGCCTCCGATAGGATTTCAATTCCAAGGCGCCGTAAATGAACCATATATCTAAAAAACACATTAAGATCGGTATCTCTAACTGCAACAACATAGGGTATACGCCATTTTCGTTTGACTTGCATAGAAACATAACCATTAGTAAACGTCATGTATGCATGCGTAAGATCAAAATCGTCTCTTGTATACAATGAAAAAAACGCTTTCAGTATCCTGTGTTCTTTCACATGAAAAATCGCGCGTTCCCAATTGCTGAAACATAATTGACGATCCAAATAATAAGGATCACTTTCCGGTAAAACTGTCCCTCTTGCACGCGCATAGAAAACTCGAGCTGACACTCCTTGTTTGATTTGATTCTCCACCAGATTTGGATATATCTTGTTATATGCATTTGAATAGATGTGACATATCCGCATACTATGTCTCGCCCCCTATTTCGAGCTTTCCATTAATTCTTGAATTGTCATTACTATTTTCGTAACATTGCTTGCTAAGTTATCCGACTTTTCATTGTTAATTATTAGTGCTCTCGCATTCTCGTTCGTCTTGCCTTCACGCACAACGATTTCGTAGATGCAGCGGAGGTCATTCATTCTATTTTCGATATCTGACAAAAAAATCGAATGTCTCTGATTAATTCTCTTTCTCAAGTAATTCCTTTCTCTTACTATGTCTAAATCCAATTCAACCAAAATAATTAAATCAGGTAACTCATATAGCTCAAGATACTCTTCAAATCTGACACCTATTTTAGAGCCTGCAAGTATGCCCCATAAATTGTGGGCAAAGCCCTCATCGAAAATTACGATTTCCTTCCTGTCTTTGAACTTTCTTTGCAACGAGAGAAAGAAGATGTTATTTACTATCAGTCGTAAATAATCGAACTTTTTCTTCTGAGCAGACTGAATTACCAGCTTAAGAATTTTATAGGAGTCCGCAGGTTCTTTCAATGAAAACAACAGCGAGCAAAGAGTTTTGTAAGAATTTCTTATTAACCACGGTTTGCTATATATTGCTTGAAGTGGATGTAAGACAACCGTATTACATATTGTCCTCTCTTCAAGTAACTTCCCCGCGATTGTGCTCTTTCCAGATGCAGGAAGACCGGTAAACTCAACAATCATCTAAATTTGCCTCCATATAGATTTTAAAACATCTAGAAGAACTTTTTCATAAGATTGGTTTGCATCTACAACGATTTGCTTAGTATTTTCCCCAAAACGTAAACCTAATATCGCTTCCATCATTCTTTGGTGTGTATCTATATCGACTTCAGACGGTTTTCGTTGGTGGGCAACTTCTGGCGCTACATTCAAAATAATAACAACATCAGGACAAATGGTGTTTGCAATTTCAAAACACTTTTTTTCGCTACGAACTAGGAGATCTCTTATAAATCCACCGTCATTGGTTGGATTAAGATAGTATCGTGGACCATCACAAAAACCAGTTACTTGTGTTTGCGGATAGCGATCGGTAAGAACTACATAGCCCCTATTTCGGTACACGCTTGCCTTAAGTAATTTCTTTCTTCTCTCACGAGCTAATGTTAATGTCCATGGCACTGTGCCAAGGGAGCGTATTAGACTCCCCCTTTCATCTGTCCAGTAGACTTCTCCATGCTGGTTAATCTTCTTGCCCTTCCTATTAAGTGTTCCAGTTCGTAATAGCAGCTTATACAATAAACGGATTGGTTTTCTTAAAACAGAACTCCCGCCATCACCACTTCCCAAATAGAACTGACTAATGTCCATTATTGGCTTAAGACTTGCCATAACATCACTCATAATAGTAGATTTTCCAGCACCATCTGGCCCAATAAATGCAATTATTTGCCCACCTGTAGCTGGAGATCTTCTAAACAATGTTGGGGTTCTATACACGCGATTGTGTATTTCTTGACGCACTCTAAACAATTCACGTGACCAGCCCATTAGGGTTCCCACAGGCCTAGAATATGTTCGAAATGGTCTATAGCTTTCTAGAATCTGTTTTCGCAAACGACATATCTTCCTAAAACTCAAATTGTCATTTACAGTACTCAACATAGCGGTCGCTACATCAGGCCCCAAGTACTTGGTTGCCAAACCTTGAAACCGATTTACATCAATACGCTCTCTTAGCCAATCATATTCGTTATGCACAGATCTTCCAAACACATCCTTCCCGACCATCATTTTGATATTATCTCTAAGGCGTATCTTCATAGCCAAACGTACCAAAAGCAACCACATTTCATCTTCATGAGATGAAGTAAAAATGTCGAAATCCTCGTTAAATATCCGTCTGCTCAAAACTGCTCTTGCCTGAGGTATCTGGTATCCCTTTAGAAATTTCTCGCCAAGTGTAAGCTTATAATGTAGATGTAAATGGACAAACTTTCCTTGTTTACCATCATACCCAAGAAAATCATCGATACCGATATAACTTCTTTTTTCCGGGAGCCTGAAACGCTTGAAGTCCAGCTCGCTAAGAATGACATTTAGTTTCGGAACGTCCTCAACATCTATCAACATATCAATGTCGTCCTTGCCCGTAAACATATCTCCAATATGTTGATTGCTTTTCCAGTGACAATAGCAAACATCTTCGTTGTTCAATCTTTCGATGAGCTTCCTAACTACCTCTAATTCCATCATTCATGTCCTCCATCGCGGCCTTAACCAAAATAGTAGTAAAAATACTCAATAAATACGAATGTTGTTACGATGCGTTACTTTAATTGGCGCTTTTCAACTGTCCGATCGTTCTGGACCTCAATATTTTTCCAGACACGTGTGACCCGATACTCATTAATAGTCCTTCCACATGAGTACAGTGGTTCATTTGCGAGAACTTCGAAATAACTTTGCTCACAAGGGTTAACTGATGGCATCACCTTAAGCGAAGCGTACGCAACGTTACATGAACATTTTTTTGCCCGCATTTACGTTCTTATACCTTCTAATTCTACGCGCGTGGCCAAACAACTCAACGAAGAAGATCGCGGGAGAATTCACAAAAGAGAGGAAGATATGCTTGATAAAAATGTCAAACCTTCTACTCCTTTTGGCGGCAATTGCCATCACTACATAATGGCGGAATGTTACAAATTTCCTTTGTCCATGTGTTAGGCGCATAAAATAGGTCTTTTTTAACCTATACAAATCAATCTCTTTATCCAACTTAACTTGTCCTACTGAGATCCGTTCACCGTTATGAACATATTGGATCACGTGAGCTTCAGGAATGTAACCAATCTTCAATCCTCTTTCAATTGACTTTAGCATAAGCACAAACTCTTGACCTACCTGTACGTCGTCAAATCCACCAATATCCCTAAGTTTCCTCGTCTGGAACATGTATGTTGCAGTTGGTGTCAAGTTATGCACCAAATGTTGTCGTAACAACTCTTCATTTGACGTATTACGTACATAAGAATGCTCACGATAATCCACGAGTTTATCTAATGTATTGTGGATTCTCACGTCCATAAAACAGAGATCTAAATTCTCTCTCTGCATCTTTGCCAACTGGATATGCACTTTATCAGGAAGATAGATATCGTCATCATCTAGAAACGTAATGTAATCACCAGTGGCATGTTCAATTCCCTTGTTTCTCGCTAGTGCTCCTCCCAAGTTTTTACCGTTTTTCAAGTATACTACATTGTCATTTTCCTTGTACCTTAACATCTGTCTTTCAGTTTTTGATCGATATTCGGTATCCGGATGATTATCGTCAACAACTATTATTTCGATGTGGGGATATGTTTGACTCAAGACCGAATCAACTGCTCGCCTAAGGTAGTCACTTCGTTTATAGGTCGGTATGATTACACTTACTTTGGCACTCACAACTTTCAAAACATCCTTTCACCTAATAGATAACAGAACCCAGCCAAACCAGTGTAAACGGCAAGTACTTTTGGACAAATTTCGGCAGATAATTTTGGACACTTTCCGCCATTTTTACCCAAGAATTGTATTGCGGTTCTTTATGCGATAGCTTTCACCCTTCATGTTGAATAATTCACTTTTGTGCACCAACCTGTCTAAAATCGCCGTTGTTATCACTGGATCTCCAATGAACTCCGGCCATTCATCGAATCCTTTGTTTGATGTAATGATGATTGACGTGTTTTCATAAAGCTGCGAAACTACCTGGAAGAACATATTCGCCTCTTGCTTGGTTATGGGCAAAAACCCAATTTCGTCGATTATGACAAGATCTGAACGTCGTATTCGTTTGAGCCTTTGTTGACTTTTGGTTACGATGTCTTCGGTCTTAAGAACCTTGATTAGCTCTTCCATGGTGATAAATGATACTCGATAACCGGTCTCTGCTGCTTGAATTCCGAGGGCTGTTGCTAGGTGGGTCTTACCCACTCCTGGAGGGCCTAGGAAAAGAATGTTGTACGCCTTTTCGACCCATTGAAAATCAAGTAATTGCTGAACTTGCCGTTT
>LSQX01313523.1_pt1 | contig 11335 bp, 2 predicted proteins | sample 654561 | NCBI WGS metagenome assembly LSQX01 (sample SAMN04489861, study PRJNA283612) | anaerobic digester metagenome | isolation source: 4 biogas reactors fed with cattle manure at either 37C or 55C with and... | place: Denmark: Kongens Lyngby | collected 2014 | reverse complement strand
TCGCCACGAAACTGCAGCATCGCCACGAAACTGCAGCATCGCCAAGAAACGTCAGTCTGCGAAAGCCTTGAGCAAGTTTCGCATGTGCTCAGCAGCCTCACGATCTGACGCCGGGTTACCCTCGGTCGAGGTGGAGATCAGCAGCACACCCCTCTGCCGAGCAATGTCAGTCGCTAACGCGTGCCATTGCACGGTCGGTCCGGACAGCACGACGACTGGTATCGCACCCGAAGCCTCCACCGCGTTGGCGCCGCTGAGCAGAGCTGAGGCAATGACCTCATCTGGCGCCCCACCAGGCGGAACCGTCAACTGAATTACCACCATGTCGGGGCTGATCTCCGCACTCGTGACCGCGTCTGCGACGGAACTGGGCCCAGTGCTCATCCAGCTCCGATTGGGATCGCTGTCTCGAGTGATGGTGGCTGCATCGCCAAGGTCTTCGGGCCATTGCGCGATGCCGTTATCGATCACGAGCACCTCCGGCAGAGATGACTCAGCCGGATCACTTTCGGCACATCCGGTGACGGCAAGTATAGCCAGCAGCGCGATCAGTGGCGCGCTCACCAACCGTCGCCATCGGGTGAGTGCGCCCCTCACAACATCACTCATGCGTGGATCTCCCTCGGGAACTCGCTCGAATGTTGTCGGCACCGCTTGCGTGCTCAACGCGCATCTGCCGGCGGCGAGCGCCCAGAATGACGAGGGCGCCGAGAATCAGCAAGGCCGAGGCACTCAGCACCGGTGTCAACGGCATCGACATGCCGCTGTTCGCGAGCGCTGCACCGGCAACCGGAATTGCCGAGCTGTCTTCGTCACTCGTTTGGTTCGGTGCGGCCTCCAAAGTGATCCATGCCGATGAGATGCCGTGTGCACCGCGCACTTCGATGCGGTGTTGCCCTGGCATGAGCTGTGTCGGCATGGTCACGGTCAGCGTGGCCACGCCAGCCGCGTTTGCGGTGGCACGACCAAGGTAGACGGGGTCTGAGTAGATATAGACCGTCACCTCACTGAACGGTTCGAGACCGCTGATGGTAACAACTTGCTGCGCACCGAGCGCGAGTGTTTGCAGCTGCGGTGACACGACGACGCGCGGTGCATCAGTTGGTTCTTCTGCACCGGGTTCGCCCGACCCTGGTTCACCTGCTCCCGAGCCTGACCCCGACCCTGACCCCGGTGGGGTATCGCCCCGATCAACGGTGAACTTCACCGTCACAGGCGCGGTGGCAAGCATGTTCTCGTTGCCCACATAAGTCACCTCGTATTGGTGCACGCCCCCAGCAATGGTGCCTGGGATCAGCAGCGTCACACGGCCTTGCGCAAGGGTTCCGCTCACGGTTGGGCCTGTCGCGCTCACCGCTTGCACGACCCCAGTGACCGTCGATGTCTCTGAGGTGACGTTGGCGTCAATCGCAACGATCGCACTCGCCACAGTTGACCCGCGAAGAGTCGCCGAGAGAGTGGCGGATGCCTGGTCTACGTCGAGACCGTGCGTGGTCGAGGCGGGCGCGAATGAGGCTGAGCCTTCGAACTCTGCGGTGAGTACACGCGCGCCAGCACCGAGTGCTGCAGTGTCGATGCTGAGGGTCGCCGTGCCAGCTGACAGGGATGCGCGGCCGAGCAGGCGGTCACCGTGCCACAGCGACACCTGACCGGGCACCGTGCCTGCGCTTGAACTGACCGTGATGGTCGCCTCGACGACCTCACCGAACACGGCTGTCGCTGCAGCGTCAACGTTCACGGTTGGCTCTGCAGGTTGCACCTGCAGTTGCGCAGTCTGTGACGCCGACGCAACGGAGTCGCTGCCCAGGTACCGCACCTCGAGGGTGTGTGGGCCCGTCGCGAGGTTCCTTGGCAGGGAGAGCTGCGCGTCTGGCGCTTCACCGGAATCAACGAAGGTGCCGTCTACTCGCAGTTCGATGGTTCCGGTCACGTCGGGTAGCTCGATCCCGGATGCAGCGTCGACAACCTGATCATCGAGTGAGACGGTGACCCCAACGCTACCTGTGTCGTTGCCGAACACGAGTGTCTCTGGCGCGGTCACGCTGAGCACCACCGGCGTCGGCAGCACCTGGATCACGAGTGCGGCAGTTGATGCGCCGAACGCATCGTCCCCGCTGTATCGCACGATGACGTCGTTCGCGCCGACTGGCAGCTGGGGCAACTCCACCGAGAAGTCAGCGGAGGTCACGTCGGCCTGTGCCAGCGCTACACCGTCGAGGGTGATCTCGACCGTGCCGCTTGGCACCTGGGTGGTGGCGAGCCCCACGAAGCTGACCTGCACGGTTGGCAGTGTTGCCCCATAGATCGTTTCCGCTGCGGTCGCGGTGACCGCGCCTGGCTGCGCATCAACGGTCAGGGTGAGCGGCACACTTGCGGCCGCGACCATGACGTTGCCTGCAAAACTCACCGTGATCTCGTGTGATCCGACGGCGAGTTTCGGCAGGGTCGTTTCTGCTTCACCGCGCTCGTCGAGCACGACGTCCATCTGCTCGTCAGCCGCGGCCCCCCATCGCACATTCACGGTCGCTCCGGGGCTGACCGGCTGCGCGATGTGCACCGAGACCAGGGTGTCGCCAATCACGACGCGAGAAGCGCTGAGCGATGCGGAGAGTGATGGCCCATGTGCTGCGACGACCACGTCTGCGCGTGCGGTCGCGGTCGCGTGGTTGGTGCTCGTTGGCACCAGGCTCGCCTGCACCTGGTAGTCACCAGGTTCGACGCCGCCGCTTGGCAGAGTGAAGACCCACCCGTCGCCCACGGCGTCGGCGGTGACTGAGGTGTCACCCATGACGACGGTGAGTGTTCCTCCGNNTCCTCCAACTGCGATGCCGAGTGCGGTCGCTGAGGCGCTGCCCGTGATCACGTCGCCCGTGGTGACCTGCTCATGCTGCAGTTGCAACTGCAGTGTCGGTGCGAGTGCGTCGATCCCGATGGTGGCGATTGCACTCTGTGACGTTGCAAGCTCTGAGCCGGTTGGCGCGAAGCTCGCAACGAGTCGCTGGTTTCCAGCATCGAGTCGGCTCAGTGTCAGTGTGGCTGCGCCGTCACTGACGGGTGCGGTGGCGATGGGATCACCGGTTGGTTCACCGTCCGTGTCGGCAATATGCACCTCAGCATGCCCCTCGACCGTGACGCGAGCCGAGGGTTCCGCGGTGACCGTCACGGTGGCGACGAGTGCGTCACCGTAGGTTGATTGCACTGGATCAATCTCGAGCGTGGTCTGCGTGTCAGCTGCACGCACGACAGATCCGGTCGTGGTCCGCGATGGTGAGTAGGGGCCTGACCCGTTGTAGGCGACTTCAATGGTTTCGCTGCCAACACCGCGTGCCGGCACATTGACATGCACTCTGCCATCGGTGAGCGTTGCAGTGATGGGCTCAACCCACGCCTCGGAGGCGAGCGTGACTGTGCCTGCGAGTGGGTAGCCCGTGACCGGTTCTGCGGTGACGGTCACCTCGACGGTGCGCGGCGCACCAGATGCGACCGTTGCCGCAACCGCCGAGACGCTGGATGGTTGCAACACCGCCACAGGGTGTGGTGATGATTCGCTCGGCGCCACGTTGGTGTTGCCGAGGTACGCTGCCACGAGCGTGTGGAGACCGTGCTGCGCTTCGACCGTGTCGACTGGGATAGTGAGGCGCGCACCGCCCTCGATGAGGTCTTCCGATGTGACCGTTGCGCTGGCGAGCAGCCCCTGGCCTGTGTCACCGATTGAGCGCACCTCGATGGTGTCGCCGACCGCAACGCCGGCCCCCAACACCTCCGCAGTGACCTGTGTGGCATCGCCATGCAACACCTGTCTCTTATACACCTCAAGCGTAGTCTCGCTCGATGCGCGGGCGATCACGATTGAGAATTGATCGCTTTGCGCCTGCACTGCTCCGTGAGAGTAGTGCAGCATGAGCTGGTGTGTGCCTGCATCGAGTGTGGTGACTGCAAAGCTCACAAAGCCGGCAGCGTCTGGGGTGGCCCTGGCAAACACGGTCTCCCCTGAGCGCAGTTGCGCTTCACCTTCAGTGACGGCGCGGCCACCCTTGTCGATGGTCGCGCTGACAGTCACCGTGTCGCCATAGGTCGCCGATTCAGCCGTCTCAAGTGCGATGAACTCGGTCGGCAGCTGGGCAACCTCCACTGCGGCAGCGGTGGTTGCCGAATCAAGGTAGCCGGGCTTGTGTGCGGTCACCTGGGCACTCACCTGTGTTCCTGCGTCTTCCCAGGCAAGCTCGTAGCTGGTGCCTAAGGCGCCGTGGATCGGCGTCCCATCTCGCAGCCACTGCACACTCACGGTTTCAGCGTTTGGCACCCATCGTGGCACCTGCACGGTGAGGGTCTGCCCGACGGCGCCGGTGCCGTTGATCGTCGGATCAGCGACCGGCAATGGCGCGATCAGTTCCTTCACAAGACGAACATCGGTGTGTGCGCTCAGTCCGTCCACTGAGGTCACGGTGAGTGTCGCTGCAACATCTGCCCCAGCAGCAAAATCGTGGATCACGGTCGTGCCGGTGAGGCTGGTGCCATCTGAGAATTCCCAACGCACCTCGGTGGCTGAGGTTGATGAGCTCGCGTCGAAGCGATAACTCCCCGGGCCTACCTCGTCAACTGTGCCGACCGCGACTGGCACCGATCGCTCGGTTCGGGGGGTCTCGACGCTCACGAGCGTGCGCGTCGTTTCAGCGTGTGCGGCAGATGCCTGCGCGTCGAACATCGAGAAGAAGCTGCGCATGCTGAACAGGCTGAAGCCGCTTTCAGCGGGCGCGATCCGCAGGGTCCACGTTCCGGCCTCGGGTGAGTTCACCATGAGGGTTCGGTAGCCGTCGGATTCATCTAGCGTCGCCGACGCCTCGTCCCCATCAAAGATCACACCGCTTGGCGATTCAAGCTCGATGCGGTACTGCTGTCCCTCAGCTTGGCCTCGCGCACGGATCAGACGCGTCCCCGCAGCGACCTCTACCTGTGTCTCATTGACGACGGTCGTGTCGAGCTCGAGGTCGGTGACACGGGTTTGCGCCATCGCGTCGGTGAATGCCTGAGCATAGAGACGCTGACCCTCAGCGTTCGGGTGGAACGAGAAGGTTGTCGCGTCGTAGGCCGCGGGCCACGAGAGGTACGGGTTAATGACCGGGTGGAGCGCGGATGAGCCGTTGAGAGCTCCGTCAATGCAGAGCTCACGTCCCGCGAAGTACGGCTCAACGTCAACGACCTCAATCTGGCCGCCATTCGCACGGGCACTGTTGGCTGTGGCGGCAGCTCGTCGGATCGAGTTGTTCAGTTCGTCGACGAACACGTTCAAGCCCACGCGGTGGTACTGATTGATGCTCCCGAACTCGTCCCCGCCGATCGGGGTGACGCGACATTCTGTCCCGGCACCAGCCCCTGATCCGAGTTGTTCTTGGTTGAAGAACTTCGGGTAGGTGCCGACGTAGATGGTGGCATTCGGTGCGCGATCCATGAGCGATGCGTAGCTCGCTTCGAGCCGATCTTCGACCACGCCCGCAAAGAGGTTGGTGATGAGCGTTTCGCGGTCGGGGTCGACGGTCGCAGACTCGTATGTAAGATTCACGAGGTCACGAACGGCACTGTAGCAGCCGACTGCGGTGCTGCACTGGGCGAGGGCCTCGCCCACTTCCATGCCGTTGTTGATTGCTTCGGCAAGTTTGAGGGTCAGCACACTGTCAACGTTGGCGACTTCTTCAAGCCAACCCATCACGGTGCCGCCACCCACTGAGGTGTCGAGCGCGAGCTGGCATCCAACGTCGGTCAGGGCACACGCCTTGCCGATTTTCGAGAAGTCCGCGTCGTTGCCACCCATGGTCAGGGTGATGATATTGGTGAAGCCGTTGACTGCTTCGATCTGGGCAGGCTCGCGCGTGTCCACACCGTCCGCGTTGTACTGTTTCGGGTTCGACTCGATGAGATCCTTGGCCACCGCGCCGCTGCAGGTCACGTTTGCGAGTTCACCGAGGTCCCGGCTCCATTGACCTCCGTGCAGCAGTTCGCCGTATGAACCGGCGAGGCTGCGGTGACAGGTGTTTACATCACCGCGCACCAGTTCGTGATAGAGGTCACCGAGCGCAAACTTGCCGGCCTCGTCGAGCACAACCTCACCCAGACTGCCCAGGGTTGCCGAAACAATTTCTCGGTCGGTATCAGTGCCGTTGACGAAGTCTGGCACGCCTTCGCCAGAACTGAATGAGTCGCCGAGCGCAGCCATTCCGGGAGCAGCTGCGACAAGTTCGTGGCTCGGCACAGCGCTTGTCCCACGGTCGGCGAGTATCGTCACGTAGCGACCAAGCCCCGGAGTCGCTTCACTGAGCTGCGCACTCGTGGTCTGGTTGTCGTACATGCCAATGAGGCGCCACGCTGAGCTGCGCGAGTCGAGCACTGAGTCTCGTGAGTAGAGGCGGTATTCGACCGCTTCGTTGTCTGCCGTCCAGGTGATGTTGAGCAGGTCGTTCGTGTCGGTCACTGCAACACTGGTCATCACGTCACGGCGATCTGCGCTCGGCACGGCACGCAGTTCCGGCGCAAGATTCACGTTGCCGCCAGTTTGCACGATCGAGCTGTGTTCGAGGTCGAGCAGCAAGTGGTCGAAGCCCTCCTGGTCGTTGCCGACACCGGGGTAGAGCACCAGTTCGAGACTTTCGCTCGCGCCTGGGGCGAGTTCAGTGATGAATGATTCCATCTGTTGCTCTGGTGCGTACACGAAGAGCGCCTCGTCGTTTGGTGCGCTCACAGGACGCTCGAGCAGACCAAAGCGCAGGTTATAGACGNNTAAGCCTTCGTCGGCACCGTCATATGTTTCTAAGAGACAGGGTTATAGACAGGCCACTAAGACGAGCCAGTCGTGGCATTCGTGAGGTTGAGCTTCACTCGGTAGGCGCCCCAACGGTCTGCCGTGTCTTCCACCTCGATGGTCATGTCGAGTGCTGATGCACCCCAGACATGGATCGGTGTGGCGATCTTGGCGTCGAGTGCGATCGGCACGTCGAACGGGTCGACGACGGCCGTGTAGCGTGCACTGACATCTGGGTACTCGCCTTCAACGTCACCGCGCACGTACCACGCCGTTGACCCTGAGGCTCCGGCAGCCACGTCGTCAAGTGCGACACCCAGCGACTGTTGCGTGCCGACCATCGAGGCAAGTGACAGCCCCGAGGGCAAATGCAGCGTCGCTCGGCCCTCGGTGAAGGTGAAGTCTGTTTCCGTCGGCGCGAGGTTCGTGACGACCAGTTTGACCTCGAACATTTCTTTCAGCCAGCTGGTGCGCATCGGAATCACGAGCCACTGAATAACGGTGTGACCCTCAACGACCTCGATGGTGGGGCTCACACTGAATCCGCGCAAATCGTTTCCATCGCCACCTGTGCCGCAATAGCCGGTGCAGCGTACGTCAAGGATCACCGGCTCGCCCCCGACGGGTCGTTCGTAGATCACCTGGTAGGTGGGCTCTTCGATTTCGGCCTCGGTCTCAGGCAATTCGAAGTGCAACACAATGTTGGCTTCGTAAATGTTCTGGTTCGCCGCATCATCGACGTCGATGCCAGCCTCGATGATGTCTTCGAGGGACATGCGTTTGTGCTCGAGCACGGTCGAACCGATATCACCGCTCGTGAGGTGGGCTTCGGTTCGGCCGGCACCGCCGGTGACGAGCACCGTCGCGGTGGTGGGGGTGTAGCCATTCGCCCAGACCGCGATGGTCTGGTTGCCATCGGGCAGTCCGCGCAGCAGTGCTACGCCTGTGCTATCGGTGACTGCCTGTGTCTTTGTGCCGTCTGGCGCAGTGTAGACCACCTGGGCGCCGGCAAGGTTGGCTCCCCCACTTCTCACGGTCACTTCTGCGGCACCGCTGAGGCTTGCCTCGGCCACGGTAACTATTGTCGTCGCGGTCACGGTTTCATTGCCGCGGTGCACGGTGAGGGTTGCGGTGTAGGTTCCTGCATCGGCATAGGTGTGCGCCACCTGCCATCCGCTGCCGGTCGTGCCGTCACCAAAGTCCCATTCGACGGCGTCGATCGCCGCCGCCGGCTGTGACGCGCTTGCATCAAACCACACCCGGTCTCCCGCTACCGAACGCTGAGGTTCGCCCGCGACCGCGGTAAGCGCTGCGTCTTGGTAAACGACGACCCGCATGCCGCGTGAGGTGACTAAAGTGTGGTCGCCGAACGATCCGTCGGCTTCGACGCGCACGACATACGAGCCTGGGGTGCGGTAGGAGTGCTGCAGGGTGACCGTGTCGGTGTAGGTGGCCCGCTCGGTGACGCTGCCATCTCCCCACCACACGCGGTAGGTGGCCGATGTGCCTGGTTCGGTTACAATCGTCGCGTTCATCGTGATTTCAGCGGGAGCGTCCGCGCTCAGGGCGATGAGCTCTGACGAGAGCGTGGCCTGAACGATAGGGGCTCCCGGGATGACGCGCCAGGTGACGTCGTCACTTGCACTTGGCCGGAGCATCGTGCTGCCTGTGTATTCGGCAACAAGGACATGTTCACCGCTCGGGCTGGCTGCGTCGAGTTCGAAGGTGGCCCATGCACCTTCGGGATCGGCGGTTGCGATCTCGTTGCCGTCGAGCATAAGCCGTACGGTACCGGTCGCGGTGAGACCCGACGCAGAGGTAACCTGCGCCCGAATGGTGCTTTGCGCGCCAAAGCTGCCGTCAGTGGGCGAGGCCAGCTGCACTTCGCTCACAGCCGGCATCACGGTGACGGCGTGTGGTGACGAGGTCGAACCAACATGAATGCCGGTCGAAACGAACGTCGCAATCAGATCGTGTGCCCCGGGCAGCAGGCGACCATCAAACGTGAGGTGGGCAACGCCGTCAGTGCCGACGACGCCGCTGGCGAGGTGTCCGCCTGATTCAACGGTGACGGCGCCCTGGGGAATGGACTGGTCACCTGTGACGGTCACCGTCACGTCAAAGCTGTCTGCGTAGCTCACCGTAGCGGGTGCCGTGGTGATTGTCGTGGTCGATGGTTCACCGATGATCTCCACCGAGACCACCCCTTGCGCGGGCGAGAATCTCTCGTCACCGGAGTATTTGAGTGTCAACGTGCGGGCGCCAGCTCCGATGTCGGCGGCCGCGACGACCAGTTGACCGGTGGCCGCATCTGCCGTGCCAATTTCACGGGTGCCGTCAACGAGCGTCAGCGTGCCGGTCGGCACGGCTGGCGGGTTGTTGAAGTTCGCAAACACCACGATGTTCTCGTCGTAGCCATACTGCTCTTGGTCGACGCTCGCCCCGAAGAAGAGCATGAACGGCACGACTCGAATGGTCTGGGTAAATTCAGCTGGTTGCCAGTTGTGAGTCCCGTCAAAGCGCACGTGAAGCTCGAGATCACCGGTCAGGGCAGGGGCGTCAAACTCAACGGTGCCTGAGCCTTCCAACTGCTTCGTGGTATCGCCAAGCCTCACCGAAATCGGCGCCCCGCTCATTTCGGCGAGGGTTGACACGTCGACAGTGATGGGCAGGCCGACCTGCACCGTTTCTGGCACGGTCACCTGCAGCTGCGAGTCGCCCTTTGCCACGGTGAGTTCGAAGCTGGCCTGTGTCGACGGCACGTTGCCGTGAGCGGCTGTGCTCAGTTCAATCTCGTGACTACCGGCACCAAGCGCGGGGATCGTGAGGGCCGCTTCAACGGTTTCGTTCAGCGGCACCCAAGTCGCCACCTGTTCCGCACCGTCAACCAAAAGTGAGACGAGTACCTCGGTGACACTGGCATCTTGCCCTGCATCGACACGAAGGTTCAGTGTTGACTGTTCACCGTAATTCACCGTGGTCGGCGCGTTGGTCACGGTGATTTCGCTCTCAACCCAGTCGCGTGCAACGGTTGCGTTTCGGTTGAACACCTTGCCGTCGCCACGCACCTCGATGTTGCCCGCAGCTGCTGCATCGCTGGTCTGCCCGGTATCGGTGAGGTACACCGTGGGGAAGTGGCCACCAGCAATCCGCAGAACGTAATTGCCTGGCGCAAGGTCCGACAGGGTCTGCGTGTCTAGGCCCTCCCAGAACTCCGACACCTGAACGACGTCGCGCGTGCTGGCGTCAAGCAGCTCGATAGTGAGCACTTCGTTAGGGTAGAGCGGGTCACGGAAGTCAATTGTCACGGCGATCTGACTCGTGAAGCGCAGCGTATGATCCGCGCTCAGTCGATCGCCTCGCGACACCCGAATCAGTTGCGCGGTGGCGGGGTCGGTACCTCCTCCGAGGTACTCACCGAGAGCTCCGTCTGCTTCGACAAACACAGTGTATGACTCTTCAGGGCGAAGCGTTGATGCGCGAACCACGCCCTGCTCATTGCTGAGGAAGCGTTGTGTGTCACCGTCGTCCCCGACGAACGTCACCGAGGCGTCAACAACGGGCTCGCCGTCAACGTCGCGCACAGTGAGCTCAAAGACTCCCGCAGGCGTGAAGGTCAGGTCGAACTGGCGAGATTCACCAAACTCAAGGCCCGAGACCACCATTTCGCTATGGTCTCCCTGCCATTCAACGTCAACGGTCAGGTCTCCTGCCCAAAAACCAGTGAGCGAGTACTCGCCATCTTCGTTGGTAACGGCCTGCGTGCCGTCCGCAGTCACGATCGCCTGAGAGAGCGGGTTGCCCTGTTGATCGACGACGAAGCCGTGCAGCGTCGCGGGTTCTGGCAAAGTGACTGCCAGGTCGATATAGGTGCCCGGCTCGACCGCATCAGCAGTGTACCCAGCCGGTTGAACGAGTGACCCGTTGAGGTGAATTCCCGCATCAAGATAGCGCTGATCGCCTGCGGCAATCACATAAAAATTAGTCACATTAACGTACTGTGCGAATGGCCCGTACTGCCGGTGCCCCTCACCATTTGTGAGCACTCCGCCGAACGCAAGTTCGTCATCGTACGCACCAGAAAGGTGCACCCGCACCACCGATGTGATGATGTCTGCGTTCGCCTGCAGGTCCAGCTCAGAACGCTGCGAGTTCACGAGGGTGGTCTCTTCTGAGGCGATCAGATCGCCTTCCCAAAACACATCAATCTGAGCTTCACCAGCACGAAGGTCGCCGCTGATGAAGTAGTGCCCCTGCTCATCGGTCCAGCCGATTTCGGTGTTGTCCAGCGAGTCGGTCACGTGAACTTCAGCATGAGCGAGCACCGTTTCACCGACGCCAACCGTTCCGGCGACGCTCGGCGCTTGTGCAAGCACCAGGTCACCGAGCTGGGTAACCTCTCCGGCAACGACCTTGAAGGTGATGCTCTGTGACACCCAGCCATTCGAAGTGATAACCAGCTGGTATTCGCCTTGGGGCAAAGCATCGATCTCGGCAAGCGACGGTTCAGCGGCGCCCAACTGTCCGCGTACGCTCACGAAC
>LSQX01040379.1_pt1 | contig 11335 bp, 8 predicted proteins | sample 654561 | NCBI WGS metagenome assembly LSQX01 (sample SAMN04489861, study PRJNA283612) | anaerobic digester metagenome | isolation source: 4 biogas reactors fed with cattle manure at either 37C or 55C with and... | place: Denmark: Kongens Lyngby | collected 2014 | reverse complement strand
ACCTCTTCCAATATCTGCCTGGCTTTTATATCTTGCTGTCCGTTAACCAATAAAACAAATAACAAAAAGCTGAATATCAACGGTATTTTTCTCATATACTATATTTTAATTCAAACTGTTCAATAATCGTTCCAAACTATACTCATCCTGCATCAGAACCTGTCTGGGTTTACTTCCCTCACTCGGACCGACAACCCCGGCCACCTCCAATTGATCCATTATACGGCCAGCCCGGTTGTAACCAATTGAAAATTTACGCTGAATCATTGAGGTTGAGCCCATTTGATTCATTACCACCACTCTCGCTGCATCATCAAAGAGTTCATCCCTGTTGTTCAGGTCCACATTTCCGGGCCCTGCCTCCTCATCTTCATTATATTCAGGCAGCATAAAAGCTGTGGGGTATCCCTGCTGTCCTGAAATAAATGAACAAATTGCCTCTACTTCAGGAGTATCCACAAATGCACACTGTACACGTATCAGTTCACCTCCCGATGCAATGAGCATATCACCCTTCCCTATCAGCTGATTAGCTCCGGGGGTATCGAGAATTGTACGGGAATCTATCATGGATGCCACCTTAAATGCAATCCGGGCAGGGAAATTAGCTTTTATTACACCGGTAATAATATTTGTGGATGGCCGCTGGGTAGCAATTATCATATGTATACCTACAGCTCTTGCCAACTGGGCTATACGGGCAATAGGAAGTTCAATCTCTTTCCCGGCAGTCATTATTAAATCTGCAAATTCATCAATAATGATCACAATATATGGCATATAGCGATGGCCCTTTTCAGGATTAAGTTTTCTTTGGATAAATTTTTTGTTATACTCTTTTACATTTCTTGCATGTGCCTTTTTCAACAGGTCATATCTTTGATCCATTTCCACATTAATGGAATTCAATGTATACTTAACCTTTTGAATGTCGGTAATAACAGGTTCATCGTCATTTGGCAATTTGGCCAGGTAGTGTTTCTCAAGCGCTGAGTAAAGGGTTAGCTCAACCTTCTTGGGATCAACAAATACAAATTTAAGCTGCGAAGGATGCTTTTTATACAAAAGTGAAGTAATTATTACATTTACGCCGACTGATTTCCCCTGTCCGGTTGCCCCTGCCACCAAAATGTGAGGCATCTTGGCCAGATCGAACATATAGGTTTCATTAGAGATAGTTTTTCCCAGTGCTACAGGAAGTTCGGCAAGACTCTCCTGAAACCTTCTGGAGCCAAGAATAGAACGCATTGAAACAATTTCAGGATTTTGATTTGGAACTTCAATCCCAATAGTCCCCCTTCCGGGAATTGGTGCAATAATCCTGATGCCCAAAGCGGCCAGGCTCAGGGCAATGTCGTCCTCAAGATTTTTAATCTTGGCAATCCGGATACCCGGCGCCGGTACAATTTCATACAGTGTTATTGTCGGGCCGATAGTGGCCCTTATCTTCGTTATTTCAATTTTATAATGCCTGAGTGTTTCAACAATCTTATTCTTATTTGCGATCAGCTCTTCATTACTTACCTCAGCATTATCTGAACTGTGATCCTCCAACAGGTCAAGATTAGGAAATTTATAACGCGATAATTCAAGAGTCGGGTCATACTCCTCCATTTCTCCGGCTTCATATTCCTTATCTCCTTCTTCCTCTTTGATCTTGTGAACTGTCAGTTCCAGTCCCTCTTCATCATTAGAAACATTTTCTTTTGTGCTAACCGGATGGTTGGCAATTTCATCACTACCCTGATCCTCGGAATCAGGATCAAAAACAGCCTGCACAACATCTCTATCACCATCGATCACCTTTGAAACAGATTCTTCCACTTCAATTCTTTCATCACTCTCCGCCGGTTGCGATAGTATTTCCGGTTTTACACGCTTCCTGAATAATGACTTGATCTTATCATATGCACTTTCAAACCTGACGATAATAATTGTAAGCCCTGTAATAAAAAGAATCAGTATTAGTCCCGGGTTCCCTACCAGTGAACTCAGCCAGCTGCTCAGGACAAAACCATACTGTCCCCCGGGATAAATATAAGATGCTGCATCCTTTTTAGGGAATACGAAGCCCAGGCAAATTGAAATCCAAACCAACAAAACCAGATAAAAGATTAAACTACGCTTGTATTTTACAATCTTTCGGCCCAGTATCCTCAAACCTGTAATTGAAAGGATATAAATAAAAATAAAAGAGGCAAATCCAAATCCCCTGTTCATGATCAGATCAGAAAGATAGGCGCCCGTTTTGCCGGCTTTGTTCGAAACATGAATCTCAGAATTCCAGATAAGTTCTCTCCAGGGAAGATCCAGCCTGCTGTGATCGTCTGATCCATAAAAAAGAAATGACACAAATGAAATCAGTAAATATGCGGCAATGAGAAGAATAAATATACCTAATATAAATTTAAACTTCTCATTCATAAAGAAATTATCGCGTGACCTTCTCTTTTTACGATTACTATTTTCAGACTTTTTGGTTTTTAGTGCCATACAGGTTCCGCTTAAAATATGTGCAAATTTAACTAAAAAAATTCACCTGACAGGATTTATCGCTCAGTGATAAAAGCAACAATACTGATATTTTTTTATACCAAATGATTATGTTTGTTTATTAATATAAAATATCAGGAAAGCAATGAATCTGAAAAAAAGGAATTTTCTCAAACTGCTTGATTTCACAAAAGAAGAGATTAACTATTTACTGGAATTATCAACATTTCTGAAAAATGCAAAAAAATCGAATACAGAGAAACAGTTGCTTAAGGGTAAAAACATCGTGCTGATATTTGAAAAATCTTCAACCCGGACACGGTCAGCATTTGAAGTAGCCTGCTATGACCAGGGAGCAAATGTTACCTGCCTCGGCCCCAAAGATTCTCAAACAGGCTATAAGGAATCTATAAAAGATACAGCCCGGGTGTTGGGCAGGATATATGACGGCATTGAATACAGGGGCTTCAGTCAGGATATTGTTGAAGAGCTGGGCAGATATGCAGGTGTGCCGGTCTGGAACGGATTGACTGATGATTTTCACCCCACACAGGTATTAGCCGATTTTCTGACTATCTCAGAACATACAGGCAAACCATTGTCACAGGTGAAGTTCTGCTATCTCGGCGATGCACGCAATAATATGGCCAATTCACTCATGGTCGGAGCATCATTGACGGGAATGGATTTCAGAATTGCAGCACCGTGCAAATTTCAACCTGACAGCCTGTTACAGGAGAGGTGCCGTAAGATTTCAAAATTATCAGGTGCAAAAATATCAATTTCAGAAAAAATATCTGATGCAGTCAGTGGCTGTGATTTTCTATATACTGATGTATGGGTATCAATGGGCGAACCCTCAGAATACTGGAGTGAACGGATTAATCTTCTTAAACCGTTCCAGGTGAATTCGGAGGTATTGGAAATGACTAAAAATCCAAACGTTAAATTCATGCACTGCCTTCCGGCTTTCCATAACACAGACACCCTGATTGGTAAAGAAATATTTCAAAAATTTGGAATGAGTTCGATGGAAGTTACTGAGGAGATATTTGAGAGTAATGCTTCAATTGTTTTTGATCAGTCAGAAAACAGGCTTCATACTATTAAAGCAGTAATCGTTGCAACACTATACAATAACTGCCATGAAATTAATTTTTTAGGATAATTATTAAATTTTTTCGCGTAACTTTGAGTCAATATTTAATTGTTGCCATGGAAAATAAATCATTGAACCGGATTATATACCTTTTAATTCTTTTGTTTTGCTTTGCTTCATGCCATAATTTATTTGATGATGATGATGATGACCAACCTGTAAGTGAATACCTTGTAACCTATGAAATGATAAAATCCTACACCCCGACCCAGATCGAATGGGCATTTGATAATTTATTTTCAGGTTACCCGGAATTAATGACCATTAAGGATAAATTTAACTTAGGTTTGGTTGTATATAAAATAAGTTATAATACTGTTCTCCAGGGTAAAGACGAAGTAGCATCAGGATTGGTTTGTATTCCTATGGGAGAGGGGCCTTTCCCTCTGCTAAGCTATCAGAATGGCACTAATACAGAACACAGCAATGCCCCGTCAGTTAACCCAAACCGCGACTTGTACCTTATGCTCGAATTCATTAGTTCTGCAGGTTTTGTTATCTCTATCCCTGATTATCTGGGTTTCGGCTCTTCGGATAATATTTTCCATCCTTACCTTCACAAAGAGTCAACCGTTCAAAGCGTTATCGATATGCTGAGAGCAGTGGAAGAGCTTGCTCAAATCAGGTCAGTTCAGTTGAAAGATGAATTATATATTACAGGTTATTCTCAGGGTGGATGGGCTACCCTGCAGGTTCAGAAAGCAATTGAAACTCAACATTCAAATGAATTTAACCTCGAAGCAAGTGCACCTGCGGCAGGGCCTTATGACCTTGGTTATATAAATGACTATATCAGGGAACTGACTGAATACCCAATGCCATATTTCCTTGGTTATATATGTCATAGTTATAGTAATCTTGAAGTTATGACCACTCCCATGGTTGAAATATTTAATGAACCATATGCATCAAAAATCCCCGATCTGTATGACGGGTCAAAATCAGGAGAAGCGATTAACTCAGAACTCACTACAGTTATTTCAGACCTTCTTACACAGAATTATATCACAAATTTTGAAACAGACGGTACATTTTCTTCATTGAGATCCGCATTGGAATCAAACAGCATCTCAGCCTGGCACACGTCTGTCCCAACCAAAATAATTCACGGCACTTCTGATGCATTTGTCCCTTTTGAAGTTTCCCAAAATCTGTATAATGATTTTAAAGAAGAAGGTGCGGGAGATCAGGTTGAATTGATTCCACTTAACGAAATGGACCATACCGGAGGGATTATACCTGCCGGACTTATATCGGTGTTATGGTTTCTGGAAATATCAAACGATTAATGCCGGTTAAAGACCATCCGGCTGGGAACCTATAATGGATTATTTGTCCTGAATTTGTCAACTAATTTATTTATTCTTCTGTTCTTAAGAGCTTTAGGATATATATCAAAAAAATATTTGATCTGCAAAAATCCTTGTTCCATTGCTACTTCCAGGATTTTAAAAGCCTCTTTTTCCTGCTTATTTTCAAGGAGCAGGGCAACAATGCGGTATTTAAGCAAAACATCTTCATTCTCTTGTATAGCCGTACGCATTACATTTATTGACTTATGTACCTTGCCATATCTCATCAAAACATCAACCCATGTCAGCCATATTTCACTATTCTCAGGTTCAAGTGAGGAGGCTTGTTGAAGTGCATCTTCTGCCTCTTCCGGACTGCCGGAATCACTATATACCTTAGCCATGGTAAGCCAGTATTCTGAATTTGAATTATCTGCCTTGATCGCCTTTTTAATAAAAATGATACTCTCATTCCATTTTTTTTCAACCCACATGATCAACCCGACGCCAAACCATGCTGTATCATTATCTTTATTGATCTTTATTGCTTCCTGATAATAATACTCTGAATGTATATAATCTTCCAGGCTGAGATAACACTCACCCAGATAACACATGGCATCGTCATTATCAGGATCAAACTCAAGATACTCAGTATATTTTTGAATCGCTTCATCATACTTACCAATATTGGCATATGCATTTCCAATATTGAAAAGCGACTGGATAAAATCTTCATTCAGGACAAGGGCAAATTCATAGGCTTCAATTGCTTTTTCATATTCACCCGACTTATTATAACTTATACCCAGGTTAAACCAAACTGAAAAATTATAAGGATCATAATCCAGATACCGGTTATAATATTCAATGCTCTTCTGATAATCACCCTCCTGATCACTAAAAAAACCGAGATCATATAGTGCCATCTCATTTTCAGGGTTAATCTGTAAAGCTTTTTCGAAATATTTGACGGCATTTTCAGTTTCACCTATTTGCAAATAGGAGGCGCCAATATTATACAAAACTTCATCTTTGTCCCTGTCTCCTGTCTGAAGAGCTCTTGCAAACGATTTTTGTGCTTTTCTCTTTTCACCCATTGCCAGCCATGCAGAACCCTTTATAAGATGTATATCAGAATTGTCCGGTTCAATACGCTCAGCCAGTTCGATATATTTCATTGCACTTTTATGCTTACCTTTGCTAAGCAATACCTGTGCATACTTCAGTTTAAGCTGAATTGCACCGGGATGAATCTGAATACCCTGCTTTGCTGCAATTTCTGAGCTGTTAATATCGCCTTCATCCAATAAAAAGTCAACTATTTTCTCAAACTCAGAAATGTCGAAATAATTTTTTCGTCCCGACACGAGTGAAGCCTTGAAGCGGTTTAGCGCTTCATTAATATTCTCATCATCAAAATATTTACTCTCTTCCTGATTCATTTCACCTCCAAATGAAACTGCAAAATTAACAATTAGTTCGTAATATGGAACACTCTTTTCTTCACAGGTGCTGATCTCTTAACAGATCTTTTATAGTCTTGACAGGATTAAAAGTTTCAACCGGTACTTCCACAAAAATTGTATTCCAGTCACTCATAGCCCCATTCCACAGACCAGGCAACTCCTGTGCCTTCAATTCCCTGCCATCTTTTGATTTTTTGGAAATAAATCCCGTGGCAGGATCTGTGAATTTGGTTAGGTCGTATTTAATTCCCTTGTAATTCTTTACCGAACAGACAATATCAACCGGATTAAAATGAGTTGAACTCTTAAGTATGGTCTGTTGCTTCACACTTTCCGGATCAACCTGAACACTCTCAACGATTTGTAAAGAGAGTGTACCATCCGGATTTTTAGCCCAAAACGGACCTCCGCCGGGTTCTCCCTGGTTTTTAACCATTCCACATACACGCAACGGCCTGTTAAACTTGTCTTTCAGATAATGGTATAAATTTTCTTTTTCTGTATAATACTGATTTTCGGAGGGTTTTGTATAAAGAATATTTTCCAGGAAATTAGCCGCTTCAGCAAGGAAGGCACTTTCGACAGTTGCATGGTGCCTCTCATTCAAATATTTCTGATAACGGAATAATTTTTCTTGTATTCTCAGTAAAACGCCCCCTAAAGCTTTTTTATACCTAATAGTCAGGTCCTTTAACCTGTCAGGAACAACATTGTCTATATTTTTTATAAAAATGATGTCGGCATCGAGGTCATTCAGATTTTCTATAAGTGCGCCATGTCCGCCGGGACGGAACAACAGACTGCCGTCAGGTTCACGGTACACTTCATTATTCAGACTGACTGCAATTACGTCTGTTTTTGGCTTTTGTAAGCTGAAAGTAACATCATATTTTACCCTGTATTTCTGCTCAAAATATTGTCGTACTTTATAGAAGAGGTTACTGAATATCTCCAAATGTGCGGGTGAAACAGTAAAATGTATCCTGACGACATCAGAATGGTCCCTGACATAACCAACTCCTTCAACAAGATGCTCTTCGAAAGGTGTTCTGCTCCCATCAGGATATTTATGAAACTTGATAACTCCTTTGGGCAGCAAACCATAGTTTAAACCTTTTTCATTTAAAAGAAACTCAATCCACGTTCTGCAACTGTCACTGTCAGGACCCTGCCCTATTATCTTTTTCAGGTCTTCGTAAAAAGCAAATTTTTGCTTATTTGCCAAAAATTTTCTGGCAGTGGCACTCCTGGCCAAAACAATGTCATTGTCATGACCGCAATCTTTAAGCACTTCAAACAATGCTTTGAACATACGGGTAGCAGCCCCCGATGCAGGTACAAACTTTATGCATTTTAGCCCTTTGGACACCTCCCTGTCGTATCTTTCACAGTCCTCTTCAAGATCCTTATTATCAAGAGCAATTATGCCATTCCCTGCTACAGCAGGCTCTGAAATTTCCAAAAAAGGAAATCCGTGTTTATAATTCTCAATCTGCCTTTGCACGTTTGACAAATCACTACCACGTCTGTTTATTTGTAATTCATCTTCTTTAGAGAACATATCTTTACTTTAAATTTCTTCTTAAAAATAAAAATAAGTATTTGTTTAGAAAATTTATATCAAACTATATTTAAAATTTTCTCTGTTTAAATTCCGTATCAGCCAATAATAACAAATTCACACTTTAATTTATGTAAATTTGTTCCCTGTTTGTCTGAATAGACCAGAAGGGGCAACAATATGGTTCAAAATAAATTTATATGGGAACATTCCAAAAGGTACAATGATTTCCCGTCTTATTTTAAAAAAGTATTTTCCGAAAGAGTTCAAAAAGTTTCGGTAGATGCAGGCTTTACATGCCCTAACAGGGATGGCTCAAAAGGTGTTGGCGGCTGTACTTATTGTAATAATAATTCATTCAAACCTTCATACTGCAACCTTGACATTCCGGTTATTGAGCAGGTTCAGCAGGGAATAAATTTTTTTGAAAAAAAATATGATTCCATGCGGTTTTTAGCATATTTTCAGGCATATACCGGCACTTATGCACCTGTAAAAGAGCTGAAACGGTTATATGATGAGGCGCTTAACCATCCAAAGGTGATTGGGTTGGTTATATCAACCCGGCCTGATTGCATCAGTGATGAGTTGCTGGATTACCTTACAGACCTTAAGAAGAGAGTATATGTTATGGTCGAATTTGGAATCGAATCTCATCTTGACAGGACTCTGAAGATAATAAACCGCTGTCACACATTTAATGATTCAGTGAATGCACTGATGCAAACCAGCCTGAGGGGAATAAATAACTGTGCACACCTTATCCTGGGACTTCCGGGTGAAAGCCGCCAGGACTGGCTGGAACAGGCCGTAACAATTTCAAGACTTCCGGTAAAAAATTTAAAATTACACCAACTTCAAATCCATAAAGGTACTGTTATGGAAAAGCAGTTCCTCCAAAACCCGGAACCATTTCACATTTTTAGTGCTGATGAGTATACTGACCTGGCAATTGATTACCTTGAATTACTAAACCCGGAAATTATTGTTGAAAGATTTGTAAGCCAGTCACCCAAAGATATGCTTATAGCACCCAAATGGGGATTAAAAAATTTTGAGATAGTTGCAAAAATCGAAAAGCGTCTGCTGGAAAGAGACACATGGCAGGGGAGACTTTTTGTTTCTTAAAAAAGTTTTTGGGTACGGTCATCTATAACAACCAGCCGGTATTTGTGGCCCTGCATTAATACCCTATGGGTATCAATATGCAAATGTTTGGTAACAACCTTGTTATGCACATAAAAATCCCGTATCAATTCTAATTCAGATAAGTTAGAACCTGAGAGAAGCTCCCTCATCTGGCACATTTTACAAAAATCATCACTTTGCATTGCGACTTTACCCCGCTCGGCTCATCCCATTATTTCACAAAATTCATGATCTATAATCTCTGATTTTTCTCTTTTTGTGAAATTCTGAAATGACTTATTAAAATATTTTATTTTAAGATTATGATCAGCGAGAAAAATTGCATGTGGATGATGCTCTATCAATTGGTTTAGCAGTCCGTTAGCTTCCTCAATTCTTTTGAACTCAAGTTGCATAGTTTTTCTATTATAAAATGTCAGGAATCAAGTGACCCAAACACCCTTTTAAGTAAATTGGTAACACGGGCAACAGGATCCTCCCTTATCAGTTTCTCCTCTGCTTCGATTTTCAGAAACAATCCGTCCAGTCCCTTCCTTGTCAGATATTCGTCCAGCTCAACATTCACAGTTTTAAATCCAGCTACCTGCCCTACTAAAGAACCGGCTATTTCATTCCATTTTCCGGTTAATGTATTCCAGCTCTGCTCTGTGGAAATATTTCCAACAAGTTTTTTATCAAGCGATGTCTTAATTTTAGGTTTGTACAACTGGAATAATCCTTCATACGTTGTCCTTCGCAAATATTGAGTTGCAGCATTGTTCTCTCCTCTCAAAATTCCCACTGCATCATTGATTGTCATACTTTTGATACTGTTGACGAATATGGGCTTCGCCTCAGAAACAGCATCCTCTGCAGCACGATTGATCCTGAGAAGTACATCTTCCAGCAGTTGACTTCCTCCGGGTATCTTACTGATATTATTTACAATGATATCAGCCTCGGGAGGTAATAAAATTTTTACCATCTCATCTCTGTAATACCCGTCTGTTACCCCTAAAATATCAACAGATTTACCGGTTCCAACCACAAGGGCTTCTTTAAGGCCTGCAATGATTTCGGTTTGAGTCAGTGGCTTGTCTTCATCTATAGCCTGTTGTGCCAATTGCATCAGTTCAGAACATGAACTGAGAAACAAAATGGCAAAAATTATAAACAAATACCTTTTTTGCATCTTTTTTTTAGTAAAGATAATCATTTGAATAATTGATTAATCAAATCCTGCCTGCCTTTTGATTTTAAATATTTTATTATAGACTGACGATACTCCTTTTTATACCAGAAGAAAAACATTCTCTGGTCAAGTTTCTCTCTTTGAGTACGGGCAGTAAATACTTTTTCCAAAGTATAAGGATGATATCCTGAATAGTACATCACAGCAGCCATAGTCATGGGTGTTGGCGTAAAATCCTGAACCTGTTCCAGTAAAAATTTCATTCGTTTTGTCTCTATTGCAAGGTGAGCCATATCCTCTGGTCTGCTGCCGGGATGGCTGGAAATAAAGTAGGGAATAAGTTGCTGTTTTAACTCAGCGTTTTCATTTATTCTGTCAAATTCAAATGCCAGTTTCTTAAAAAGGCTGAATGAAGGTTTTCGCATTACAGCCAGAACATTGTCAGAGGTATGTTCCGGGGCAACCTTCAACCTGCCTGAAACATGATAGCTGACTAGTTCAGACAGGTATTGCATATTGATGTTATTAATTTCCGGGTCATCATTTTTTTCAAGAATAAGGTCATATCTGATACCACTGCTTACAAAGGCTTTTTTTATATCTTTATGTGCCCTGACTTTCCTGTATAGCTCAAGCAGTGAACGATGAGAAATATTCAGATTTTTACAGACCGACGGAAATATGCAGGAAGCTCTTTTACACTTAAGGCAGATCTGTTCATCAACTCCTTTCATTTTATACATATTGGCAGAGGGCCCTCCAAGGTCAGAAATATACCCCTTAAAATCAGGCATTTGAACAATAGCATCAATTTCGCGTAAAACAGATTCCACAGAACGTGAGGCAATAAATTTACCCTGATGGGCAGATATGGTACAAAAGGCGCATCCCCCAAAGCATCCCCGGTGGATATTTACAGAATGGCGTATCATCTCATATGCCGGTATGGGCTCTTTATCCCTGTACCTGGGATGAGGAAGCCTGGTAAAAGGAAGATCATATATCCTGTCGATCTCTTTTTCCTGCAACACCGGCCAGGGA
>LSQX01018536.1_pt1 | contig 11335 bp, 8 predicted proteins | sample 654561 | NCBI WGS metagenome assembly LSQX01 (sample SAMN04489861, study PRJNA283612) | anaerobic digester metagenome | isolation source: 4 biogas reactors fed with cattle manure at either 37C or 55C with and... | place: Denmark: Kongens Lyngby | collected 2014 | reverse complement strand
TCTTTCTGGAATCGCTTAAATCCGTTCTTTGGATCCTTAGGCAATCCCATGAACCCTAATTTGCGTAGATGTCTGCCTAAGGTTGGGTGGCTAACACTTCCAGGGGTGATCTTACCTTCAGTCTCTAAGATCTCGAGGATCTGCCTAATACTTCGTTGCGGCAATTCAGCTTTTAGAACTTTGGCATCGTCGAGGATATCCTTGGAGATCTCCCGTAGTTCGCCTTGATCCCGCCTGGTTTTGGGTTCCAAACCTTCCAGACCATGTTCACGGTAATGCTGAACATAGCGCCTTAGGGTTCGAGCGGAAATCGGTGCTCCAAGCGCCTGTTGTCTCTCCAAGATTCGGTCTCTGCGCGCCTTCTTCTCAGCAGGCTCTATGTCTGGTTCTAGTAGCGGTGCAATGAGCTCGAAGCGTTCCTGGGCAATTTGCCTTGCAGATTTTGTCTGTTCCATGTCTTTCCCCTTCCGGTCATGATGAATCTAACGTACCGTAAAGGGTTTGGGGCTACCAGACCAAAGTCTGTGGGATTTCAAAACCAGATTTGCATATTGCCACTAGATAGGATCTGGTTCACAAAACCAAATATCGTGGAGTAGCGAATCTGGTTGCCGAAGATCTCGCAAATGCCGTTACACAGTGCAAAGAGTCCTTTTACACTAGGGACTATCGGGTTCAGTAGAGAACGAGTAGTCCAAGGGTGCAATCGCATACGAATGCTAGTTAGAGCACCAGCTAGATCGCTACACATGGACCTGAATTTTCTAATCCATCGGCGACTTGTGGAAACGGCTTGCACACCAGGCAGCTTCTCAGCAGGCATATTTTCTTCCAAAGCACCTTTCACAACATCTTCTCTTACCTGCTGAATGTATTGTTTATGCGGTGAAAGAAAGTCGGGGAGAATGATGTGCGTTTTGTCGCAGTGGACGCACTTCACTCTTGGGACCAAAATAACGTGAACGCCTTCGTCGTCCCGCACCTTACGCTTATACCATCCGTGAAAGTGGCAGATATGCTCGCAAACGGGACATATTGGCGTAATCTCGCTCAAAAAAGTTAAAGAATGTGCTCTGTACTCATTGACAGAGCCGCCAAGAAATACTACGATCATAGTATCTTTTGGGGGACAGAAGCCTTTGTCAGTGTAGAGTTGCAGCTCTTTGACCACTGTGCAGGGCTTCTTCCTTTTTCCTCCTGATTTTGTCAGGAATAGCATTCTTTTTCTGTAGCATAAGTCCTCTATTTGGTCAAGTAATGTGGTGCAATACAGGTCAAATAGCTTGGTTAAAAACAAGATACCACCCCATATCTGCAGGCGTGATCTCATTTAGCCATTCAACCACTCGAATATGCTCTTGTCGTGGATGAGAGGTCACCCAAATGATTGTCTTAGCATCAACCCCGACAGAATATGTCAGGAGCTGGCCTAAATGAGTGTGATCTGTTTTTTCTAGTTGGTTTTCAATAATAGCATGAGCCCCTTGACCATCTTCACAAAATATATCAACATTAAAAGAACCGATTTGTTTTTCAGTCTCTATTACATTTAAATTAACTTGTAAAGCATCATTAAGAAAGTCAATGTTTTCAGCCAACCAGACAGTAAAATCCGTGGCCTCGTGTCGCCAGACTTCTCTAAGCTCCACATATTCAAGTCTACTGATCATATTCTAACCCCCCATCGTAAATGTATATCATTTTAACGGCCTAAACCTCGTCAACAACAAGCAATCCAACAAAATCATGCTAAAAAACCCACACTGCTATATCGCGTTTTTTTGTAGACATGGTGGACTTTAGGAGTCTACATTCTTCCGCTTCCGAGAATTCTGAACTGTGGCCTATGAAGCAACAACCCTCTAGGTATTTCCGACGGGCTTCCCATACCATAGCCGAAACCAAATTCGAATAAGAGCACGCTTGCGCCTGCTTTAAAAGATAGTTATTATCTCCGAAAAACTCTGTTGCCGAGTAAAGCAGCTCCCCATAACTATTCCGGACATCACCGAATAACCTATGCCATTATCCCGTTGAACATTTTTTCAATATAACCATCATCATCCATAAAAAGAACATGATTCGCGTTCCACTTTTCGACTGTGATAGTTTGATCAGGTAACTCAGAGTGTTTTGTGGGGGATAGTATAAATGAAGTTAATGCCACAGATGGTGCTGACAGTTTGTTTTCGATTTCTTCTTTCAATCGTCTATGCAACTGAACCTTGCTAGAGGTAATCGTCTCCCTTCCCATTCCATGTGGATCAATAAAAGTAATAAAAGTTTTATCGCCCACAAGAAGCCAAAGAATGAAGTCTGGGTAAAACCCGGTATTATCAAAGAACCCTATTCCTTTTTTGCTTCTATTCCGGATCAAGTAAATCTCCTTATCCGTGAAGTAAGCGACATTAAAAGAAATATACTTCTCAATCGCCTTAATGAACTTAACCTCGCCTTCATTTAAAGCAACCGGAGATACACCTATTTCAAGATTCCCTTTTGCCAAATGTAAAATGGGGTTATATAAATGGGCAACTGTGCTTAATACCTCTAAGTCTCCTTGACGCTTCAAAGGAAAATTGGGAAGCCTACTTTCCTTTTTCGCCTTTTCGACTTCATCAATGACTTGTTGCAACCACAATATCGTTGTTGCGTTTTCATCGGTATCATCTAACGTAATAATGTATTCGTCTCTTTCTTCACTTAAAAAATTTTCATTACTATCATCCATGGGGACAAGATCATATCCTACTACCTGTGACTCCCATTGATTCTGCTTTGTATAGTAAAATTTATCAAAGTACTTTTTCAAAAGGGCTACAGCTATTCTTTCAAATCGTTTATAATCATTAAATCCTCGTACGATAAGTTCCTCTTCTGGAATAAGAAGTTTATACCACTCCGTATTCTGAAGCAAATCTTCTATACCCTGGCGAGTGATATTTACATTATGCCTTCTCTTTTCATTTTTGTATCTTTGTAATTCAAAATAAATCGAATCGTAATCCAAAAAAGCAAGATGCTCAGTTTTTAATACAGATTCGTGTTTGGTTATCTCACCAGTAGTTCTTTTTTGCGAAGATTCAAATTGGACCCTAGAATAGCAATCAAGAGTAACAAGTGGGATACCCGATTCGAATCCTAGTAATGGTTTTGGTCCCTCTTTCTTAAAATTTGCATCACCTCTTACACGTAAAGTATAAAGTCCGCGATTCTTATATTCCGTGTTTCTAATCACCGGCATTTTAAATATTCTAGGATAAGATCCTTCACTTGGAACCCCTTCTGTTTCTAGAAATTCTTTGAACTGGGCCATGTAGTCCGCACGAACACCAAATATATTCAAAGTTTCCAAAATCCTTACATGCTTGGGAATAGCTATTTCCGGGTAATCTCTTTTGTAAGAAGAACTTCTTTTCAAGGACATATTCCTACCTTTTAAACGCACACCGCGGCCAAAGAGCTGAATGATTTCGCTTCCTTCGCTACGACCGACGTTCATAAGACCCATTGTTGATACCCGCCAGCAGTTCCAACCTTCAGTAAATTTCTTCGATCCGATAAGGACATTTATTGTGGACCCGGGCTTGGTAATTCCATGAAATAATGACTCTGAGAAGTCAATAGAATCGGTATTGAGACCATTCTGAGCGCAAAGCGTCATTAGCTTCGGTTCATCTCCCACATTGATAACACCAAATGGTTCGTTTTCGCCGAGACGAAGTTTAATCTCGCCCTCAATACCTCTTAGATTTTCAACATGAAGTGTAGCTCCAACTGATTTGCAGTTAAAGACTGTTTCAAGAATATCCGCATACATTTCAACAGGCGTTAGCCCTTGTTCTATTAGGTAGGGAAAAACACCCCTAAAAATGTCCTTATTATCACCATCAATTAGACCAGTGTTTCCCGATAGAATACGCTCTATATTTACTATCGAACCCGTTTCGTTCGTGACGAATTCTTTGAAGAATAACAATATATCCACCACATCGGATACTTGACGTCCTCGTTGTTGGCGCACAGCATTCACTCTTGCTCCTACAAAAACGAAAAGTGGATTTTCGAGATTAAAACACTCTAATTCAGGCTTCTCTGAAATGTAGAGTCGTTTCTGTTGATAATATGACATTAGACAAGCGGTCAAATAGACATCGCGCTTTAAATCATCACTATCATCCGGTAAATTAATGATGTTGTAATCTTTTCCGTATCCGTCCCCATAGAAATATTTATAGGAATAATCAAAGACGATGCATTTAGCGTAGCGCTCAACAAGAGAGCTATCGCTTGAAGCGGCCATTGCTTGTCCAAAGGTTGCTGAATACTCAAAAGAAAAGCCGTCAGAACATAGCTCATCCCTGTACATCTGCCATTTTCCATCTGCACCGGATGAAGATCCACGATGCCCTTCATCCACAAATACAACGTTCCTAGAACCGAAACGGTGAACAGAAACTATTGTTTCCTGATCCCTATCACCCAACTTAGTGTTTTCCAACACATTTATTTCATTGCGTTCTCGCATCCAGCGACTTGCCGATTTATCATAGATCTTTGCTGTAATACCCGAAGATGAATATTCATCTATATGCTGAATGGACAGCCCCTCTTTGGGTGTCAACAAGATAAATGAAGCATCTTCTGGGATCTCCCCACCCGAATAGTGTAAGTATTGATAATAATTCACGTGCATTATAAGGGTTTTCCCACTACCCGTTGCGTTCCAAATGGCAATTTTGTTTAAATCGCCTTCCGTATAATGAGCAAAAGCATCATTTGGATGCTGCTCGTTAAAATCACTAATATAGCCATTCAAATTTTCAATCAAGCCTTCTTTATTGTTAAAATACTCATCAAGATAATATTCAATAAAAACTAAAGAGAGATATTGAAAATACTTTAACACAATAGACTCTACGCGATTGCTGTTTATCTTTCGCATATGAGAAGTAATATTTAAATCATATTGCGCGAGCCTTTCTTCACTTAAGGCACATTTAGCTCCAAATTCCAGTATAAGTTGCTTGTAAAATCCAGTCATACCTTCAGCGTCAATTACCTCTAGTGATGGTTTTTTCATATTTGCGGCAAGTTCATCGAAACTCTCAACACCAAATCGTGTGAGTATATATTGGTATAAAGTCAATTTCTGGTGAAATTTAAGTTGCGGTCCATTCGCCGTTCTTCTTTTTGCCAATTACGCCGCCTCCTTATTCTGTATCCTCAAACATGCGCTGTTTCATCTCTTCATCTATCAAGATGACCCGCCATCGCTCCCCATTTTCGCGTAAATTAGCCAAGTTATTATCACAATTAGTATATATATATCTAAAATCACGTACGTTGTTAAAAGTTAGAAAATAGGCATCAAGTGCCGCATTATCCTTCTCAATATCCCCGGTCATCTCTCGCCAGATAACTAAGGCCTTTTCACCATTAGGTATAGTCCCTTCCACAGCCTTAAACCTATAGGTCTTTCCAGGCTTAAGTGTCGCTGAAATAGCCCCATACTCTTGCGTAACGAATTCAGCATCATGAGAGATAAGTGCATGGCTCTTGATAACAGTAAGTCCAATCAAATAATTAAAAGTCTCAACAAGATCGATACTCTTTTCTATACTTTCAAGATTGCGAGTAATATTCATTTTGTAATCAAATGGTTTGTCGAGCTTATCAATGTTTAGTAAACAAGCACTTCCCTCAGCCTCCGTACTTAGCATGTATGTGAGCATATACTCTTCCTGAGCGTCCCCAAGCAAAGTCAAATCTCGATCACCTAAGACGATATTATTCAAAGTATCTTCGTAAGATTCTAATCGGAGATATTTAAATGCATGTGAAGACCCAATCCGGGAGACGGGTTTTCCATCTTTCCAACCTTTTTGAGACTCGATATCCATGGAATATATCACTTTTTGGATACGCGGTTTCGTAACAGTATCGAAATACTCCCCCATTTCAACCAGAATGTATTTTCTATTACCGTTGTCTTCACGATTTAGATTGATAACTGCGTGGCCGGTCGTTCCCGAGCCCGCAAAATAGTCTAGAATAACGGAATCTTTATTGCGTGCAACGCTATTTACTGCGCCAATGCAGTGTTGAACAGTATAAATCGATTTAGGGAAATCGAATTTTTTTGCACCAATAATGTCGTTTACTAGTTTTGAACCGTATACATTGGCGTAATAAAGCTTATCCGTCCATACGGTTTTATAGCTTCCTTTTGATTTAATCCTATCTATTTGAAATATGCCATTGTTATCGACCACAAACAGGTCGTCTCGAATATCCTCAACGGTATCTCTCGCAAAAACCCATTTTCGCTCATCACCGTCATCACCCACAGGATAAACCTCTATATGCGATTCTTTACGGATGTTTTGCGCCCCAGGGTGGAAAGAAGCATCACAAACGTCCCCAAAACCAATAATATTTTCCCCCGCTAAATCAACCAAAATAGGGAAAAAGGTATTGCCTGTGGGGTTTCGCGTGCCAGTTGGACCCCAATCCCTGAATGGCTCAACAGACTTTTTTTCCCGTTCTGTCTTTCCGATAACATGCTTCAAGTTTTCAAACAGAAAGATAGCATATTCATGGCTGTAGGAAAAATTATCACCTTGTACACCTGCAGGGTTATGAAGAACAGTTACAGATGTTTTTATCCAGCCCGGGAATATTGAATCAAAGAGTTTCATTAAATTAAAACCTTCATTTTCATCAATTGCAGTTATAATTGCGCCTTTCTCCGCCTTCAGTTTTGCAACAAGTTTAATCCTATCATGCATCATGGAAATCCAGGATGAATGTTTATAACTGTTTTTGTAAAGGATTTCACTTGATTTTGAATTGTACGGCGGATCGCCATAAACACAATCGATTGCGGAGGCATATCTCCGCCCCAAGAACCGTAATACTTGGGAGTTCTCGCTGTGTATCAACAAACCGTCCAGATTCTCATCAAGATTTTCGATTTGACAAATGAGCTGTTCTTTAAACTTCCCACCAAATAAAGCAGTGTCTAGCACAAGAAAAGGATTATCTTCCAGGAACTCAACTGTAAGCGGTACCGTATATGGTACCTTAAATAGGTCGTCACCGATAATTTCGTCAATCGCAAATAAGCGAATCCATTCCTCCCGCTGCGCATCATTCTTTGCTATTTCCGGATACATTTCCTTTGGCACACGGTCTAAAGTGATACAGTAATTTGTTTCAACCACAAATTTCTTTTTCAAATACAGTTTTTTCTGGAAGTCCTCAATTTGCGCCAGGAAACTAATAATCTTCTGGGCTATTTTTCGAACAACTTTCGCCTTGGTCAGATATTCCTTTGTTTTTGCATCATCCTGTTCATCGATGTCGTCTAGAAATATCACGTCGTTCTTAATATAAAAATCTAGCTCGCGATTGAGAAACTTCTCCAAATCCTTGTGAATAAAATAGTCAAATGTATTGCGGGCTGTATAGCGTTTAAGTTGGCGCTCAAGCAATGTCTTCCCATCCATTGTCTCCATGATGTTGGAAAATGCCCGATATTGTGCTTGATTTTGAACATTCCGAAATGCGTCGATAATCTCACGTACATGCCGTTCTTGTACACCTTTTCCAGTATGTGTAGAAGCTTTATATTCAATATAAATGTACAGTACATCGTCTATAACCTCAAAGGAATTTTCAGCATGAAGTTGAAAGAAGCGTTTTTCGTTCGGTTTGTTATTGTCAATTTCCGTCTCCGCCTCAATCAATTTGAAGTGGATCGTATCGCCATATTTTGTCTTGAAGGAGTAATCCTTAAAGTATTCGCTAGTCTTGATATAATACTGATCTGCATTTGCCCAATGGAGCTTAACCTCTTCCCCTTCATATGGAATAGCGTATACCCCGTCCTTATAACGACGCTGGGAGATGAAATCCCCATCATCGTAATAGCGGGAAAAGAAATTGGTCAAATGATTATACACATCCGACTCTATAGAAGTAATACTGAAACCTCCGGATACGACCTTTCTTTTTTCTTCATACTCGGCAATGGCGGCTTTCTTTGTGGCATCGGAAAGATCCGATGCCTTTATATCCTCTATTCTTTTTTCAATTTGCGCAATAGCCCCGGCAGATTCTAATTGGGAAAGTTTCTGTAACTCCTCCGTAATTTTAGCGGGGAGCTCTTCTTCGATGAATCGGTTAATCTCGTCTCGCCTCATACGCATAATACGGTAAATGCCAAAATCGAGATCCGCCTGATCAAATTGAAACATCTCTCGGAGGATGTTCATTAATTTTTTTTGATTTTCTGTCATTTATTATCACCATCCTGTAATGGTTCCTAATTATTTATGATTGAAACCTCGTGATCACAAATCTATAGTAACTCTAATAAAAACTCGCTTTTCTCTCTTTAAACACGTCTATAACTTCCACACAACGTCGTCAAACCCTTTTCCCGTAGATCGCACTGTCGAATCTCAAAAGGAGAAAACGTTGATTTTATCGTGTTCCAAAACTCCGAATTATTCCTCGCTAGCCCCAAGCTTTTGTGCTTGCAATTCTACACCCCGAAAGCGTTATAAGATACCTAGAAGGAGGTGCTCTATATAAGTCCCCTTGAACTCTTTGTTCTTGGAGCTATCACCGCTATTCAGCTTTACCAAATGCTTAAGGAGAGGAAGTGATATGGCTGCGATGGTTTATTGTGGGGTTTATGGCCGGAAGTTTGCTTATTGTATTAGCAGAGACAGAAGAAGTTTTGAAGCTTTTTAAAAACCCTAAAAGACAAGAGCCCGAAGTAAGACAATAGGGCTCTTTTTTCATGGAGAGGAGTTGATGGAACATACGAACGCAACTACCTGCACTTGATATTATGAACTTTACAGATGCCGGGTGCTTTATTGTTGAGTTCTATAAGGAACTAGGCTGGGATCCTGACATCCAAGAGCTTGACCCACGCAAAATCATAATGCACAGGGAAACATGGAATCATTATTGCCAACAGTTAATTGAAACAGGTGGGACAAAAGCGGGACTCGGCTGGATGAACTTTGGGCCCGCGGCAGATGAAAGCAATGAATACAAACTGGACAAGCATGAACTCAAAATGCTGAAAGGAGCGATCGTAGATGTTGGGCACGTACGAACTAGCCAGACAAGCAAACCAGCTTGAAACCCATGGCTATCGGTTCAGAGCAGACAGACTAAGGGAAGTGCTAGAAAGACGTAATTGCTGTACTGAATGCGGGACCAAATTAGTATTCAATGAGCAATATTACCAAGAGACGGGCTTTGATATGTGCCCAATTTGTGATGGTACTTTAAAATAAACGCCCTTTTTCGAAGGGCGTTTTTCTATTAGAAGGAGTGTGACCTTATGGCAATGCCAGCAAAAAGAGTAGACTTTGTAAGTGTAAAATTGGTCAAAGAAGGTAGTACAACCTATCCCCAGCGCTTTATTCAAAACCCTTGGGACGCTGCCCATTTTGTACGAGAATTCCTAGAGGATTTAGACCGAGAAGCTGTTGTTGTAGTTTGTCTTGATGTAAAAGGACAGCCTACCTCTGTAAGCACGGTAAGCATCGGAACCCTATCTTCTGCACATGTTCATCCTAGAGAAATCTTCAAAACGGGAATCTTAAGCAACGCAGCAGCGATAATTCTGGCTCATAATCATCCCACCGGTTTAGCTACACCTAGCAAGGATGATATCCAAACTACAGAACGAATTGTGGAGGCAGGCAAAATACTCGGCATTGATTTACTAGACCATATCATTGTAGGACATAACGGTAACTACACAAGCTTTAGAGAGCAGGGGTTGATGTAAGGATGGCTATAGAACATTTACAAGCATTTCTAGATTCACTTTATGAACCGCCAGAACCAGAAAAACAAGCCTTCACCATTGACAACGCTGGATCGGCAGATTGGGCTTTAAGAAAGATAAAACAATGCCAAAACAGGATTGATGAAATTCAAGCGACAGCCAAAGAGCAAATTGCGCTAATTGAGCGTTGGATGCTCGATGAAGCTAAGAAAGAGGAAGACTCTATCGTCTATTTCACAGGACTCCTGGATAATTACCACCGTAAACTCTACGAAGAAGACCCAAAAAGATTTAAAAGCATTAGGCTACCAAACGGCGTTATTAAGCGGGTAAAAACTCAACCTACTTTTGAACGTGATGAAGAAGAACTACTCCGCTGGCTGGAAAAGCAAGGAAACATGGAGAATTTCATCAATCGTACCGCTAAAGCGAAATGGAGCGAATTGAAAAAGAGGGTGGCAGTTTCCGGTAATGTTTGTGTGATGCCTATTACCGGTGAAGTGGTGGAAGGTGTAAGGGTTACCCATAATGAGGAAACATTCAAAGTGGAGGTGCATTAAAGTTGGTATTCAAACGAGCAACTAAGAAAGAATCAAAACTTCGGCTGGGCCTAATTGGCCCTGCCGGCTCTGGCAAGACTTATACCGCTCTTACGGTGGCCAAGCATTTCGGTGGCCGTGTTGCAGTAATAGATAGTGAGCACGGTTCTGCTAGCAAATACGCAGACATCTTTGATTTTGACGTCCTTGAACTAAAAAGCTTCTCACCCACAGACTATGTCAACGCCATCAAGGCAGCCGAACAAGCAGGTTATGACATTCTGATCATCGATAGCCTAACCCACGCCTGGTCGGGTAAGAATGGGGCCCTAGAGCTTGTGGACAAAGCGGCTGCCCGAATGAAATCCGGCAACAGTTTTGCAGCGTGGCGTGAGGTAACACCCCTGCATAACCAAATGGTGGATGCGATTATGGCATCTAAACTTCATGTTATTGCAACTCTTCGAAGCAAAACCGAATATGTTATAGAAGAGGATTCCCGTGGTAAGAAAGTTCCCCGCAAGATCGGCATGGCACCGATCCAACGTGACGGGCTCGAATTTGAATTCGATATAATCGCCGATCTTGACTGGGAAAATAGATTAATCGTAACTAAAACAAGATGCTCGGAACTAGCAGGTGCCGTCATTAATAGGCCCGGTAAAGAGTTTGCTGATACGCTCAAAAAGTGGCTCGGTAATGATGAGGCAACTGATTATTCACCTCCACCAGAAACTCCTAAACAAACTAATGCTGCACCACCTAAGAAGGGACGAACAATCCACGAGCAATTCATCGATGATTGTCTTGCCATTGGCATGGGACCTGAAATGGTGATCAAGGCATGGGTGTGTAATTTAATGAAGGTTGAAGAATTCAAGGATATTGCAGAGGATTACCTTCTGAGACTTCTCAATGACGGAATTCGACCACGACCGCAGGATGCGCTTAAAAACTTCAACGATTACAGAAACAA
>LSQX01352236.1_pt1 | contig 11336 bp, 9 predicted proteins | sample 654561 | NCBI WGS metagenome assembly LSQX01 (sample SAMN04489861, study PRJNA283612) | anaerobic digester metagenome | isolation source: 4 biogas reactors fed with cattle manure at either 37C or 55C with and... | place: Denmark: Kongens Lyngby | collected 2014 | reverse complement strand
CCCCGCGTGCGCGGGGAGCAGGATGAAATCGTCTCTTGAGAACACCTTCTCGTAGGATCACCCCCGCGTGCGCGGGGAGCAGCCGGTATACCGTTGGATGTCAAACATTGTATGGGGATCACCCCCGCGTGCGCGGGGAGCAGAACCAATTTACCAGCAGTTAAAAAAGAATGGGAGGATCACCCCCGCGTGCGCGGGGAGCAGGGCCACATCCTGGCGGGAGGGCCGGCGGTACTAGGATCACCCCCGCGTGCGCGGGGAGCAGGATTGGATAGCGGCCATAATGATTTCGTTCATAGGATCACCCCCGCGTGCGCGGGGAGCAGCAGTTCATTGCGCCGAAGGTGTCGTCTAAGATGGGATCACCCCCGCGTGCGCGGGGAGCAGTGCCTGATGCTGATTTCATAGCAGCCGCAGATAGGATCACCCCCGCGTGCGCGGGGAGCAGCTTTGTGATTGTCATTTCTTCTCCTCCAAATAAGGATCACCCCCGCGTGCGCGGGGAGCAGCTGTCATAGTCGCACCAAACAACGACGCCCGTAGGATCACCCCCGCGTGCGCGGGGAGCAGTGGGACATGGCGGACAGTTCCGCCCCCGCGGAGGGATCACCCCCGCGTGCGCGGGGAGCAGGCATCATGCACAAATCGCAGGAGTATGGAACAGGGATCACCCCCGCGTGCGCGGGGAGCAGTGATTGACCTGATTGGAATCGCGTCTCAGTTGAGGATCACCCCCGCGTGCGCGGGGAGCAGCTGTCATTTTCTGGACTTCGGTCATGTAGATGGGGATCACCCCCGCGTGCGCGGGGAGCAGGCGGTGATTTCGTAGTCCAGGTTTCGGATGGAAGGATCACCCCCGCGTGCGCGGGGAGCAGTTGCCGTTTCTGCGGTTTTTGAAAGCGTAGTAGGGATCACCCCCGCGTGCGCGGGGAGCAGAGAGCGGTACGATGCGGTCCCGGCCGGCTTCAGGGATCACCCCCGCGTGCGCGGGGAGCAGCTTACAAACCTGACTGATTCGATTTGAGGGGGCGGATCACCCCCGCGTGCGCGGGGAGCAGTTATCAGCATCCAGGCGGACAAGGCAAGCGATGGGATCACCCCCGCGTGCGCGGGGAGCAGTCCCTTGCTATGACTTTCCTGTTTTCCATTTTGGGATCACCCCCGCGTGCGCGGGGAGCAGTTACACGCTGGCTTGTGTGCATGGGGCAGGCGGGGATCACCCCCGCGTGCGCGGGGAGCAGAAGAATACTACGTCGACAAGATGAATAAGATGTGGATCACCCCCGCGTGCGCGGGGAGCAGTTTTGCTCATCATCATCAAACACGATTTTATGAGGATCACCCCCGCGTGCGCGGGGAGCAGGCGGATTCTGGACGATATCGCTGAACTGAACAAGGATCACCCCCGCGTGCGCGGGGAGCAGTATATTGTATTTACGCTATTTGTCGCGTATTTGGGATCACCCCCGCGTGCGCGGGGAGCAGTGGTACTGACCCGCGCCCGGCGTCATGCAGCCGGGATCACCCCCGCGTGCGCGGGGAGCAGGGTCTGGTGGTGAAGGTGGTTTCTCGGGGCGGGGGATCACCCCCGCGTGCGCGGGGAGCAGACTTAAAAAAGTACGATCCCGTTTGAGTTTTCAGAAACGATCATCCCGGATTTCAATCAGTTTGTTCAGCAAAAGCAGGGTCGCGCGGCAGTCATTCAGGCTGCGGTGCGGGTTGGGATATGGCAGTGAAAAATGGTCCATCAGCGTCTTTAAGCGATAGTTCTTCGCATCGGGAATAATCCGCTGCGCAAGGGCCAGCGTGTCAATGCGCCGGTTGTTGGGCGGGGAAAGGCCTGTTTTGGCACAAGCCTGCATCAAAAAGTCAAGGTCAAAGGCGATGTGATGGGAGACAACGGGCAGGTCTTCAAGAAATGCCAGGAATGCCGGCAGCGCGTCCGCCAGCGGCCGTCCCTGCGCCCGCAACACGTCATCTGACAAACCGGTCAGGTCCACAATTGCCTGCGGCAAGGGATGCACAGGGCATACCAGGGCTTGAAAGCTGGCGGTTTCCTCTCCATCACGCACTTTGGTGGCACCCAGTTCGATGATCTCATGGTTTTTCGCTTTAAGGCCGGTGGTCTCCAGGTCAATGATGACAAATTGATGCGGGAAGGCGCTGCCCTTCGCTTTTGCTTTGTTCGCGCGCTTAGCCATGCGCATTTTGGCAGCCATGCTGTACCCCTGTTTGTCCGGTGCTGTTTGCATGACCTTGTTTTGCTGACGTCTGGTATTAGGTCTCAGCATCAGTTTCAGGCCGTCAAAATCGATGGGTTCCCAGGCCGCGTTATGGATGCGGAAATCCATCCGCTGTTCATTCCGGGCCCTAAATACCATCACCGCGCGGCCGGTTTTTACGTGTTTTGTCACCATCTGCCACAGTTCCTCCCGCACCCGCTGGCTCAGCTGGCCCACATACACACCGGTGTCAATCTCCAGCAGCCAGCGGCTCAGGCCGCCGCGCAGGGCAGGCGGGCAATCCGTCAGACTGATGACAACCATCCTCTATTCCTCCATCACCTGTCCATAGCCTTGTTCAGCCTCGTCCTCCTCATCCGCGCCACGCCAGCCGTAGGAGACAGCGTTGGCCACCGTGCCCAGGCGCTCATCCCACAGATAGAGCACATCGGCCTGCGGTTCCAGCTCTGCCTCTTCCTCCCCCAAAAGCAATGCCCGGACATCCCGCACGATGCGCTCCATCAGCCGCTGCGCGGCGATGGCGTCCCGCGTTTTGCGGCGCACCATGCCGCCGATGTCCTCCGGCTTCTCCGCCGTGATTAAAAAGGCCAGAGGGATGGTCAGGTCCGCCTTGTACAGGTCCGCGATGTCATAGACAAAGGAGCGCTCATGCCCGGTGTGCACAAAACCCAGCCCGGGCGAGCAGCCCAACGCCACAATGATACAGTGACAGATGCCGTACAGGCAGGTATGCGCCGCGGACAGGGCTTTGTTGATGTCGCTGCCGCTGTCAAAACCCTCCGGATCATACTGGCGTCCGCCCCAGGGAACGCCGGTCTCTCTGGATGCCTTCCGGTAGGCGCTGCGCACCCTGGCCCCTTCCCGCCCGCGCAGCTGCTGCATGGTGAGGGTTGAAACATCCTCCCCCGGGAAGCGCATCTGGTACATCTGCCGGGCGACGTTTAGCCGGCTGCGGGTATTGGACACCAATTCCGCCTGGCGGATGAGCAGGCGGGCAGAGTGGGTCAGGGGACGGCCATGAGCGTAATAGCGCACGCCTTCCTCGCCCACCCACAGGATACTGGCGCCCGCGTCCCCCAGCAGTTCCATCGCCCGGTGGGATACGCTGGTGCCAGGCCCCAGCAGCAAAACACCGATGTTGGCGCCAGGTACATACACGGTGCCCCGGGCATCCGTGATGGTGATGGCGCCGTCCTGGCGGTTGAGTTTGCAATGCTCCAGGTACAAAAAGGACATCCGCTCCCGGATCTGCGGCAGCGCCTGCAAATCCGGCTTTTTGATGCCTGGCAGCTTAGACATGGCGGATATTTTGGGGCGCTGCCAGGGTCAAAAGCCCGCAGCCATAGGCCTTTGCGCGGCCGATGCCGTTTTGCAGGGTTTGGCGCATCAGGTCCGCGTCCCTGATGGTTAAACTGCCCTCAAAGGTAGCGGTGCGCAGGGTGATCAGATGCCCTCTGGCTTTGTGAAAACGGTGCCACTGGGTGTGCACCACCTCAAAGGTATCGGGTGTTAATTCAAAGCCGCAGTCAGCAGAGCGCCTTTGCAGCCATTCCTTTTGCTGGGCTGTTGTGACGTGCGCCACCACCTTGCCCCGGCTTTCCTCCTGCTTCAAACTGCGCACGGGGTTGGCCTTCAAGCGAAACTGCCAGGTCTGCCCTGCCTGCAGGCGGTCCAAAAGCGGCTGATAGGGCTTGCTTTCAAAGGCGGGTTCCTGGTCCGCAAAGCCATATTTTGCCACCATCTCCGAAAAATCAGGCGCTGTGGGGCTCAGCACCAGCAGGCAGCACTGGCCGTGCAACCAATCAATCCGCCAAAGCTTTCGCTGCTTTTCACCCGCAAAGCCCCGCTCCACCGCGCCATGCAGGTATTCCAGCGAGGACAAAAGGCGCATGGTCTCCCGGTTTTTGTCATCCATTATCACACGGGACAGGTACATCAGGCATCCCCCCAATCCATCATGGCATCATGCAGGGTAGTGTCCACCCCGGCGGGCAGGTCGGTTTGTTCGCGCTGGCTGATGCGGGCGCTGTCTGTTTTTATACTTCTGAAGCCGTACTGCCGGTGCGCCTGGTCAAAGGACAGCGGCAAATCCCGCACCGTGAAGGAGCCCGGGGTGCCGGGCAGTACCTCAAGCACCAGCTGGAGATGCTTGATGCCCTGGTTTTTCCGCTGAAACCAGGGGCTGGCCAGCCAGGCCTCCTGGGCCAGGGCTTCCTCCAAACCTTTGCCCTCCCGGATGCCCAGCAGCAGCCTGCCCGCGGGCGGGCAGGACCGGCGGCCCAAAAACAGCGGGAAAAACGGGGTGTTAAGCGCTTCTGCCAGTTTGTTTAACAGCTGGTCTTCCCCCTCCAGGCCCACCAGGAAAATGGCGTCGCTCAGGTAGTAGCGGCGGGTCACATAGGGGTCCTTCCCTTCGCGCTGCGCGATGTGGAAATCTTTCAGGAGGCTTCCTTCCTGGTCTATGCGGATGCCCATGCGCAGCGTGTTCAGGTCTGTCAGGTCCTCATGACGCCGCCTGCCCAGGGCTGAAGCCAAAAGGCCAATCACCGCGCTTTTACTGGGAAAGGTCTGGGTATAACGATGGTCAAACTTGGCCTCCACTCCCCAGGCTTGCAGGGGAGCTGCCAGGCGCAGCAGGAGGGTACTCATGCCAATTCCCCATCCTGTGACAAGCGGTCTTTAATCAGCTGATCCACTTGCTCAAGCAACTGCGGCAGGGGCAGCTTTTGGCCCAAGTCCTCAAGGCCCCGCCCCGCTACCAGGGTCACCTCAGGCTCGCCGATGAAATCCTGATACACCTCCCTGGCATAGGCGGCCAATTGGCTGGCCGATTGCGCGGCATAGCCTTGTTCCCCACCCTTGACGGGGCACTCAAAGGCGCCCACCAGGTTGACGGGCTGATCTGTGCGCAGGCAAACCATGACGGCGTCGGGCAGGGTGCGGTTGGCGAAGGTGTTTTGTTTGCCGGTGGGCATGGAGCGGACAAACGCGTCCACAAAGGCCTGCACCACCAGCGGCGTGCCTTTGAGCAGAAGATCAGACAATTCATGCACTGCCAGCGTGGCATAGCGGTAGAGGGTGGCGGAGTTAAACTCCACCGTGCCAATGTGCCCTGCGCCCGCGCTGTCCTCCGGCGAGCGGTCATCCACGGCGGTAAAATAGTCAAACTCGTTGGCCACCTTGTGGGTAGACAGCGCGTGCGCCACCTGGGCGCAGGCATCCACATTCAGGGATTTATCGTCCGCCACCATGCGGCCAAACAGCGCGATGTCAGCGCCCGGCGCCTGTTGCAGCGCCTTTTTGGCTTCTGCCTTGGTAGGTGCCTTCTCCTGCAGCGCCAGTTTGGCCAGCGCTTGCGCCTGGGCCTGGCTCATGAAAAACAGCGCGCCGGTGCCGTCCTCCGCAGATTTAATGGTCAACACCTCCCGCAGCACGGACATGGCTTTTTCCTCGGCATCCTCATGCTCTTCCAGTTTCCGGATGGCATCCGCCACCATGCTGACAATCTTTTTGCTGCGCTCACCCAATAAATCAAGGGGCAGCGTCTCCTCAAACAATTTCCGTATCGCCCGCTTCCAGCTTTGCGAGCTCACCCGCGCCCGGTTCACGCCGCCGTAGACGGCCGTTTTGGGGCTGCCGGTATCGTCCCGGTTGACACAGCTGGGGGGAACGGTCTGCAATACATGCACATCCAGGTACAAGCGCTCATTCTTCATGGTTTTCTTCTCCTTCTGTGTTTTCTTGATCTACATCCTGGGTTTCATCCAAGTCCTCTGTAAAGGTGACGCAGTAAAAATCACGCCCCCATTGCAGGCGCACGCCATCCCGGGCGTCCGGAATTTGCATCAGGTACAAATCTCTTGCCAGGCTGCCGTAATCCAGCGGGACATCCCCAGCCCTCAGCAACTGCACCAGGGTGCGCAGGTAATGGGATACTTCCTGCGGGCTGTCAGCGGTCACCACCTGGTCAAACCGCCGCTTGATCCGCTGCTCTTCCTCCACGTCATGAATCAATTTCCGCAGCGCCAAGCCCAGCCTTTGCCCCTCCTGGTGCATGCATTCCTTCTTGATGTCCTTGCCCTGCTGGTGAAGCGCAAACAGGGTCAGGGCAATATATACCGCCCATTCCCCGGTGGAAGGGTGCCCGCTCTGACCTGCCAGATCTGCCGGCAAGCCTTCCAGGGTTTCGCCCCATAGTTCAGGCAGGCTGCCCGGTTCCTTGCCGATGCCCCGGCGCAGCCTGGCCAGGGATGCGCGAATCAGGGAATCGTTGCCGGCATTTTGCATCCGAGTAATCCGTTGCCTTGTGAACCATGCCGCCTGGCGATAGCCTGGTAGCCTTGTTGAATCTCGTTGCATCAATATCCTCCTACTCCTGGGCTAATTTGTGCAGTCTGCCGGACAAGGCGGCAAACAGCTTGGGGGAAGCGAGTATGGTTTCCTTGGCGTCTTGCGGTCTTAGCTTGACACTGCGTCCAACCAGGGCCTTGGTACCTGCCTGCTGCACCATGCCCTCTGCCAAATCCAGCAGCAACCTGACCTCTGTCTGTCGCCACGTTCGGCACGCCTCGTCCAGATCTGTGTCTTCCTCAAGGCTGCCCAACCAGCTGCGGAAGGGACTGTCAAGCCGGAAATAGGCCTGCGTCCGCGCGCTGACCGCCGCCTCACGGATGGTCTGGTCCCCGCTGCCGCCGGCCGCCTGCACCAGCCCGCGGGCAAAATTCGCGACTGCGGTAACCATTTTGTCCGCCAGCGCGATTTCGCGGTTGGCCCGGGCTGCATGCCCTTCTTCCGCGTCCTGCAGCAACGCCAAGTTAAAGCGCAGACTGTCGGAAAAACTGTTGTCCACAAGCGCGTTTGACTTGCCCAGTACCACGCCCGCAATCGCAAGGCGCAACAGGGGCAATCGCAGCTGTTTTTCACGTTTGAGCTGGCTGAGCCAGCTGACAATTCCGGGTACAGTATCATCTGGGGAGGCCGGCAGGATGGCCGACAAATCCCGCCACATCTGGCGCTCCGGGTTGTGGGATTTGGGCTTGTGAATGCCTTTGTCCTTTTTCCAGACCGTCATTGTTTCCAGCAAGGGATTGCCTTTCGTGCCATCCAACTTATGTCCGCCCCACATGATGATGCCTGTAATTCGTTTCTCGTCGTCCCGCATCAACTGCATCCGCCGGTAGAGAAAGGAAAACAAGGCGCAGGGGTCCTGTGGAAAGGGTTTTTCGATCTGCTTGAGATCATCTGGCATAAAAGAATCTTCCTCCCAGGAAGGGCTAAAATCCGCCCACAGGTCCTGCCCTACGGGTGCCAAAACAAGGTTGAGCATTAAGGTTTCAAACAGGGTATCACCCTCCGCCCAAACCAAACCCAGGGTGTTGGGCCAGGGCAGTCCATAGGCTTTGGGTTGGAAGTATCCGCCCTTGGGCGCGCCAACCGGTGCCACATCAAAGGAGTTTAAGTGAACCAGCCACCTTGCGGCTTCGGGATAGGACACATCGCTTCGGTTCGTCCGATAGACAAACCACCGCGGTTTGTTCTCGCCTTCTGAGAGGTCGCCGATAAAGTAGGACAGTTTTTTCGTGTAATCATACGCCGGCAAAAAGATGGTGTTGCCTTGTTTATCCTTGGTTTCGATCGTTGTCTCCGGTGGCACAACCACCTGGAAGAAAGGTCTTTGCGGATCAAACAGGAAGAATCTATCTTCAAAGTGATTCAGGTATTCCTCAATCTGCTCCGCCGGAAAGGATCCCCGCTCCCACAGCGCCTGCCAGCGCGCGCGGGCGTCCCGGTCCGTTTGGGGCACGCCTTCGTTGCCCTCCAAGTCCTCCCGTCCAAAGACAGCATAGAGGATGGCAATCAGCAATCGCATCATCGCCACATTTTGTGTCACCATCTCCCCTGCCAAAGCCCTGAGCTGATGCGCCCGTTTAAATAGGTCCAGCAGCGACACGCTCTCCATCTGCCCGTCTTGGTTCAGGGCAAGTATCCACGGTTCTCTGGTTAGATTAAATTCCCGCTCAGTCATGCGCTCCCCCTTCGTTTATTATTTGCAAACCCAACTCCTTTTGATAGTTAAGACGATATCCGCAAAGCATGGCTTCATATGCCGCGTCAAATACCAAAAACAGCTGTCCCTTGAGCCAGGGGGATTGCTGCCAGGCACTCAACACCTTATTGGCGGCCTCCAATTCTGCGATGGTTTTGTCAATCATGCCCTCATGGCACAGCCGCCGGGGCAGCCGCAGGCTTTGCTTAGCCAGCTGCCGCGCCGCTTCGGGCGATGGCGTCTCATGCGCGAATACCCCCTGGCTGGCAGGGCCTTCTTCTGTCCAGGGCAGGGGCGCGTACTGCCCATCCGCCTGATGATAGACAACCAGCACCTCAACACTGTCCCCGCCGTCGCGCACCGAGGCCTCGCCCGCTGCCTCACTTGGCACCATCTCAAGCCATCCAGCCATTGAATCCAGCGCGTACGGCCCCCTCATCCGATAGGTGCCAGCCCGGCCCTCCTGTTTGGCGATTAAGTCCTGCCATTCTTTTTTCGCCGTCTCATAGCCTGCTGGCGGTGGGTCAAGCGGCAACTGGTCGTCATACACATCCTGCACCAGCCGCGGGATGTCATCCGGTAAATTCAGGGCATCCTCAGGCAGGAAGGCCAGGGTGCGCATCAGCGGATACGCCTTATAAATGGCCTCGGCGCCTGGCTCAAACCCCTCCCCTGTCGCTTCCATAATCAGGCAGCGGGCTGCTTTAAGCCCCTCTGGCCGGGCGCGGTCATGCCGGTGCAGGCGCCCCATGCGCTGCAGTAGCAGGTCCATGGGGCACAGGTCGGTCACCAGCACGTCAAAATCCAAATCCAGGGATTGCTCGATCACCTGGGTGCCCACCACAATGTACCGCCCGCTGCGGGCTTGACCATCCCGGGGCTTGCCCAGCTTAGACAGCAGTTTTTTCTCCAGCTCTGCCCGGTCTGGCGTGATGAACTGGGCATGAACCAGCGTCACCTCATCATCCGGGAAAGCGGCCTTCATCTCCGCCGCGATCTGCTGGGCACGGTCTACGGTATTCACCATAACGCCCGCATAGCCGCCGTTTATCAACAGGGCTTTCAGACGCACGGACAAATCCCCCCGCGCGACGCGCTCCAGCAGCACCTGGTGTGACGCACCTGTGTTTGGCAGTTCCCGCTGACGCACTGTTTCACCTTCCGTCCAGGTCAACAGCGGGTACCCGCGGCTGACAGTCCAGGGGGCTGGTGGGGGTGGCGGTGAGGCTTGCTTCCTTTGCCGCCAGCCAACAGCGGCTGGCTTTGGCGTTTTGCCCAAATAGGCGTGGATTAACTGGGTGCGCCGCTGCGCGGGCAGGGTAGCCGACAAAATGATCACCGGCACCCGGTAAGCGCCCATCCACTCCAGCGCCCGATCCAGGTAGTAATTCATATACGCGTCAAAAGCGTGGCACTCATCCAGGATGACCACTTTGCCAGCCAGGCCAAGGTGGCGCAGCATCACATGCTTTTGCCGCAGGGCTGCCAGCAGGAACTGGTCGATGGTGCCCACCACAAAATCCGCCAGCAGGGATTTTTTGTTGCCCTCAAACCACTGGTGCACCACAGCGTCCTCCGCCGTTTCGCCAACGTGGCTGCTGCCCTCCATCAGCTGGCGGTAGCCCTCATTAAACTGCGCCTTGCCGTGCGCCAGGCGCACAGAGTAGGCTTCATCAATCTCAAGCTGTCTTGTCCAGTCCAGCAAGCGCGGGAAGATGGCGTTGGAGGTAGCCTGGGTGGGCAGGGCAAACAGCACACCTGCTTTTTGTACTTTTTCCGCGAAGATTTCCGCCATCACAAGGGCTACCTCGGTCTTGCCGCTGCCCATGGGCGCTTCCAGGATCATGATGCCCGGTGCCGCAATCTGCTGCGCGATCGCAAGCGCCTCCGCCTGGGCAGGGTAGGGCGTACTGATCTTAAAACGCGCCTGGTAATAATCCAGCGCAGGATCAGAGCCGTCGGTATGCCAGGGCGGGGGCAAATCAAGTTTTTTCCAGGCCGTGTCAGCGCGGCTGCCGTCCAGCACCGGCGTAAACGGCTCCCCATATGTCCAATAGGGGAAAAGCCGCTCGTTGCTGGCAATCCAGTCCGCCATGATGACAAGGCCGGTCAAAAGCACCTGGGCGAAAAATCCGGGGACAGGCAACTGGTCCAGGGACTCAAAATCCCCTTGCTGCAGCGCCAAGTCCAGCAGCTCCGACTGCGCGGCCTGCCAGGCATCCCTGCCGTTTGCGCCCAGGTGATAATGGTTGGGATATTGCGCAATCAGCGCCGCGCCGTCGGACGCTTGCGGTGAGGGCTTGCCGTGGTGCGCGCCCAAGATGAGCGCAATGCGGTGATCACAGCCCCAGCGCTCCAGCAGCGCCTGCGTCGCCAGGGCATGCGGCGTCTGCGCGCTGTTAATAAAAAAGGAAAAGGGCTCCGCCGGCAGCCCCGCCGCGCGTAGCCCATCCAGAATCTGGCTGTCCAGATCGTCTGGCAGAAAGCCGCGTTGTTTCGAGATAAATACAGGCGTAGATTTGCCAATATCATGGGAAGCCGCCAAAAACACCAACAACTCTTCCCCCAACTCGGGGTTGTCCAAGTCATTTTCAATCAAATGGCGGACGCTTGCGGGCAACCATCTCCGCCACAGCAAACGGGCAACCCGGGCAGTGTCCAGCAGATGCTGCGGCAGAGGCAGCCACGTCATTTCGCCCGGCTTGCCTTTTTTAGCCCAAAGCGCCCAAATGGCGCTGGTTTGCGCGTACAAATATACTGGCTCCTTTGATTTATTTAAACTGACCATGGCACCAGGATGTCTCCGATGGTCAAATTGTAGCAGAATTACTGCAGATGGGCAATAGCATAATTGTAGTGCTTATTTAGGGCCTGCTGAATAACCCTCAACACGTTGAAAACACTGGATAAATCGCATGATTCATGGTATACTGAACACATATAAAGCCAGTCAAAATAAGGCGTTTGGGGTGTCAGATGTACAGAAAACGTGACAAAGCGCAGCTCTCAATGGATGAGTTCTACATTCCCTTTGGAGCTGTCTCTTA
>LSQX01052702.1_pt1 | contig 11336 bp, 10 predicted proteins | sample 654561 | NCBI WGS metagenome assembly LSQX01 (sample SAMN04489861, study PRJNA283612) | anaerobic digester metagenome | isolation source: 4 biogas reactors fed with cattle manure at either 37C or 55C with and... | place: Denmark: Kongens Lyngby | collected 2014 | reverse complement strand
TTGCTCAGTGGTATGCGCTTTTCCAGTTCCGACATCAGCCCGGCCATCTGTCTGGAGAGAGGCCAGATGGGCATCTCGATGGGGACAAAGCGGCTGGACATCTGCGGGTCGGCATTGAAGGCGTTGTAGGCATCCTCGATGCCGGAGGCCACGATGCTGACCTTGGTCTCGTTGCCCAGGCTCTTGATGGCATTGCGGAACTCGCGCTGCCGATTGAGACTGCCGGCGATGATGTGCTGAATTTCATCAATGATCAGTACCTTCACGTTCAATTGCTCGAACAGGTGCTTGATCTGGGAATACTTGGCATGGGCCGGGGCTGTCGGCTTGTACGGGGTCATCAGCGCATCAAGGATGCGGCTGTAGAAATCCGACAGGTCCGGCCGCGGCGGAGCATCGATCATGACCACCGGATAGGTCGTGACCTCCTTGATCGGATCCAAGTCCGGGGGATGTCGTTCGACAAACTGTTCCAGGATCGAAGTCTTACCACTATACGACGGGCCAACCAGAAGATAGCAGGGCATGCGTGGCACACGCGGCCAGTCCAGCAGGTCTTCGAACTTCCTGAGCGTGGTGTTGGCATGTTCCAGTGGGAGCCAGCCGCCGGCTCGGATGATGCCGATACGCTCTACATCAGATAGATCAGCCTGTGGGCGGGCCAGCGCATTGAGGTGCGGGTATTCATTCGCCATCGTCATCCTCGACCTTCGGGCGATAGATACTCGGGTCGTAGTCCAGCAAGGCTGGTGGCACAACGAAGTCTTCCACCGGACGCGGCTTTGGTCGCTCCTTGGCGTTTGCCTTACGAGCTCTTTCTTGCTGCTTGCGGCGCTGCTCTGCACGACGTGCTGACTTCACCTTGCTGGCGGCTTCGTTCTCCAGTTCGCGTTGCTTGGCCACAATAGCGAACACTTCGCGCTCATCGTAGGTTGCTACACCGATTTCCTTGGCTTTTTTGCGGGCGGCGCGCAGTTCCCAGATGCTCACCGGTGGCAGCGAGCTGTCGCGATAGGGAATGGCGAAGTAGCGCTGAGCATCGGGATCAAAGAAGTACAACTGGCTCATGTCGCGAGGGTCGTAGCGGAACTTGAAATAGCGACGGCTGCGCGGGTTATCCGGATCCCGTGCATCGATCCAGGAGCGCAGCACATCGCTGTAGTAGTAAACCCGGTTGATCACCACACCATAGGCCTGGATCGTGCGTTCCATGTAGGGCATGAAATCCAGACGGACCTTCGCTACGTCGCCGACGTGACCTGGTAAGCCTCGCATTGGGATCCTGTCGTTTCCCAGGGTGCCTTCGCGCCAGCGGGTGTCGGGCGTGGTGCCGATGCCGGCATGCATCTCGCGGTGATAGCGCGCAAACAGCAGAATCAGCCATTGCTCCAGTTCGTCCAGCGTCAGGCAGGCATTGCCTTCGGCATCGTAGGTGCCCTTCTCTTTTGGTCCGGAGAAGGTGGCGCCGCGCACATCCTTGAGCGCTTGGGAAACGGTGCCCATCAGGCGTTCAATGTGGGCACCGTAATGAGGTTGCTTGACAGGGCGCAGATGGATGTCGATGCCGTACTCGGCACAGGCGGTGCGCAGCATGTTGCCTCGAAATTCCTTGGCGTTGTCCAAGTGCAGTACCTCCATTACGCCGTGACCAGGCCACGCGAGCGGATCGTGCTGGTGCTGGGTCAGCCACGCGCTCTTGGGCAGGATCGCGTGAGACAGGCACATGCCGGCGGACATGGCAGACGGTGGGTCCAGCGACAGGTACATGCCCAGGCAGACGCGGCTGTACACGTCGATCGCCAGGGTGATCCAGGCACGGTTGATGGGTTTGCGGTGCTGATCATCGACGATGATCACCGGTAACAGCGTGTGGTCCATCTGGACCATGGCCAATGGCCAGTCCGCATCAGGAATCGAACTCTTGTCGATGCGGTAGCGCTCGCGTGCTGCCTTGGCGCCTTCACGTCGGCGAAGGCGTTCCTCGCCGCCAATGCGATGAATGTAACGCTGGATGGTCTTCGCTGTGGGAAGGGGGTGCAGGCCTGCGGCGTCACATCGGCGACGAACCTCTCGCGTGGCGGCAGCCAAGGTGGGTTTCTGGACCGTCAAGTAGGAACTGCGGATGTAGTCGTCGAGGATCAGTCGAACTTCTTCACGCAGCCGGCTTTTCCCCCGCCCACCGGAGGGGTGGGTGGGCAGCAATGACGACAAAAGCTGGGATGAGCGGTAGGCATCCACCCAGCGGAAGATGGTGGCCCGGCTCACTTCTGCGGCCTTGGCTACCTGCTCGTAATCGCCCGTGGTACGGGCACGCCGCGGCCCGAGCAGGGGCTTGATGAGATTGTAGCGGTGCTGCGCTACTTCCCAGTCATCTGCCGATACATCCTCCAGCGAAATGCCCGGCAGGGGCGGTGGAGACAATGGTTCCGGCGCAGACTGGGTTGCTGCATCCAGATGTAGCACCAGCTTCTCGCCGGAGGCCACATCGCGGGCGAGCACCTTGTTCAGGTCGAGCAGGTGGAGGACGACGTACTCGCGATCACCCAGCACCAGCGTTGCGCCCTTCCCGATGAACATGACCGGCAACGCGGCGGTGTTCTTCGGCGGGCGCGGCATGGTCAGTCCTCAAGCCAGACGATGGAGTCCGGTCGAATCATAGCGTCCAGATCGATCTTGATGTGCTGCATTGCGACCAAGCGCCAGAGCGGAGCGGCGTAATGGGCGCGTTCTTCCGGTGAACTGGCGATGGCTTCCAGCAGCGCCGTGACGGTGCAGCGGCCTGCCGTTCGTGTGACTGCCTCAAGCAACTGCGCTTCCCGCTCCGGATCGGCTTCCAGATTGCGGTAGCGTCTCAGGAACTTCAGTGCCTGAAGGCGATGCGTGCGGATATCGTGTTCGGTGCGGATGACGAAGCGCCAGCCGCGTTCCTCGCAGTACTCCTCGGCTGTCTCGAACTTCTCGCGGTAGTCTTCGGCATTCTTGTCCAGATCGGATTGCGCTTTGACCTCGACCAGTTCACAGGTGATCCGGTCCTCGGACAGGTCGGCGTCATAGGTGACCAGAAGATCTGGCACGTAGCTGCGGCCTTTGGACAGCGGTAGGCGAACAGGCTGGGCTTCGTAGCGCACCACGCGCGGATCGAAGTCGAGAAGGAGCATGTACTCCTTCTCCAGCGTGGACTCGAAGTCGGCGGAGCCGCCTTTTGTGCGAGCAGTGGCGTGTCGGCCGGTGACGACCAGGTGGTTCTTGGGGATAGTGCGAACGGGACTCATGGCGGGAGAAGTACTTGTCTGAAGTTGATCAACTTCCGCGAGAAAAATCTTCCCGCAGTGTGCGCTTGCGATTGCCAACGTGCTCGGCATCGCCGAGAGCGAGCATGATTCATGCCGTCATTGTCGACTACTTGTTCTGCAAGTGGTGTTGGGCATGGGATGGGCTTGATCAAACTTTCCTTAAATGCTGGTTTAGCTGATAGGGGGCGCAGGTAAAATGAGTTGACACTAATGGCCTGTATAGGGTCTGCTTAGGCTTTCGGCAATCAATGGTTGACGAGTGCGTATCCCTGAATGCAGCGCTGCTTTTTCATCTTCCGTATTTTCGGACTCCCAAAAGTTGATCGATGCGCATATCTGGCCCATCTCCAGCGCCAGCTACGAGAACTGGACCCGTCAGTTCACCAGCCCAGAAGAGCGCTTTTTTGCGGCTGCACTGCTGTACTGCTTGAACCTCCGCTCACGCAAACAGTTCGAAGCCGGCCTGGTGTCCTTGTTCCGGGGAAACATCAGTCGTCAGCTCTTCCCTGATGAGCATGACCTGCATCTGAGTGACTTGCTCACGCGCGGTAATCACAAGGTTCGCCTAGTTCCGGTTATTTGTGATGACGATCCACCGACCAAATCGGGCCCTTTGGTGATGCGCCGGCTTCAACGCCTGCTGCGCTGCCACTCCAGCAGCATGGTGTGGCCGTGGCGCGGGGTTGAGTTGATGGACAAGGGTGCCGTCGATACCATCGTATTCGTGGACGATTTCCTCGGTGGCGGCAGCCAGTTCGAGAAGTTCTTCAACCGCTGGGGCTTCAACTCACGGCTTTCTTCTTCGCAGATGCTCTATGCACCAGTGACGGCGCACCAGCAGGGCCTGGATCACCTAGCTAGGCTCTGGCCCCAACTCCATGTCATTTGCGGCGAGCGCTTAGACAATGAGCATGGCTTCTTCTCAAACGATGTTTGGTCACGCGTGGGCCATGGCACGGTGTCCGCCCATGATGCGCAAGTGTGGTATGAAGCCTTTGCCAAGGCACGAAATATCGTGCCTTACAATCCTGTCGGCCACTTGGGTGTCGGCTCGCTGGCATTGACTTACGGCTTTGAGCACGCCACACCGAACAATTCACTGCCAGCGCTTTGGTACAAATCCCAAAGCTGGCAACCCTTGCTGGAGCGATGAGCGCATGACGACGCGGCTTCCGGACGCATTTCTCACGGTACGTAGCGAAGAAGGTCCTATAGACAAATGGGGCGATTTTATCGTACCTCCCTTCATCCATTCCTTGGGCATCAAGACTCAGACCAAAGCCTTTGTCATCGTGGGCGGACGCGGGTGCGGCAAGACCACCCTTCTTCGCTATTTTTGCCATCCTACTCAGTTCTCACCTAAGCGCAATGAGTTACCCGAAGACGCCTTCAGTCATATCGGCCTGTACTGGCGAGCCGACACGAACTTCCTGAACTCCTTCGTGGGCAACGAACAATCCGAATCGCGTTGGCGCGCAGCTTTTGAGCACGTCTTGGCCTGCGAGCTTGGGCGTGAATTGGTTTCTGCGCTTCGGTCCATCAACTGCAATGAAACCCGCCGGACTGCTTATGGTGGGCTGGACAAGCTGGATCTGACAGCCCTTCGCTCCTTTGACGCCGACTTTGGTCAATCACTGGAGAGCGTAGAACGCGTGCTATCGCGTAGGAGCGGTGAACTTGCCATCTGGCTCAACAACATGGAACAGGAGCCGACACCTCGGTTCATTCCCTTGACAGCCTTCTTGAATGCGTTCGTCGACACCATTCGAGCGCAGCTTCCCTACTTGGCAAAGTCCACCTTCGTCATCTTCATCGACGAATACGAAAACATGCGTGTGGAGCAGCAGAAGTTCATCAACGGACTTCTGAAGCACGGCATCCCCCCGCTGCTGTTCAACATTGCAATGAAAAGGAATGGCTTTCAGGTCAAGGAAACCCTCGGCCCGGAGTCCATTGAAGCCATTTCCGACTATCGCGAAGTCGATATAGAAAATGAGTTGATGGATGGCTTTGAACTCTTCGCTGCCGAATTAATGTTCTTCCGGCTTGCAGAGCTTCGTCCAGACCTGGCTAGCTTACTGGTGGTAGATACCGATCAGCTGACCTCCGTAGACAGGGTCAGCGAACGGTTTGGTAATGATACTTACCGGCGCAAAGTCGTAAGCGCCGCCGAACAGATGTTGCCACGCATTACTGAGCGCGAAGCAGCAGAAATCATTGTAGGCGATGATCGGCTTCGTTCTCGATTGATACGAAATATTGCCAGCGCACTAGAGAGCAGGTCTTCGAAGCTTTCTCCCGAATCCTTCATCAGTGAAATGATTCCTTGGGCATCCGTGATCATGCCCGCACTATTGTCCCGACCTCGGGAATCACCCACCGAACTGCAGGCCGAACTGCGCAAGCAGGAGGAAGGCAAGGATACTCGCTTTGCCTATGGCCACGACTTAATCATGACCAATCTATGGGGGTGTATCAACGCGCTGTATATGGATGCGCAGCGGACCTCCGTGCTCTTCAGCGGCTTTGGGGCCTTGACGTTGATGACACGCGGAAACGTCAGGCACTTCATCGACCTCGTCCACCGCATCTTCTTAGCCTACGAGCGGAACGGGAAGGTTGGCGTTGACCTGCCTGAAGTCGAAGCCCATATTCAGATGGATGCTATTCGCCAAGCCAGCGATGCGATCCTAGCCAAGGTTAAGGGGCACGGAAAGTTCGGCCCCCAGTTGCACGCTATGGCCCAGTGTCTGGGATCGATATTCCGGGAGCGACATCGCACAGCACGCCAGTCCGAGCCGGAAATCAATCATTTCGTGCTCGGAACGGGCGAAGTGACTGCTCACCTACAGAATTATCTGGATGAAGCTGAGAAGTGGTCGGTTCTATCCGTTACGCGCGAGACCAAAATGAAGAACGCGGCGATGATCACCTATGATTACATCCTTAACCCGGTTTTTGCGCCATTTTTTCAGATATCCTTTCGCAAGAAGCGGAGCCTGAAACTGGATGCCGAACATTTACGCCTCATGCTGGAGGGCGATCAGGGGCAACGAAACCAATTGGTCCGCGAGCTGGGGCGACGTGAGGACGATGCTATGGACTTATTTTCGGGTGCGAACTGACGTGGGCGTTTTTACCAACGGTGCCTTCAAGTTCTTTTCCAGCACCGCGCCCGAGCTCGATGACGCATGGCTGGCATGTGATATGGCACTGGTCGGCGAAGCGGTCGATGATAGAGGCGAGGCCAGTATCCAAGCCATTTCGCAGAGCGCAAGAGAGATGCTCACACTGCGCTTTGATGTCCTGAATCAGGCGTTTTATTTGAACGGCGTAGAGACACGATTTTCTGATTTCCGGGCTAAGCTCCATAAGGAAGCCGTCATCCTTATTGACGGTACAACACTAGGCTTTGGCGAGATACTGCAGTCAGTGAGGTTTGCAAAATCTAATGGCTGCCGGGAGCTACGTTTCTTGTACGCCGAACCCAAGTCCTACTCCGGCAGTGTGCCATTGGAAGGCCATGCCCAGGCAATCGATCACCGGCTTACCACTAACTGTAGCTTCTCCACTGTACAGGGCTTCGCTCAGGAATATTCCAGTAGCCGCCTCTGCTCACATGTTTTTATGCTCGGCTTTGAGCCCTCGCGCCTGCTTAGTGCCATTGAGCAGCGGCAGTTCAGCAACGACACCAGACGCCTATTCGCCATCGTAGGTGTTCCCGCGTTCCAGGCAGGCTGGGAAGCCTTCAGTATTCGCCCACATCTGGATGCATTGGCCGACATTGCCATCGGCGAGAACCAGATTTACTACTGCCAGGCCAATTCGGTTCGCGAAGCTTATATAACGCTGTGGTCGCTCTACCGCGAGCTTGGTGATGAGAATGGTTGCTTCTATGTCTCTCCGTTAGGCACCAAGCCGCACAGCGTAGCTGCGGCCCTATTCCTAGTGGAAACCAAAGGTGCCGATGCCTGTACCTCGCTCTATTACGACCACCCCGAGCGCGTCAAACACCGCTCCAAGGACGTTGGCCAGTGGCACTGTGTCAGAGTCACGCTGATTTAGGCGGGCAGTAAGGGCATGGACGCCAAGGTCTGTACAGTCAGGTGTTTGGCACAGCTTCCCGCAGCGTGAGCCAAGCGCCACTCCGTTCCAAAAGAGCTAGATAAGGTCTGCCACACCCGCTGACGGTAACGTTCCGGCACAGTAAGCCGGTAGACCGAGTCCGTATAGGGACCGGCACCACCATGGACGCGCGCCTGCCTAGCAATGCAGCGGCTTCCTACCCGCGCGATCAGCATGTCGCCAGAACGGGCGATCTGGTGCCCGGTTAGTTCGCCACCTTTCAGATGCACATCGCTTCCGTGGACGTCCAGATCCGTGGTGTGGAATGCCTTCAGCCCCAAGCGCTTGTAATCAGCATTCGAGCGGCTCCCTCTGGTAATTAAGGCCCCGCTCGATGCCAGCGTGTCCCGCATGCACGACAGATCCACACCAAGGCGTTCAATGGTGCGGTGGTAGTCAATGTCCAAGCTAGTTCGTGCCGCAATCTGATCGATGACCAGCTCGTCGACGATGTCTCCTTCCGCGGTGGCTTTGCGAAGCACAACGCGTCGCTTACGGGCAACTGCTTTGCGCCCGGAGATTAGGTGTGCACACACTTGTGCACGATCAAAGACCTTCTCAGGAAGCTGGGTAACGACCAGCTCCCCCATCTCTCGAGCGAGCGTCGTGCGAATCCCCGCGTAAGTTGGATCGCAGAGGATGGGTGAGGCCACAATGAAGCCCAGACTAGTGCCGCGGACCGCCATTTTCCATGCCTTGACCAAGAAGGCGACATCTCTACGCAACCAAGTACCTTCGGGCTCAAAACCCAGACTGGATTGTCTTACTTCGCATGTCAGAGTATCCGTGACCGCCATATGGCCGAAGGGTGGGTTGGACAGAATCCAGCTCGGCGGGCGGGATGGCTGCCAATGGCCATTTAGCAGATCCATCTGCACGATGCATCGATTGCGCCTGGGGTTCTGATTCAGCTCTATCACTAACTCTGGATCGACTTCCAACAAGGTAGCTCGCGCGGTCGGGTGCTTGCGCTGTGCCGCGTCGCTGAGCGCGCCTTCCCCCGCGCCCAAGTCAAGCAGCGAGGTCACGCCTTCAACCGGCACAGGGAGTGACCGCACCAACAGATCAGCAACAGCCTGCGGTGTGAACACCTGGCCGTATGCATCTGCACGATTCCGGGCCATGCGGTAGCGAAGGTCGGCCATCTGAGCAGCTCCTCTGTAGACACCTTGCATTCTGTATGCAAATTTGCACAATGTCCATATGGATCGCGCAAGCGGCTTGGCCGCACTCAACACAGTCATAGCCCGCCGCATAGCAACACAAAGTGCGATAGCCCGTGCAGTTGGGGTGCACCAGTCCCAGGTGTCAAGGATCGCTTCGGGCCACTTCAGAAGGTTGGATGGACATGCTCTGAAGGTATGCAAATATGCATATTCCTTAGTTATCCAGCGTAATGGAATTGGAAGTGCACATGCCGAAGACTTGGGAAGAAAGATGCTAGTGTTGGCCAACACTCAGCCCGAAGTGGCAACTGCATTGGGTGTCATGCTGGATGCAATGCTCAATCAGTCGTCCAGTGACAACGAAGCTGGTCCTGGAGAGCTGGCCCCGGAAATTTGAACAGTGCGATAGGTGGATTGCCTGCTCACTGAGGCGATGATGATCGCTATAGAAAGAGCAGATTCATGGCAAGACGACCCCGCCGCAACCACTCGCCGGCCTTCAAGGCCAAAGTGGCCCTGGCCGCCATCCGTGGCGACAAGACACTGGCCGAGCTGACCCAGCAGTTCGATGTTCATCCCAACCAGATCACGCAGTGGCGCAGCCAGTTACTGGAGAACGCCGCAGGAGCGTTCGGTGCCACCGAGTCCGGCCCGCCGCCGGTAGATGTCAAGGCGCTGCACGCCAAGATCGGGGAGTTGACGCTGGAGAACGATTTTTTAGAAGGCGCGCTCACCAAAGCGGGTTTGCTGAGCGCAAAGCGATGATCGACCGCAGCCACCCCTTGCCCTTGAGCCGCCAAGCCAAGTGTGCCGGCATCAGTCGTGGCAGCGTATATTCCCTGCCGCGTCCGGTTTCGCCGGAAGACTTGGCGCTGATGCGCCGGATCGACGAGCTGCATCTGGAGCTGCCGTTTGCCGGCAGCCGGATGCTGCGCGATCTTCTCAAACAGGAAGGCATTGCCGTGGGCCGCAAGCACGTGGCCACGCTGATGCGGCGCATGGGCATTGAGGCGCTGTACCGCAAGCCCAATACCTCCCGCAGGCACCCGGAGCACAAGGTCTATCCGTACCTGCTGCGGGGCCTGAAGATCGACCGGCCCAACCAGGCTTGGGCGATGGACATCACCTACATCCCGATGGCCCGCGGCTTCGTCTATCTGGCGGCCGTGATCGACTGGTACAGCCGCCGTGCACTGGCCTGGCGGGTCTCGAACACGATGGACGCCGACTTCTGCCTGGAGGCCGTGAAAGAAGCCATCGCCCGGCACGCCCCCCCCGGAGATCTTCAACACCGATCAAGGCAGTCAGTTCAGCAGTCAGGCCTTCACCGGGTTGCTCAAGCAGCACGGCATCGCCATCAGCATGGACGGCAAGGGCTGCTGGCGCGACAACGTGTTCATCGAGCGGCTGTGGAAGTCGGTCAAGTACGAGGAGGTCTATCTGCGTGCCTACGACAGCGTCAGCCACGCCAGAAGCGCACTGGGGCGCTACCTGGACTTCTACAACCAGCGCAGGCCGCACACCGCGCTTGATCGGCTCACACCCGATCTGCTCTACTTCAACCAGTCGCTGCCCTGGCCAAAGGCAGCTTGAACCCGCAGGCGATCCACTTATCGAACTCAGCTCGACTGTTCAAACGAATGGGGCCAGCTCTAGGGTTCGCTCAAGCAATGCGTGATTGTGCTGACCCAGCACGAGTACGGCGCCCTAGTGAGCTTCTCCTACAACGTTGGCAGCCGTGCGTTCTGCCTGTCCGACGCTGGTATGCAAACTCAACGTTGAGGACTACGCCTGAGCCTGTGCAGGGTTGCTGCATTGGCGCTTCTTCCGGGGCAAGGACTGCGCGCTGCCCACCAACGCGCGGCTCTGCGGCGGGTCGGCCAAACGGCGCAGGCCGAACACCGCCAGTGCCTCGGAGAAGCTGAACCATGACGCTGATTCCTTGGCCGTATCGGTGGGTGAGGACACCGATGTGCATGCTTGGGTATCCGTGATCGACGACCTGCTCAGTGATGGCGATACATTGATGAGCGTTGCTGCTGGTAACAACGGCGAAATGGATCGAACAGTGGACAATGCCCGAGTGCAGGTGCCCTCGGACTGCGTCAACGTGTGTCCGTAGGCGCCGCCGACAACGTGGATGCGACGTGGTCACGTGTCGCCTACAGCGCCGTTGGTCCCCCGACAGTGCCTTTTCGTGATGACTACTTCATTAATTCCATCAACTTCCCGAACCTTTGGCGCTTTGGCGTGTTGAGCACGGATCACACTTTGCTCCCCCCGGACGGGTGAGACAGTCTCATGGACTTGGGCCGTTTCTCTCATGGACTTTGACTGAAAGATGCTATCTTCATCTGTAAATTTCTCATTTACTTCGACTCATTGACAGTGGTCAGCACTCCATAGGCTGAATGTCCGATTCGCCTTTAAGCCCCCTCTTCCCTGCTTGCGGGGGAGAAGGTTGGGGTGTGGGGGATTTCGCGACAGAGCGGATAGCCCGGACAAGCAACAGGCATTCGGGCTCGGCCTTTCCCATGTTCCGTCAGTGCCGCCCTTGCGTGGCTGTGTCCTGCCGGCTACCGGGCTGTCAGAGTTTGGGTGGGAGTCTGGGCTTGGTCATGTGCCAAGCCACTCCTTGTCACGCCGCGACAGGCGGCACGGACGGGCTGTTGGGGCTGTCGTCAGGGTGCTCGTTGTCGTTGGCCGGTGCATCGCGCCAGCGCCAGTCGGCCGGGGTCAGGGCCGGCATGCC
>LSQX01021340.1_pt2 | contig 11336 bp, 10 predicted proteins | sample 654561 | NCBI WGS metagenome assembly LSQX01 (sample SAMN04489861, study PRJNA283612) | anaerobic digester metagenome | isolation source: 4 biogas reactors fed with cattle manure at either 37C or 55C with and... | place: Denmark: Kongens Lyngby | collected 2014 | reverse complement strand
GAATAAAAGTAGGATAAATAAAAGCGGAATAAATAAAGGCAGAATTAGTAAAGGCAGAATTAGTAAAGTAGCTCAATAGGCATAAAAGCCGAATAAAACACAAAGCGATTGTAATAATCAATTAAAAAAGCTCATAAAAAAATAAAAACCGACTACAGGAGAGAGTAATTTATGGAAAAACCAGTTTTTTATCTGGACAGAGTAGGAGAAGAAAACACTGAAGCTGTTATTGGGGCTGCAGCAAAAAGAGCAGCAGAGCTTGGAATCTCACATATCGTAGTTGCCAGTACAAGCGGAAAAACTGCCTTAAAGATGGCAGAGGCGGTAAAAGGCAGCAACATAAAGGTAATTGGGGTTAGTCACCAGTACGGGCAGAAAGAGAAAGGCGAATGGGAAGTGGGAGAAGAGTACAGAAAGAAACTCGAAGAGCTTGGAGCAGTGATTACTACCCAGTCGCACATGTTTTCCGGTATAGAACGTTCCATCACAAAGAAATTTGGAGGATATTCAAGGATCGAAGTAATATCAGATACCCTTCGCTCCCTCTTCGGAAAAGGTTTCAAAGTGGCTATAGAAGTTGCCATTATGGCAGCGGATTCAGGTCACATCCCGGTATCAGATGATACTGAAATCATCGCTATAGGAGGAACAAGATGGGGTGCAGATGTAGCTCTTGTGCTGAAGCCGGCTCACAGCAATGACTTCTTCTCCCTTCAGGTAAGGGAAATAATCGCAATGCCAAGGGCAAAAGAAGACTGATGCTGAAATAGATTGGGGAAAGAAAAAAGGAGATAAGGAAGACAGATGCAGCTTTTTATCTGTCCCGAACTCCTTCCAATCCCCAAAGATAAATATATCTGAGCGGCATCTATAACCGCGGCATGTCAGCAATATTTGAAATTCTCGATAAGGACGCAGGCGGCAGGATAGGAAAACTCAGGACTCCTCACGGAGTGGTTGAGACCCCTACAGTCATGCCTGTTATCAATCCGAACATCCAGCTTATTTCCCCGAAAGAAATGAGAAGTTTCGGGGCAGAGATTCTGATCACCAATTCCTACATTATTTACAGGAAAGAAGAACTGCGTACTGTCGCCCTTGAAAAAGGGTTACACGAACTCCTGGGTTTTGACGGCCCGATTATGACAGACTCCGGCTCTTTCCAGCTTTCAGTATATGGATCTGTGGAAGTTACAAATGAAGAGATCCTCGGGTTCCAGGAAAAAATAGGAAGCGACATTATAGTCCCACTTGATATCCCGACCCCTCCGGATGTCCATTTTAGAAGGGCGGAAGAAGAACTTGCGACCACAGCCGAGCGCCTTGAAGCTGCCCGCAAATTCATCCAGAGCAAACAGCTCCTCGCAGGTCCTGTCCAGGGTTCAACATATCCGGAACTCAGGGAAAAGGCTGCATCCCACCTTAAAGATTTGAATTTTGAAGTTTATCCCCTGGGAGCAGTTGTGCCTCTCATGGAATCCTACCGTTATGCAGAGCTTGTTGATGTAATTGCAGCATCCAAAAAAGGACTTTCTCCAACCTCACCTGTTCATCTTTTCGGGGCAGGGCACCCGATGATGTTTGCCCTTGCAGTTGCCCTTGGCTGCGACCTTTTTGATTCGGCAGCTTATGCCCTTTACGCAAAAGATGGTCGTTATATTACCTCAAACGGGACATACCACCTGGAGAAACTGAACTACCTGCCCTGTTCCTGTCCTGTTTGCTCCAGATATACTGCCGAAGAATTAAGAAAAGCTAAAAATAAAGAAGAACTTCTCGGGCGGCATAACCTTTATGCGACTTTTGCGGAAATCCGGCTTATTAAACAGTCCATTAAGGACGGAAAACTGCTTGAGCTTGTTGAGCAGCGCTGCCGTGCCCACCCGAAACTCCTTGACGGTCTGAAGAGGCTCTATACTCACTCTGCATGGCTGGAACAGTTTGACCCTGCAACTAAAGGCACTTATTTCTACTGTGGGCCGGAGTCTGCTTCCAGACCTGAGGTTCTACGTTTCGGGAAGCGTCTGGAAAGGTTTAGCATTGAAGGTTCGGCGATCATACGCACATCTCCGGTTAAAGGAGAAAAGGACTATGACCGGATTCTGACATTTAAAGCTCCATTCGGGACCTTCCCGGCAGAAATGGAAGAAGTGTATCCCTTCAATGCCGAGGTTCCAAAATTTCCGGACTACGAAGCTCTCAGCACGTCCCTGTCAAATACAATTAAACTGATGGATCTGAATCCCGGGGCAGAATTTACCTTTATCTGCGAAAAAGAGTTCCAGCATCCTTTAATTGAAGAAATCGGAAAAAAGGCAAAGCTTGTATACAGGGAAGCCTGGAAAAAAGAATAAGCAGGCTTAAAGACTGCAACTTGAATAGAACAGACTTCTATTAAGTTTTTGAGAATTGAAGGGTGGAATATCGGTTAGGTTTAGAACCCTGCTCAACAACCCTTCCAATTGTCTAACTTTCAACTCTCCCGCATTGGCAGAATCTTTCGGTAAAAAAGAAAAAGGAAACTTTTTTGAAATGCGAAAGTTTATAGGACTATTTGTAAACAAGCTCTTAAACCGAAAAAATCCCGAAACACGAAATTCCGGATACAGAAAACTCCTTATAAACCGAAAAACCAAAGGTGAAACTATTGTCCCTTACAGCAAGAATAGGGGAGCTCAGTCCCTACCTCCGGCTGCTGAGGCCCGAACTATACTATATGGACCTTACCCTCCCGGCCTCAAGTGCAATTCTCGCTTCTTACCTGGCAACCGGAGAGCTCCCCGAAATTCTCCCATTCCTGATTGCCGTAGTCGGAGGCTTTGCGGCCATAACCAGTTCATATGTCTTCAATGACTGCTGTGATATTGATATAGACACGATCAATCTTCCAGGCAGGCCCCTTCCTTCCTCAAAGGTTTCGAAAAACTCAGCAATGCTATATGCCGGGCTGCTTTTACTGATTGCGGGAGCTGCTGCTTTTTACCTGAACCCTGAATCTCTTGTGGTTCTCTTTATCGCAGCTGCAACCATAACAATTTACTCGATCTTTGCAAAAAGAAACACCTTTCTAAGTTTTCTGCCTGTGGGGATATCTTATGGTCTCGTGCCTATCGGGGTATGGCTTGCATTTGACCCGGCAGGGATCCTGAAAGGCAGTGATGGAGTAATTCTGCCCCTCCCAGCAATCTGTTTCGGTCTAATGATGTGCGTTACTGACTGGGCTTTTACACTCGGAGGAGTTGCCAGGGATGTGGAAGGGGACAGGTTAAAGGGTGCACCTACAATGCCCGTAACCTTCGGGATCCCCTTTACCGCCAGATTTGTGACCTTCTGGTGGATTGTAGGGGTTATTGCCTCGGTTATCATAGGCGGGTCAGCACATCTGGGCCCGGTATTTTTTGCAGGAGCCCTTGCTTCAGGACTCTGGATGCTCGCTCAGTGCATTGACTTTATAAAACACCCGACGCCTGAGAGAGGCGGAGCACTTTTCCTTAACGGCTCAAATTACAGGGCAGTAATGTTCGGGTCAATGATTCTGGATGTTGTGCTCTGCATATATATTGGGTCTTATACCTCCATACTCTGGTAAAAATCCCTGTTGGGAAGGATAGAAAAAAATGGACGCAGATATAATTGTAATCGGTGCATCTCCTGCAGGGCTCATGGCCGCCAGAAATGCCTGTGAGAAAGGTGCGGATGTGCTTTTGCTCGAAAGGAAAAAAGAGATAGGGAATCCACCCCACCCTGCAAATTCTTTTTTTAAGGGAATGCTTGACAGGTGCGGAGAAAAGGCAGACGCATCTTATGTTGTTCACCACCTCAAAGGGATGAAAATCATCTCCCCGGAAGGACACGAAGTAATAGTGGAAACTCCCGGCTATTCCATTGACAAGACAAAGTTTGACCGGTTTTATGCAGAGAAAGCCGCTAAAATCGGTGTTGATATCAGGACAGGAATCGAAGCAAAGGATATCTGGAGAGAAGGAAAGGAATTTGCTGTCAGCACTTCTGCCGGGAGGTTCAGGTCGAAACTTGTAATAATTTCTGACGGCATCAATTCGAAAATGGCTTCTCTTCTGGGTTTGAAAACAATGAAATACCCTGAAGATATCGCCTGGGGAACCGAGCTGGACATAAGAGCTCCAGGACTGGGTAAACCTGAAATGTTTGAGTATTATGTCGGGAACCATGCCCCTGGCTGGAAAACGACATATGCGCCCAGGGGAGGCAATAACGCAGCTATCGGTGCTTATGTGCGCAGGTGCGGAAAGGACGCGACCCCTTACCTGGATGCATGGGTCGAGCGTTTTAAAAAGCTTAAAGGGCTTGAAGAAATAGAGGTTGTCAGAAAACTTTCCGGAGGAGACCCTATCGTAACCATACCCGGGGAGTATATAACGGATGGAATAATGGTGGTTGGAGGAGCTGCAGGCCAGTCCGGGATAGGATATGCCATGAGGGCAGGACAGATATGCGGGGACGTGGCAGCGGATGCCGTAAAGAAAGGTGAGGTCTCAAAAAGTGTTCTCTCGGAATACAGGAAAACCTGGGAAAAGGAATTCAGGGCAGAGCACTACGTGGGCCGTATAGGGCTTGAGACTCTCAGGAAGATGACTGATGGGGAAATCGATGAGATGGCAGAAATATTTGAAAACGAAGACCTCTCCTTTATCCACGGCAGCGCTTTTGAACAGGCTATGCAGGTTTTTACGTTCATGTTGAAGAAGAAGCCTTCAGCCATGCTCAGGTACGGGGCATTTCTGAGAAACAAATAAACAGCAAAATAAACTAACAAAAACATAAATCAACGAAAGAAGTAAACAAAAGCTAAGGCGCTGAAAAGAAGGACCCGGAACTACTGAAAAAGAAGAACTGAAACATGTAATTGAACAACACGGAAAATAAAAGCCACCAGAAATCCAGATGCAGGGAAAATATGCAATACGAGTTTTACAAAAATCCCCTTTTCAGGGTTTATGCCGAAATTGAAGACGGATGCCTTGCGATGAAAACAGGCGGGGCAGTCTCTCCACTGATGAAAAACGTCCTTAAGGCAAATATCTCAATCTTTAACGGCGAAAAGCCTGCAAGAATAGAGGCTGACCGCCTGATCTATTCTACATGGATGCCCCCGATCCCGAGTTCTGGCTTTGACCGCCTTGTTAAAAGCCAGCTTTCATCAATGATAGGGAAAAACATTCCCGACCAGGTAACAATCTCGATTACAGAGGACTGCCCCAACAACTGCATCCACTGTGCCCTTCCTGATACGAAGAACAGAGCGAAACTTTCACCTGAAACAGTCAGGGATGTGATCGACCAGGTTCTCGAAATGGGTACGACCTTTGTTATCTTTGACGGGGGAGAACCTCTGACATATCCAGGTCTGGAAGAGCTTATAAGCTACGTTGACCCTGAAAAAGCCATTACCGGAATGTTCACTTCCGGGGTTGGGCTGACAGAAGAACGCGCAAGGAGCCTCAAGGCTGCAGGGCTTTACTCTCTTACGGTCAGTTTTGACAGCGCATATGAAGAAAAACACGACTATGTAAGGGGCAGGAAGGGAGTATTCAAAAGCGCGGTTGAAGCAGTTAAAAATGGGCTTGCTGCAGGGCTGCTTGTAAATATATACGTGGTGCTCTCACGGGACAATGTCAATGAACTTGATGAGCTTTATAACCTTGCAGCAGGCCTCGGAGCCCATGAACTCTCTTTCTATGAGATAGTGCCTACAGGCAGGTGGATGGACCACGCCTCCGAAATAATGACCCCAAAGGATATGAGAAAATTTGATAACTTTGTGGTTCAGGCACACGAAAAAGAAGGCCCGAGAATTTTTCCGATTCCGCTGGTTATGAGGACAACAGGCTGTATGGCAGGCAGGAAATGGCTGCATATCACGCCAGAAGGAAACATTCTGCCCTGCGCATGTATCCCCATTCCTTACGGGAATGTCCACAGAGACAGGGTGAAGGATATCTGGAAAAAAATCAGGAAAGACCCCGCATATAATGCAAAATGCTGCCTTATGAGGAATCCGGAGTTCAGAGAGAAATATCTGAAACTTCCAGAATGAGCTTCAGACTCAAAGCAAATTTTGAATTTTTCGAGCAGGCAGGGTAAAAAAGTCGAAGCGGCAAAAGGCAAAACTGGCAGCCAGAAAACAGGAATTCCTTTTTTTGATACGACATATGTAGTCTGAGCTTGCCTGCGCAGCAGCTAGTCTAAAGCACAGGATGCACGGAACTTAACTCGTAGAACAAACAGATACCTGTAAGGTTCTGATAATAGAAAAATAGACGCAGGTGAGAGCAAAGCTGCTTTCACGTGCAATTGAAATTAAAGATTCAATGAATCTATTTTGTGAGATTGATTAGACTAAACCAGACCTCTGAAGAGTCATCAGGTCTTCAGTGGTGAGCTTTGCTCCGCCCTTGAACTTCTCGAAAATGGATTTTGCATCTTTCTGGAGTTCCGACTTGACAACACGGGACTTTCCATCCTTGTCTTTCTTCTTAAGCTTGAAGATTTCTTTGTCAAGGTCTCTTATTTCCTTCTGGGCGTTGATGAAAATCTTGTGCTGTTCGTCAGCTGCTTCCTGGGCTTTTACAAATTCCCTGTGTGCAATGTCTGACTCTGCTCTGGTTCTGTCAGCTTCCTTGAAAGCTGCAATCATCTTCTCGTGGTATTCCTGTGCCTGCCTTGCATACTCTGCAAGCTCGTCATGGAACACTGAAGCTTCATCCCTGATTTTCTGGGCTTCGTCCAGGATATTTTTCAGTTCGAGGTTGCTCTCAAGCTGGACTTTTTTAACATGGTACTGTTTCTGAAGCTGCTGGATCTTACCAACGAGTTCTCTTTCCTTGGTGGTGCTCAGTACTTCTGTCTGCTGGGCGAATTCAAGGCGATCGATGTCTTTCCTTAAGGCTTTGATTGAGGGCCCGCCAAGGTTGTTCTGCTTTCTGATGGTGTCTGCCTTTGCAAACAGTTCATTTGCTCTGGCATTGGTCTCGTCGCGCTTATTCTTGTACTCACTGACTTTCTCGTTAATCTCGTCCCTGAGAACTTTTAATTCCTGGGCTTCGTTGATAAGGTCTTTCGTCTTCTTGTTGAGTTCGTTGCGCTTTGCGGCGAGAGCGCTGGCTTCAGCGTTAAGAGTATTCCTCTTCTCTTTGGATTCTTCAGAAATGTCCTTCAAATCTGATCTTTTTTTCTGCAATTCCTTTAGCATCTCTTATTGTGCCTCCCGGTCCAGCAAAAAAGCTGGCATTTTAGTAGTGTTCGATGTCGACATGCTGTGCCTGATTACAACATTGATAAGAAAGAGATTCAAGAACAGGGATTACGGCCCTCAGGTCTTTTACTGTTATGACCACGTCCGCATACTCCCTAAGGATGGGCTTTGGATTGAAAGCTATGGCAAAACCTGCTATCTCAAAAATACAGGCATCGTTTGCGCCGTCCCCGACAACCACACACTGCTCGGGCCTGACATTGTAGAGCTGTGCCAGTTCCTCGAACACCTTTGCTTTGGAATCACTTTGTGTGACAGGGCCGACAACTTCTCCCAGGAGATAGCCATCTTCCACAAGCAGTTCGTTAGAAACAACAAAATCGATACCAAGCGTTTTACCTATCCTCTCGGCGGCTATGGTAAACCCACCGGAAATCATAGCAGTCTTATAACCCCGACTTTTGACATACAGGACAAGTTCTGCTGCTCCCGGCATTAGATTTATCTGGTTTACAGCATCAAGGGCAGTTTCCACAGGAAGACCCTCAAGAAGTCTGACCCTTTCTGCAAGCGCTTGCTCGAAATCGAGGTCTCCATGCATCGCTCTATTCGTAATCTCCTCTACTTTGCTTACAACACCTGCAGCCCTGGCGAGCTCATCGATAGTCTCAGCGTCTATAAGGGTGCTATCCATATCAAAAACAATGAGTTTGTTTTCAGTAGAATCGTTTATAGGACAGTTCACTCAATCAAAACCTGGACCTGAATATCTATAGATATAGCGGGACAATTCCCGAAATAGGGCATACTGCCCGAAGTACCGTTTCAGAGGTACCCCCACAGTTTTAGATAATATATATGCCCTGACATTAAAAGCCCACCAACGGATAAGTTTGTCAAATTATAATGCGGGTTTCGCGAAAACAAAACCACAAAACAACAGCATTGATGTCAACGTTTTTGACTGAAATAAATCACATCCCTTTTAAGCTTTTCGGAGGAGCTGCAAAATATATCGAATAATGATGATAAATAGAGTAGATATATATAAAATAAAGGTGATAAGGGAAGGAAATTGCCAAAAGGATTATAAACCCTTTGGGAATTCCACTATTGAGAAAAAGGTCAACACAGGATTTTGAAAAAAATGGTCAACATAGGCTTTATAAAAATGGGCAACCTGGGAATGAGCCAGGTTATTAATCTGATCCAGGATGAAATTGCAGCACGAGAAGGAATCACTGTAAGAGTATTTGGTACCGGTGCTAAAATGGCTCCTGCCGATGCTGCAGACACTGAAAGCTTCAAGCAGTGGAATGCTGACTTTGTGGTAATTATCAGCCCGAACGCAGCAGCTCCAGGCCCTACCGCAGCCCGTGAAATCTGGAAAGATGTACCCTGCATCATAGTTTCAGACGGCCCTACGAAAAAAGAAGCTCGTGAGGCTTTTGAGCAGGAAGGTTTCGGATACATTATCCTGCCGGTAGATCCCCTTATCGGAGCAAAGAGGGAGTTCCTTGACTCTGTCGAGATGGCATCCTTTAACGCCGACGCTATGAAAGTGCTTTCCATCTGTGGTGTTGTAAGACTTATCCAGGAAGAACTTGACAAAGTGACAGAACAGGTCGCATCCGGAAAGTCAGGAAAGGACCTGGAACTCCCGCACATTTTCGCTAAACCCGAGAAATGTGTCGAACATGCAGGCTTTGCAAACCCCTATGCAAAGTCAAAAGCTCTTGCTGCCCTTCACATGGCTGAAAAGGTTGCTCAGGTCAACTTCCCTGCTTGCTTCATGTTGAAGGAAATCGAGCAGGTATGCCTTACAGCCGCAGCCGGACATGAGATTATGGGAGCTGCAGCACAGCTCGCAAACCAGGCAAGAGAAATAGAGAAATCCAATGACACCGTCTCCAGGATGCCCCATGCAAAGAACGGAGCCGTGTTGAAAAAAGTCAGGTTATATGAAAAGCCAGAGTAAATTCTGGGAAAATATCATTTGTGAAATAACCTGTTATTATTTCTGAAATAAACCTGTTATTAAAACTGGAGGGACTGAAAAGATGTCCCCTCTCAATTAAAAGAGATAGGGACAAAGTCCTCCAGCGAAAATACAATTAGTTTGTTGCTTCTTTAGAAGACTTTCTGGTAGTCTTCAATTTTGTATAGATTTTACGCTGTCATTTTTTTGCATCTTCAACTTCTTCCAGCACGGATGCGTATTCCAAAAAGACAGATGAAAGGTCAATTGTAGCCAGAAGGTCAACAATCCCTATAGCCGCAACAATTTTACCATCTCTGGAATGAAGAGGAGCAACTACGACATGTTTACCGCGATACACGCCCTCTGAAGGAGCTTCATGGATAACTTTGTCGGCTTTTAATACTTTTTCAAGTACAGGACCTGTATAGTCCCTGTCAATGACTTTTCCCTTTTCCAGTCTAAGGCCTTTTCTTTTCAGGCTTCTGATGGTTGTAGGGAGCCCGGTTAACGAATGTATTGCAACTGCTATTGACTCAAGTTCTTCAGGACCTGAATCTTCTGAGATACATAGGGAAATAATGTTTTCACCCCCAAAGATATTTGGCAACCAGTACAGGCAAAAAACAGGAATTTCATAACTGAAAAATGAACTCCATTTTTTTTGCCATATTTAGATTATATTTCCAAAGAATATATAATCACTTCTCATTTTCAAGGGCTTTTATCAGCGCCTGTTTATGCAATTCTCCTGATTCATGAATACCTCCAAGGTCACCCCTTGCCGCCCTACAGGGATAGTGCTGGATTAAGAGGCCGGCTTTCGGAGGAGCGTCCTTTACAGGCACCCCGACAATTTCCTTTGCCATATGCCACGTACTCCCGCAAGGAGCTCCTTTTAAAACCTTAACTTCAGCGATTTTCCCGTTTTCAGTCCTGACTTCCAGAACAGGAGACCCGAAAATCTCAGCAAAGGGTTTATTGTATAAGTTGGGCTCGAGGGTACAGCAAATTTCGTCTACTTCTATATCCATTCCGGAAATTTCTGAAATCTTTTTAAGTTCAGGGACTGATGCCCTGGAAGGTCCTCCAGGAACAATTAAAGATCGGACCCCGGCTTCTGCGGCAAGCTTTGCAATTGCCTGAGTAAGGTCAGGATGAAGGGAATAACTAACCACGATCTCGGCAGAAAAGATATTCCTGTCGAAATCGAGGTTTTCCAGGAATTCGTCAGGCTCCTCAATGAATACAGGCACGAACTCAGGCAGATCGGCAGTTACAACCGAGAAATCACTGTGTTCCTTTATGGTTTCAATAAGGCGGTGCCCGTACTTGCCCCTTGTGATAACTCCTATTACGGTCATTACTAAGCTATTTTTAATGTTTACATAAATAGATACTCATTTTATCCGGAACACTGTCCTGTTAGTTGCCGCTGGCTCCTGCAGGCTATAAATACAGATAACGCGTTTCAATAAAACCTGTTAAAACCTGTTAAGAAAAGATAAAAAGGCGGTCTTTATGAGAGGCAAACTGATCACACTCGAGGGTATTGATGGTTCAGGCAAAAGTACAGTTGCAAAAAAAATTCAGGAAAACCCTGAGATTCAGGTATTTGACCCGGTATTTACCAGGGAGCCAACCAGAGGTACACTTACAGGAACTGCCGTAGAAAATGCTATCCAGTCTGAAACTGACCAGCTTGCTGAGCTGTTTCTTTTTACAGCTGACCATGCGGAACATCTGGCAAAGCTTGTAAAGCCTGCACTTGCAAATGGAAAAAACGTAATTTCTGACCGCTATTCAGATAGCCGCTATGCTTATCAGGGAGTTACCCTTAAAAGCAGGTTTGAAAATCCTCTTGAGTGGGTCAGGAGCCTGCACTCAGGATGGACAGTTGTCCCGGATCTTACTTTTCTTTTCGATATAGAACCTGAAATCGCAGTTGAAAGGTGTGGAAAACGAGGAGAACAGACCAAATTTGAGAAAATAGAGTTTTTACAAAATGTCCGAGAAAATTTTCTTATCCTTGCCGCAGAAGATCCGGGTCGTTTCGTGGTAATAGATGCCTCTCGCCCCCAGGAAGAAGTAGAGAAAAAAGTAATTAAAAAGGTTCTTGAGTTT
>LSQX01155790.1_pt1 | contig 11337 bp, 8 predicted proteins | sample 654561 | NCBI WGS metagenome assembly LSQX01 (sample SAMN04489861, study PRJNA283612) | anaerobic digester metagenome | isolation source: 4 biogas reactors fed with cattle manure at either 37C or 55C with and... | place: Denmark: Kongens Lyngby | collected 2014 | reverse complement strand
TCTATAGTTTTGCCCTCTCTACCTTGCTGGACTATTTAGCACTATATTAAAAAATAGGGAAACTCAAAATTTTACAGGCATTGAAACATACCCGAAAAAAATATATAATTATATGCAAGGTTCTTTAGTTCATGTTATTAATTTGTAAAAATATTGTCACTTAGGAAGAATAGAAATATAGCTTTCGCTACCATTATTGCTTTAACAGCTATTTGAAACCAAATAGCCATGGGAAAAAGCGGAGTAATATTTTTTACTTATTCCTTAGCATATAGGAGGAATTACAATGAAAACAAAAGTTATTGCTTTGACTGTAGTAATACTGCTTATAGCCTCTTTAACAGCCGTATACATAAATAGTCAGAAGAAAAATCCGTCGAACGATGATAGTTTATCAAAACCTTTCGGTTATAATGCCCTTAAAATAGACGGAGAGTATGTAAGTACCGACATATTTTCCGAGGAAAATAATAAGTTTTTTAAAAGATGGAGTACAAACGGCGAAATGCTACAAAAAAGCGATGAGGAACGTAACGATATCCTGCTCGACCAAATAATTGAAAGAGTTGTACTAGATGACTATGTAGTTAACAAATCGGGTATAACAGTTACAGATGATGAAGTTATGCAATATATAGAAAAACACATAAAAACCCGCTTTAAAGATTCCCATCAACTGTCAGCTTTTATGCAATCCCAAAACTATAGTGATGAAGAATCTATGAAAGAAGGTATACATGACTACCTGCTAAGACACAGATGTTATTTAAAGGGTGTAGGCGAAGAAGATTTTACTGTTGATAGCAAAGTAATCGAAGAGGAATACGGAATGCACAAAATGATCAACAGGGGTGTTGATTTCAGGCATATTTATATTTCCAATTCAAAAAGAACAGATGACGAAGCCTTAGCATTGTCAAATGAAATATATTCCAAATTGTCTTCCGGAGAAAGCTTTGAGGAACTTGTAAAGGAATATTCTGATGATGAAGGTACAAAAGAAAACGGCGGATTGATAAAGGACGCTGTTTACAATATTTCCAAGAGTAATTTATTCGATCTGATTTTTGAAGCACAAACTGGACAACTTCTTTCTCCTGTCAAAATGGACGATGGTTATGAGATAGTTTATGTTGAGAGAAATGAAGCATTTTATCGTACTTTAGAGGAATATACCGAGATTCTTACTGTTAATGAATTTTTAAATTCAGATAAATATAAAAGCTGGATTGAAAAAATAAAAAAAGAATACGATATAGAGATTGAAGGGCATCCATTCAAGGCTTTCAAACTTTATAAAAACAATAACTACGGCGAAGCTGCAAAAGAATACGAAGCTGCATACGAGGACGAAAACAATATTTTTTATCTTGAAAAAGCATGCGAATCGCATGTTCTGTCTGAAAATTGGATCGAACTGATAAGGGTGAGTGAAATAGGAATTAAAAAAGCTCCCGACAGGATTGATGTTCATCTGTATAACGGTCATGGTCTTTACAAAAACGGTCAGACTGAAAAAGGGCTTAACGTTCTGAAAAAAGCAGAATCCATTGCAAAAGACAACTCTTATCTGTTGAGCTTGGTGCATAAAACATACACAGATATCGGGCTTGACCAAGAAGCACAAAGGATAACTGATAAAATCAGTGGCAAACTGTATTGAACAAGATAAAGTTTTTATCTGCTTCAGTTTCAGAATTTTGGGATTACCTATTATTCCCTATATGTTTATTTTGTGAATTTGTACATTTTTAAATATATTTTTGTTATACTTTTAATAATGTTTGCGCTTTTAGTCGTATTTCAATTATATTTTGCGTATAAATCATCATGTTAATTCGGAGGAGTTCATGAAAAAACTACTAATAATAAAAATATTATCTATTTTATTTATTTTATCTACTTGTAAAGTTCATGCTGAGCCCTTGATAAATGCTGAATCATATATACTTATAGACTCAAAAACAGGTCTTGCCCTAGCAGAATACAATTCTAATAAAAAATTATACCCTGCAAGTACAACTAAAATAGTGACAGCAATTCTAGCTGTTGAACATGGTAATATGAATGATCTTCTGACCGTAAGCCAATCTGCTATTGACAGTATTGGTCCAGGCGGCATGCATATGGGACTGATGGCAGGAGAACAACTTGAATTAAAGCATATAACAAATGCACTTTTAGTACAGTCTGCAAACGAAACAGCTTATGCCATTGCAGAACATCTGGCACCTTCAAGGGAAAATTTTTACGATATGATGAATGAAAAAGCAAGGGAACTTGGTGCTACAAACACACATTTTGTCAACCCTTGCGGTATGGATAATGAAAAGGGAGGAGAAAACCATATAAGCACTGCCAATGATTTTGCTAAAATTTCCCGATACGCAATGTCTCTTCCAGAATTCAGGGATATTGCGTCAAAAACAAATTATATCATACCCCCAACAAACAAACACCCTAACGAAGTAACTTTATATACAACAAATAGGCTTATGACCCTATCCAAATACAAATCCGATTATTATACAAACATAACCGGAATCAAGACAGGCTATACAGACAGGGCAGGCTATAATCTTGTTTCATCTGCTCAAAACGGTGAAGGAATGGAACTTATTGCTGTTGTATTTGGCGTAAGAGAAGCAAATGATAAGATATTTGACTACTCTAAAGAACTTTTGGAGTATGGCTTTAAAAACTATTCTGTGCAGCAGGTGGTTTCAAAATATGAGCAGGTAGGTAAAGCCATTGTCTCTGACGCCGAAAACCCCGAATTGGAACTGTTTGCAGCAGATACCCTTGATTGTGTACTACCGGTAGATGCTGATGAATGGATCCAAGATATTCAGAAGAATATAAACATTATGGATAATATCAGTGCTCCTGTAAAAGAAGGGGATGTACTCGGAGTTATTGAGGTAAAACTGGACGGTACACTTCTTGGAGAAGTTAACCTGATAGCTTTAAGAAATGTTGAAAAGCTTATTCCCCCTGCTCCAAAGGATTTAATGTATGAAACAATAAGTGACCCTGTCTTTAAAAAGGTCGTCATAGGTGCTTTAATCTTCCTATTATTGTTTACAGCTTTAAAGTTTACTTTACGCAGAATTTCAAGGTCAATAAAAAGCAAGAATTAGAAATTGCTTAATCAGGCACTTCATAAATTGTTTATTGTTTATTGTTTATTGTTTATTGTTTACTTTTATTATATAGTGAGAAATATTATTATATAATATAAGTATATAAGTGATTGAATTACAATATAAGGGAGTGAATAAAATGAATCCTTTACATGTTTATGAAGCAAGACGGATAAAAGACCTCAAAGACATGATTGAGCAAAGCACAAATCTGTTTGGAGATAAAAATGCATTTTATATAAAGGTTGGAGAAAACTATAGAGGTATTAAGTACAGTGAATTCAAAAATGACATCGACGCCTTGGGTTCTTCTCTTTTGGAATTGGGTCTAAAAAACAAATTCATTGCAGTTATTGGAGAAAACCGTTATGAATGGTGCGTAACATATCTTGCTACTGTTAATGGCACAGGCATCATAGTTCCGCTTGACAAAGAACTTCCCTTGGTAGAAATTGAAAACCTTTTAAAAAGGTCAAACGCAAGTGCTATTGCGTATTCCGGCAAATTCCATGAAAGTATGAAAAAAATTTCGGCAAACTTAAGCAATATTAAATATTTTATTAATATGGATCTAAGCCAAAATGAAAGTGATAAATACTTATCTTATAAAGCACTCATTGAAAAAGGTCGCAAAATAATAGAATCCGGAAATAGGGATTATCTTGATGCAAGTATTGATGAAAATGCGTTGAACATGCTGATATTTACTTCAGGAACTACCGATCTTGCCAAAGGGGTTATGTTGTCCCATAAAAATATTTCATCCGATATAGTATCCGTTATCTCATCAATCCATATAGACAGCAATGATTCCGTTCTTTCCATTCTTCCTCTGCACCACACATATGAATGTACTGCAGGATTTCTTACAATGATATACAGTGGTGTATGTATATCTTTTAATGAAGGTCTTAAGCACATAGGCAAAAACCTTAAGGAAACAAGTCCTACTATTCTAATCTTGGTTCCTCTCATACTTGAAGGTATGTATAAAAAAATATGGGATCAGGCTTCCAAAAAGAAAATGCTAAAATTCAAACTTAAAATGGGTTTGTTGTTAAGCAACTTTTTGTACAATAGCTTTAAAGTGGATATTAGAAGAAAGCTATTTAAGCAAGTAATAGACAATGTGGGAGGAAAAATAAGGTTGGTCATTTCAGGAGCGGCAGCTGTAGACCCACAGGTCTCGAAAGGCTTCAGGTCGATGGGAATTCCAATTTTGCAAGGGTATGGTCTTACTGAAGCTTCGCCCATAGTCACAGTTAACAGAGAAAATAATTATAGAGATGACTCAATTGGTCTTGCAATTCCAGGCGTCCAAGTAAAAATTCACAATCCTGACAGCAACGGTCTAGGAGAAATCATTACTTCCGGGGATAATATTATGATGGGATATTTCGACAATGAAGAAGCCACAAGCAAGGTTATTTGTGATGGATGGCTTTTCACGGGAGATATCGGTAAAACGGATGAAAATGGCTTTGTGTATGTAACCGGAAGGCAAAAGAACGTGATTGTAACGAAAAACGGGAAAAATGTATTCCCCGAAGAGGTTGAGGCTTATATAAATAAAAGTCCTTATATTAAAGAATCCCTTGTTACCGGCAATAATAACGAAAAAAACGGTGACACCATTGTTACCGCTCAAATTGTACCGGATATCGGCGCAATAAAATCTAAACTGAAAAAAGAAAATTTATCAAATGATGAAATTTACAAGCTGATAAAGTCAGAATTAAAATCCATCAATAAAAATATGCCACTCTACAAAAGGGTTCAGGAAATCAATATAAGAGAGAATGAGTTTGCCAAAACTACAACAAAGAAAATTAAACGATATCTTGAATAATAATGTATTAGGGGCACGTTAGCCCCTCCCTGCTCCCAGACGTATCCATTATGCGAAACGGCTTTTCTTTTTATCTTCCCAACATTTTTCCATCCGACCATAATCTTTCAAGATTATAGAATTCCCTATCCTCTTCATGAAATATATGAACTATTACTGACCCGTAATCCAAAAGAATCCATCTAGCACTGTTGTAACCCTGCTTATTATTAAAAAGTTGCACTCCGGACTCTTTAAGCTTTGTTTCTACTTCATCCGCCATAGCTTTTATATGAGTAGTAGAAGTCCCGCTACAAATAACAAAATAATCAGCAAGTACCGTTACATTCTTAATATCTATTGTACTTACATCCTTTGCTTTCTTGTCTTCTAATATTTCAACTATTTTACCAGCAAATACATCCGATTCCAATAAAGTTTCCTTCCTTTCATAAAATTTTATTTACTCAGAATATTATAACACTAAAACTGTCGTTTTGTAAATTTTTGCTTCTTTCACTTTACATTCTCTTTATTGCATCCATCAGTATATAATTCCTTGCCTTCACTGAATCCTGATGAATAAGGGTTCCTTTTAATATAACATGAATTATTCCTTGCTCAAGAGAAGCAAGTACTGCCCCATCAAGGTCTTTAAATGCTGTATTCCTGACCTTGCCCACACCGGGGAAATCCCTTCCCGGCTCTATATAATCCGCAATAAAGACTATTTTTTCAAGTATGCTCATATTTTCCTTCCCTGTAGTATGGCAATATATTGCACTTAATATGTCTTCATCATCAACACCGTACTCTTCCTTTGCAATATAAGAACCTGCTGGACCATGCAAAAGTACCGGATTCATAAACGATATATCATCTATGTATATACCCTTGCTTTCACAATACTTTAATGTTTCCTTTTTATCAAAACGCCTTGCACAATCGTGCAACAAACCGGCTAAAGCAGCCTTATGCTCGTTTTCCTTATGCCTTGCGGCAAGTTCCTGTGCAGCTTTCATAACATTTACCGAATGAACAAACCTTTTATATGGCAAGGATTTTTCAAGCTGTATTTTTATATCCTCCAGCGTCATTAATCTAAACCCCTTTAAAATTTCTCAAATATATAACCCATTTTCTCTGATATATTTTTCTACGGTTTCAGGAAGCAGGTACCTGACGGACTTACCTTCCTTTACCTTATTTCTTATCAATGTAGAAGATATGTCTATCAGCGGTATTTCAGCCTTATGTATTTTTGCTGAATAATGATTTTCAAAAAAATGTATCCGCTCATCAAACCCACTCACATCATATCCCGGTCTTAATGCTGCAATAAATTCACATATTTTAAATACTTCCTCATAGCACTTCCAGTTAAATAAATCGTGCAGTACATCCGCTCCTATCAAATAAAATAAACAAGCATCTTCACCGTAAGTCTCCCTTAACTCTTTTAAAGTGTCTATCGTATAAGTATAACCCTTTCTTTCAATCTCAATCCTCGATACCAGAAACCCGGAATTCCCGCTTGTGGCTTTACACACCATATTAAACCTGTGTTCAACATCCGAAACATCATAAAGGTTTTTATGGGGTGGCTTACCAGAAGGCAAAAATATTATTTTATCCAAGCCGAATTCTTCCTTTATCATCTCTGCAATAATCAAATGGCCGGTATGTATCGGGTTAAATGTTCCACCCATGACAGCTATCCGCTTATCAACAACATTTTTCATATCTTCATCCTTCATTTTTAAGCATTATTATAACATACTGCAATATACAGCTGCAAACAAAAAAGTAGAAAAAGCCTGACAATATACAAAAAATGCAAAATAATAAACCTATCCTTCTTCTGTCCCTATAAAAACAGGCCAGCAATAAGAAGTCGCCAGCCTATTTTTAGGCCTCTTGGAATGAAATGAAAGAGGCAAAATTGAGTACCCTCAATGGGTACTCAATTTTATTATATAATTATTTACACTTTTAAACTTACTGTAATGTAGGAACTGTCCAATCAACCCATTTTGATTTATCAAAAGTGCCTGTTGCCCTGAATACATTTGTGTTTGCACTATTGTCTCCCAGCAGGAATTTCTTAATGTATGCTTGTAGTTCGGGTATCTGACCTGACGGGAATTGACAGTGTTGATGACCTCCGATAGATGAATATCCCATGTGATCTTTTACACCAAGAGCTTCATATATAAGACGTCCAGATGATGCTATATCAAGACAGCTTTGTTTACCTAGCCATTCCATATCTTGATTTTCAAATATCATAAGTCCTCTAGGTGCACACAACGCCACCAACTCATGATGGTCATGCGGAAGTGAGTTTGTTTTTCCGCTGAACTGGTCAAGAGCTTTACCGAACCATGGTTGTTCACCTATAATATGTGACAGAGTTTGTACATTTCTAGATCTCTTCTCATCATCAGCAGTTCTCCATCCTGAAGTTCCACCGTTACCTGATTCCTGAGGTATTGTCAGTGCAATTCTTTCATTGAATGCACCTGCTGCAAAAGCTCCCTTACCGTTACGTGAACCTCCTGTTACACCCAGTTTAGTTGCATCAATTCTAGCTTCAGGAGTAGTTTCAAGTGCATCAATCAAACGGTCTACGCCCCAAGCCCAAGCCATTAACGATCCGGCCGAATGGTTTCTTCCGTATAAATCGTAGAATTTACCCTGTCCTCTTGTATTCATTCCGCTTTCTGCACCTATTGAATCGGCAGGGAAAGTTATCAATGCAACCCCAAGCTTAAGTATTTCAGATGTATTGAGGGTATTCATGTTTATTCCTATTATTGCAGGATACGGTGCTTTCCCAGTACTTGGATACTGTATTGAGCAGGAGAAGTTCACCGATTTCCCACCGTCTGTAACTGTTACAGTTATTTTATTGCTACTGAAAGACCCTTTAACAGAATCCGGCTTATCTGGCATTTCACCGTATTCGTATTTTTGCAACAAGGCACTGAGCTCTGCACGGCGAAGCGCCCATTGATCTTTTTTAGTCATCCTTGTTCCATCAAAGAATTTGAATGGATCGGGAAGTTTTGAAGTTGACTGGAAATTTGATAAAGGTGGTGCTGTTACTTTTATTTGCCCACCAGGCGGTGTAGTTACCGACGGTGGTGTTGTCACTGGAGGTCTTGTAGTTACTGCACTCTGTCCAGGGAATACAGTTATAAGCCCAAGTATATATTTTTTTATAAGAGCATAGTCGGTAGAGTTCGCATCCCCATCACCGTTTGTATCTGCATTTTGCAGAGCTTTTCCTGTAAGTGAGGATGTACCTAAAATATGTCTCTTTAATAATGCATAGTCTGTAGAATCAACATTGTTATCAGCATTTATATCTCCCAAGCTTCCTTGAACCGGAGGATTGGTATTTGGAGGGTTTGTATTTGGCGGTGGGGTATTGGATCCTCCTCCTGTGGAAAACACAAAGTTGTCAAAATTGACAGGTCCTGTAAACTTTAAATAAAGGTCTTTTACACCTGAGAGTCCGCTAACGGTTGTGGACATTTCCTCATATGCATCCCAATCACCTGTTCCACTAACTGACAAAGTTCCTGCAAGCGTACCCGATGCACTTCCTGTTCTTATCTCAATATTTGAAGGCGAGCTGTTTCCGTTTGCAACTGTTGCTTTAAATGAACTGGCTCCGCTACCAAAGTTCACATTTCCGAAAACTACATAGTCGCCACTTTCAATATAACCGATACCGTTTCCTATGTCCTTCATTGTTGATGAGCTGTTTGAATCGTAATTTTCTGCTTCCATCCTTGTAAATGCACTCTTCTGAGAAGGTGGTGTAGTCGGTCCAGGTGGTGTGGTATTTTGCGGAGGATTTGTCGGTCCGCCTGATCCGCCGAGAGTAAGGTTCATCTTGGTCATATCGGCTTTACCACTACTTTGATATCCTTCTACCACCATGGACACTTCATATAGTTTTCCCATTTTCATGCCCTTGGCTTCCCAAGCTTTAAAATGTTCGTGAACACTTATTTTTCCGCTTGTTTTTTTGGAAGTCCTGACACTCCAGTACTGTTGGAAAGTTTTAGTGCCCTGAATGGATGGCTGATTTGTTCTTGTAGTTTCATATATTTCATATGAACCGCCATCAACACTTATGGTGCCCTTTACCGGATGATTTCCCGGTGGCTTCCATGTACCATAGCTTTCAATTATGTAGTATTCTACCAGCGGACTTTCAGTCCATCCGTAGACAGACATGTACGAGTTGCCATTTGGTTGGTAGTTACAAGCATAGTCAATTACAATATTTCCGTAGTCCTGGTATGTTTTTGTCGAACCAAGTTTCTTTCCCGTACGGAATAATATATTGTTGATATTACTCCAAGAGCAACTGAAAGTACCACCGCCATTTAGCGTCATGGTTCCGGTTCCGTTATCCTTCCAGTATTCGTAGTCGTAGCCGTCAAAATTACCGGTTGCATTTGATGTAAGAGTCGGTCCAGCGTATACGTTTATGACAAGTAAACTAAACAAAATGGTAAAACTTAACAAAATAGAAAAAACTACCTTGGCTTTTTGTTTCGCTCTCATCCGACTCCCCCTCTTTTCTTTAATTACTTTCTTCATACTTTTACCACACTCCCTCGAAATTTTGGTCTTTTCATACCTTTATTCATCCTTTTTAAATGCATAACGCTAATTTAACCAACGGTATGTTTTATCATCATTGTTTTGAATATCCTATAAACCATATATATTGTATTGTTGTCTTGTTGTGTTATTGTGTAATATGGAACGAATAATGATAAAAGTCAACCGCTTTAACTTCGCATGCACTTATATAAAATCCCTTAAGGAATGAATAGATATAATGAAATATATTACCCTTACCATCTCTATAATTCGTACAAAAAATTTTTTTATGTCGTTTTTCTAAATCTTTTATATTTTTTAACTCAACTTTCCCACAGTATTNNACACTATAAGTGGAAAAGTTGAGTTTTTAAATTTCAAAAATGAATTAGCTACGATAAATGGCTCACATCAAAAATCCGAGGTAATATTTCAGCTATTCCTTGCAAGCATACTTATTTTATTTGAGACAGTGCTCCATATAAAATCGCATCATCTCCTAAAACACTCTGAGCTATTTCTGTTCCCTTAAGAACATCAGGAAGCGTAAAGCTTTCAATATAGTTTTTTAGCAGAGGCATTATATAATCCCCCATAGATTCAAATACTCCCCCTCCCAAAACTAACATATCTGGATTGAAAATATTTATAAGCGAACCTGATGCTGCTGCAAGATAATATATAACTCTGTTCATAATTTCATGAGCAACAACATCCTTATCATCCAATGCCTTTTTTAACATTTTGCTTTTAACTATTGACCGATCCGGCTCCATCAAGTCCTTTAACAGGGTCTTTCTGCCTCTGTCTATCTGAAGCCATATTTCCTTTGTAATCGCAACTTTGCCTGCGTATGCCTCAAGACACCCTCTCTGTCCGCAATTACAGTAGGGTCCCTCTGTATTTAATACCATGTGCCCAAGTTCGCCCGCAAGATGCCTTGACCCTGAGAAAAGCCTGTTATTTATAATAAGGCCTCCCCCAATTCCCGTACCTGCAAAAATACCTATAACATTTTTCTTATTTATTGCCACACCATACTTCCATTCCCCTATCATCCCTACATTTGCGTCATTGCCAAGATAAAAGGGCACATTGAATTTCTTTTCAATTATGCTTTTTATATCATAATTTCTCCATGGGAGGTTAGGTGCAAATATTATCTCTCCAATATCTTCGTTTATTACTCCCGGTGCACCAGCACCTATAGCCCCCAGCTCATTCTTATCGATTTTAGCTTCATCAATAAGTTCCTGTACTACACTTATAATTTTATCTTCAATTACCTCTATTCCCTTTTCTGCTTTTGTTTTTTTCTTAACTTTTAATACTATATTATCTTTCTCGTCAAAAACAGCCCCTAAAACCTTTGTTCCTCCGATATCAAGACAGATATACTTTTTGCCCATGCTATCAACTCCATTCTCCAACATTATATAAATCTTCAAGATAATCTTATATGTTTTGCAATATCTATTTTATATTGATTTTGGATATTGCAATGTATAGGTTTAAAGTTCTACAATAAAAAAAATTATCCTTCATATTTTTAATCACTGAAAAATTTGATTTTAGTAATGCTATATTTCGGTAAAATTATATTAAGGAAATGAAGCACATTCAAAATCTTTATCCAAATTCTTTATCGCATTTAATTTTATCGCATTCAATATGGAATGGTAAAAATACTAATTTACCCAACTTTCCCACTTATAGTATTTTAAGGCTCTGGTTGCTCAC
>LSQX01068279.1_pt1 | contig 11340 bp, 10 predicted proteins | sample 654561 | NCBI WGS metagenome assembly LSQX01 (sample SAMN04489861, study PRJNA283612) | anaerobic digester metagenome | isolation source: 4 biogas reactors fed with cattle manure at either 37C or 55C with and... | place: Denmark: Kongens Lyngby | collected 2014 | reverse complement strand
TCAACCGGATCCGCCTCTTCTTCCTCAATATCCGCGTCGGCCTGGGCAGGCTTTGGATCGGCCTTTTTACCAAAAAGGACAAGGCCGCCCCGTCACAGCCGGCCGCCCAGGGGAGCGGCGGCAGGAGGATCGATAAATCCGCCTTTCTTTGGGCGGACGACCGGTCCTGGAGCAAACGGCTGCTACCGTCTCTTCTGGCAGGGGCCAGCATTTCCCTGACTATTTTCGTCTTCGGTATCTTTGAGCTCTACGCCGGCAATCTGGAGGATTTTACCTTCCCCATCGCCGGTCTTCTGCCCTTGCTGATCCTGATCGCCCTGGCCGCGGCCCTCCTGATCGCTTGTCTGTCCTCCCTCTTTCGCGGCCGTATCTTTGACCTTGTCCTGTCCCTGCTTCTGGGCCTGTCGCTGGCAGGCTACGTCCAGGCCAATTTTCTGAACACGGGCCTGGGCAGGCTGACCGGGGACGCGGTCAACTGGGATCTTCTGGCCGGGAAAATGGCGGCCAACCTGGCGCTCTGGCTGCTCATGGTCTCCCTGCCCCTCCTGGTCCGCTTCCTGTCCAAAAGATTCTGGAGGCGCTTTGCCATCTTCCTCCCCCTGATTCTGGTAGCCACCCAGCTGATCTCAGGCATCTTTTTGTACGCCAGGGAGGCCGGGCTGAGAAGGGGCTTATCCTCCAGCTACCTGTCCCGGCAGGGAATTTACCAAGTGGCCGATGGCGACAACATTCTCGTCTTTATTCTGGACCGCCTGGACAACCGTTTCCTTGACCTGGTTGAAAGAAACGATCCCGGCTTCTTTGATGGTCTGGACGGTTTCACACGCTTCACCAACAACGTCTCCCGCTACAGCCAGACCTTCCCCTCCGTCACCGAAACCTTGACGGGGGTCGGCTATGACTTCAAGGAGGGTTACAGCGCCTACTTGAAAAGAGCCTGGAAGGAGGGTACTTTTATCCCCGGCCTGAGGGAGGCGGGTTTTGTCAGCAAGCTCTATCTGACCCCCAGCCAGGCCTACGATCAGGCCGGCGACCTGTCGCCGCTGGCGGCCAACCTGGCTGATGGCAGGCTGGACATGGATAAAAGGGCGGCCCTGGAGAGCTTCATCCGTTTGAGCGCTTACCGTTCGGCTCCCCTGGCACTGAAACCTTTCTACTGGACAAGCACCGACGCCTTTGACAAGCTGATCCAGGCCACACCCGACCCGGCCCCCTATTATTTGGATGACCCCCTCTTCTTCAGCGGCCTGGCCGGCCAGGGTCTGCGGGTTACGCCGGATGACAGGGAATTCATCTTCCTGCACCTGAACGGCCCCCACCCCCCCTTCACCATGAATGAAATGGCGCAAGCGGTCGATGACGGTGACTCTTCTTATCTCAAGCAGACCAAGGGCAGTTTTCATATCCTTTTCGAGTACCTGGACCAGCTGAAGAAAACAGGCCAATATGACCGGGCGACCATCATTATCACGGGCGACCACGCCGCCCGGAGCAGTGACCTCTCTCCCCCTGAAAGCGCCCTGGTAACTGGCTTATTCGTCAAGGCGGCCGGCAGATCAGGGACGCCTCTCGACTACAGTGACGCCCCTGTATCCTCCGACAACTTGCGGGCCACAGTCTACCAGGCGGCCGGCCTGGATTACAGCGCTTACGGCCCCACCTATTTTGAGCTGCGCCCCGGCGAACAGCTGCCCCGCTTCATGGAGCACCGCCTCTTTCCCTCCGATGGAAAACCCGGCCGTCTTTTGACCTACCGGATCCTGGGGGATGCCAATGATTTCAATAACTGGGAGCTGGTGTCGGAGGAGATTCTTCCCTGAGCCTGAAGGCCGGCCTCAGTCTTCCGTTTTGCGGAAGCGGTCGAAAAAATCCTGGGACAGCAGGGGGTTGGCCGCGACACCCGATACCATTTCCTTGTAGCGGGTCGTGATGGCCTCCGCCAGGGGAAGTCCCGGGTAAATGGCGTATTCATGGAAAAAGGCGTTCAGATCCGACTTGCTGTCGTAGATCTCCCCCGCGATATCGGAGATAAAATAGCGGCTGTTGGGCAGGGCGATGCCGGAAATCAGGGGCACCCGGCTCCAGATCATCCGCCATGGCCCCAGGGGAATGCCCGGCAGGGGCGTCACCCGCCGGCCCGTGCGCCGCTCACTTTCACGGACGAAGCGGACATCCTCCAGAATCATGCAGAGATCGGACAAGGCCTTGGAGACGGAGGAGCGGGGGTAGGTGTATTGGAGTGTCAGCCAGCCGCACAGATAGAGATAGTGGCAGGCCCGCAGGCGGATCAGATTTTGGACCTGGTCGGTTTCCTCCCGCCGTTTCAAGAGGGACAGCGAGGTGAAAAGGAGGCTGAGATCCCGGTAGCTGAGGCTGTCGGCGAATGTCTTCAAGTGCTCCATGGTCCGGATTTCTTTCAGTTGAGCCAGCAGCCAGGACGAATCGGAGGGAAGCTGACTCTCGATCAGTTCGACAGGGAGCGGATGCAACTCACGGCAGCCGTCGATGGCCTCCCGGAAAGACTTGTATTTTAATGTTTCCCTGCGCTTGCGTATGGCCTGGGGGTCGACCTGCCTTGACCGGGCAGACCGCAAAAGCGCGCCCGCGACAGGCGGCGGAAGCCGCCGGGGAATCAGCTGTTCTTCCCTTCCGGCCCCGCGCCGGAGCGACGCCACCTCTTCACTCTTTTCGGCCTTTTCCTGGGTCTCGGGCTTGATTTCCGGCAAACGGACCCTGGCAGGCCGGATATCGTGCCCCCCGGCCCGTTCCGGCTTGCGCATCCTGCCGCCGCTTTTTGTTGATCTGTCTTCAGCCTTGTCAGTCAAGGGATTGCCCTATTGCCCTGAGCTGCCGCGGATGGCCGCGGGCAGCGCGTCGATGGCGTCACGGATTTCAGCTGTCGTGAAGGTGAGCCGCTCCACAATTTCAGCCAGGCTGACATCAAACTCTTCCAGGGTTTTGGTCACAAAGCTGCCTGACTCCCTGGTGAAGTTGATGGTATTGTCGGTGATCTGGCGGCCCAGATCCTCCAGGGTCGCCAGCTGTTCGTCCAGCCGCTCCAGGAGTATGGCCGCGTTTTTATTCTGTGAAGCCGACATCCGGACCGAGGCCTCGATGGCCTTCGCGCTTTCGACGATACCTTCGCCAAGCCTGTCGGAGTAAGACCGCATCAGATCAGTCAGGCGGTCAATGTGTGAGGCCAGATTGCTTTCCTCGCCGCTGTAAAGGGCGGTCATCTTCTCCGTGCTCGCTCCCAGGATCTCAAGATTATCGCTGATGGCGGCCATTTCATCGGCGATGTCATTCTTGGCCAGGGCCATAAGGCGGAGCGTTTCCTGGACATCGCGGGCCACTTCCTGGCTCTCCTCCCGCGTGCGCTCCATGGTCGCGATCGACTCCTCCATCATGGTGGCGCTGCTTTCCGCGACCTGGTAAAGGGTCTGGAGCTTGTCAGGCAAGGACGACAAATGGGTCGATAAAGACTGGGCCACGGCAGCGGAGAAGGAGTCAGCCAGCTCCGCCATCCCTTTCTCCTGCTTTTCGGCCAGGGATTTGGCAAGGCCGGTCAGGGCAAAATTGGCCTCATTGAGCGGCGGCGCGACTTCCTGGCTCATGATTTCGCGGACACTTACCTTGATGCCCTCCGCGAACTCACCCTTGGCAAGCTCGCCTGCCAGTTCAGAAAAGGCGTTCACTTCGCCGCGCATCTTCTCGCCGTAGCCGATCATCTCGCTGACCAGCAGGGCAACGCCTGAGCGATCTGTATAGACCGGGACAAAGCCGGACAGGGCGGTAATGACCCGGTCCCTTTCCCTGTCGAGCGAGCGCGCGGCGCGGCTGGCATACCAGAGGATGAAGAAGGAGAAAACAAGGGAAAGAAGGAAAGCAGCCAGCGCCAGGGGGATCGCCGGGGCGGTCATGTCCGTCATCAGGGAAATAAGCAGGGCTGCCACCAGCCAAAGCGTGCCGGCCGCAAAGCAAATCAAAGAATAAAGCCTGCCTGTCTCAAGAAGGGGCCCTGCCTGAAACAAGCCGCGTGACTTCATGACTGATTCAGGATCGGGCAGCTGCCTGCCCTCGAAATTCGCCCTGCTGATCCTGGCCAAATGCTCCCCCAACAAAGAGAGCTCTTCCCGTTCCGATACAGCGAATACCTCCGCTGTGGCGTCAGCGGCAAGCCTTCTTCCGGCATCCGCTCCGGTCAATACCATAACAGCCTCATCCGCCAGTGCCGAACCGTCGCGGGCCAGGCGGCGGTTTTTCAAAATACCTGCCGCAAGAAGCGCAATAAGGCCGGCGGCCACGATACCCGTGACTGCCACCATCAGGGTGAAAATGCTTGTGCTATCCATAAATACCTCGTTTTTTACTTATCCCCGCGTGTCATGGCGAGTTCGATTAACTTTTCCAGCAGCTCCCCGTCCTTGTAACCGGCTGCCCGGAACAAGCGGGGGTACATGCTGATGCTGACGAATCCAGGAATAGTATTGATTTCATTCAGGTAAAGGCGCTGATCACGGTCAAGAAAAAAGTCGATCCTGGCCATGCCGTAGCAGTCGATCGCCTGCCAGGCCTCCCTGGCGATTTTTCGGACTTGGGCGGTGACCTGCGGATCTATGGGCGCGGGAATGACCAGCTGGGTGGTTGAATCCGCCTTATACTTGGAATCGTAATCATAAAATTCACGGTCGGGGATCACTTCTCCGACAGGGGAAAGCTCGGGCGGCCCGTAACCGCCGATGGCGGCGATCTCCAGTTCACGCCCCTCGACCCCCTGCTCGATCAGGACCTTGCGGTCATAGGTCAGGGCATGGTCGAGCGCGGCCGGCAGGTCCTCCCTCGATGAGACCCGGGTAATCCCCAGGGAAGAACCTCCCCTGGCCGGTTTGACAAAGAGGGGAAAATCCAGGCCCTCGATCAGTTGGCCGATGGACCGGTCATCCCGGCCTTGCCAGCCGGCGCGGTCCAGTGAGCGCCAGGGTGTGTGCGGCAGCTTTCTTTTTTCAAAAAGAGTATTGGCGAAGCATTTGTCCATGGCCAGCGCGCTTGCGGCCATGCCGCAGCCCACAAAGGGAATGTCCGCCATCTCCAGCATACCCTGGATGGTGCCGTCTTCCCCGTTGGGCCCGTGTAAAACAGGGAAGACACAGTCGGCTGGATAGCTGACCGTCCTCCCCTCCTGGTTGGCAAAAAGAAAATGTTTGCCCCTGTCCGGGACCAGGATCGCCGGAACGACAGGCCCCTGGTCAAGCCAGGCACCCTGGCGCATGGCCTCTGTCGGGCCGGAATAGGCATACCATCTCCCCTCCCTTGTGATCCCGACAGGCAGCAGGCGATAGCCGTCACACCGGCTTAAGGTATCGATGATATAGGCCGCCGATGAGCACGATACATCGTGCTCCCCCGACCTTCCGCCGAAAAGGACGACCAGATTGATTTCAGATTCCATCGGGATCTCCGAGACTCTTCTTGTTGCGCGTAATATTGACCAGGATATCCGTCAGATGGTTTTCAAGATTGGTCATCATCTCATGGGCGTAACGGATGGCCGCCGCCCGGATATCCGCCCCCTGGCGGGTGGCCTCCTCGATCAGGGCGGAGGCGTTGTTCATGGCCTGCTGGGTTACCTCATGCTCATCGATCATCCGCGCCATCTGGGCTTCAGCGTCCCGCATGATGGTATCGGCTTCCCGCCTGGCCTGGTTGATCAGCTGCCGGTTTTGCTGCAGGACCCACTTGGCCCTGTCCAGCTCTTCCGGCAAGCCTTCCCTGATCATGCGGACCAGGAAGAGCATTTCCTCACGTTCGACCATGCATTTATCGGAAAAGGGCAGGCTTTTGGCTTCCATCAAGTCGGTCTCAAGCCGTTCCAGCAGGGTAGCGGTACTCCTGTCATCACGGTGACGCGCGGGACGGCGGGCTTCCTCCCGCTCCCTGTCAGATGTCCGTCTGTTTTGGAAATCATTCATACCCTTACCTCCAGACTGTCACGAAGCCGCCGGCTTTCGGTCCCTTATCCCCTCGCCCTTTTCCCGTAGTGTTCGACAAGATCGGATTCAATCACAGAGGGGACCATGCCGGCGATATCCGCGCCCAGCCGCAAGAGCTCCCGGACAGCTGATGATGAAAGATGACGCTTGTCCGGCAGGGCAGGCAAAAAGACCGTTTCGATCCCTCTTCCGATTCTGCGGTTGATCTCGGCCATGGCCTGCTCTTCCTCGAATTGTGTCGCGTTTCTCAGCCCCCGAACGATGGCCGTCACCCCCTTCTGGAGGCAGAAATCGACCAGGAGGCCGTCGAAGGAAAGAACCTGGACCGACGGGTAGGAAAGAAGGGCCTTGCGGATCCAGGCCAGGCGGCTGGCGCGGTCTGCCGCCGGCTTTTTATTGGCGTTGTCGAAGACAGCGACATAGAGTTGGTCACACAGGGGGAGGGCCCGCTCCACCACGTCCAGATGGCCGCTTGTAAAGGGGTCAAAGCTTCCCGGAAAAACCATTCGCTTAATGTCTTTCAATTCACCTGAGCTCATCTCAGAACCATCCTGTTGGTGGAATTGGCAAAGCCCTGTCAATCGGGCTTAAACTGGTAAAAGGATAGCATGCCCGCGCCGTACTGACAACTGCGCGACCATGACAGAAGGGGGTCAAAGAGGTTTTGGGGAAGTAACACGCCATCCGTTTCAATGACCAGTATTCCGCTTGATTCCAGCAGGGCAACGAGCGGTTCCGCCATCTGCCGCAAGAGGTCCGCGGCATGGCGCCAGGGCGGGTCCAGGTAGATGATATCGAAGCGGTCTGCCAGACGGGCAAGCCGCCGGAGCCGGGAACGGTAATCGCCCGGGAGGACTACGGCCCCCTCCTCCAGCTTGGTCCGCCTGATGTTTTCAGCGATGGCCGCCAGCGCCTTGCGATCGCTTTCGATCATGACGGCTTGCAGGGCGCCGCGGGACAGCGCCTCAAGGGCGATCTGCCCTGATCCGGCGAAAACATCCAGGACCCGGGCCCCTTCCACCCGGCCGGCCAGGATGGAAAAGAGGGCCTCCTTGGTCCGGCCCGGGGTTGGCCGGCATGCCGCGACGTCAGGCATGACAAGCTTCACTCCCCTGGCCTTTCCGGTAATTATCCTGGGCATCCCATCACCTCCTACAATCCCGGCCGTGCCAGCCCTTCCCCGTAACGGGCCCGGAAAGCCGCGAGGATCCCGGCGTTTTCCGCTTTTTCAAGCAGGGGGTCATCAAGGAACAGGCGGTCACAGGCCGCGGCCGCCTCATGCAGGAGCTCGCTGTCTTCATAAAGGTTGGCCGCCTTGAAGTCGGGCAGGCCGTGCTGCGCCACCCCGAAAAGATCACCGGGGCCGCGCAGGAGCAAGTCCTGGTCCGCGATGGCAAAGCCGCTGTGATTGCGGCAGAGGACCTGGAGCCGCTTGCGGATCAGGGGGTCCTCGCTGTCACTGACCAGAACGCAGTAGGATTGACGGTCAGAGCGCCCGACACGGCCCCGCAGCTGGTGGAGCTGGGACAGGCCGAAGCGCTCGGCATTTTCCACGACCAGGAGGGTGGCGTCCGGCTGGTCTATTCCGACCTCGATGACTGTGGTCGAGACCAGAAGATCGATCTCACCCCGCCCGAAAGCTTCCATGACCGAAAGTTTCTCCGCAGCCTTCAGCCTTCCGTGCATCAGGGCCACCCGCCTGCCGGGAAAGACCTCTTCTGAAAGCCTTTGGTAGACGGCTTCCGCGGAAAGGGCCGTCATGGATTCGGAATCCTCGATCAGGGGGCAGACCACGTAGACTTTATGGCCCAGCTCGAACTGCTTTTCCATCATGCCGTCAATGCGGTGGCGGTCCTTTTCAGTCGCCGTATAGGTTTTGACAGGCAGCCTGCCGGCCGGCATATCCCTTATTTCCGAGATATCCAGGTCACCATAGAGGATCATGGCCAGGGTCCTGGGTATGGGAGTCGCCGACATGACCAGGACGTGAGGGATCAGGTCGCCCCTGCCCGACAGCGATACCCGCTGCCTGACACCGAAGCGGTGCTGTTCATCGGTCACGCAGCAGCCGAGATTGGAGAATACCAGATCAGCCTCCAGAACGGCATGAGTCCCTATCAGGATATCGATAACCCCGTCCCTGAGCCCGGTGAGCAGCGACCGCCTTTTGGCCGCCGTCGCCGCCCCGGTCAGAAGCGCGATTTCCAGCCCGCTTCCCGCCAGCAGCCTTGATACCGTTTCCGCGTGCTGGCCGGCCAGGATAGTGGTGGGCGCCATCATGACCGACTGGTAGCCCTCCCTGCAGGCGGCGGCCATGGCCAGGGCGGCAACCACCGTCTTGCCCGAACCGACGTCTCCCTGGATCAGGCGATTGGCGGGCACATTCTTGCCAAAGTCCCCCATGACGGTTTGGAGGGCGGTCCTCTGGGATGCCGTGAGTTGAAAGGGAAGTTTCGCGATCAGGCCCGCCAGCCAGTCTTCCGTTTCCTGGCCGGCCTCCATGACAGGGCCCCTTTGCCGGTGCCTGCCTGACTTCAGGGCGCGCAGGCCTGCCATGACCAGGAAAAGTTCCTCGAAGGCCAGCCGCCTTCGCGCCAGCTCGACATCCCGCAGGCTTGATGGAAAATGAATGCGGCGGATGGCAAAATCCGCCGTTGCCAGCCTGGCTCCCGTGCGCAGGTCCTGGGGCAGTGTTTCCTCCGCCAGGAAATCATCCTTGTCGAGCACGGCCTGGACGGCCTGGCGGATATTTCCCTGGTAGAGGCCTGCGGTCAGCGGATAGACGGGCAGAAAGCCAGCCGGGCCGTCCGCGTCCAAAGGCCGGCAGTCAGGGTTGATCACCTTGCGGCCCCTCCCCCTCCCCTCGATCCTGCCCCGGAAAAGATAGCTCTTGCCGCGCCGGATCCTGTCTGCCAGCCAGGGCTGGTTGAACCAGACAGCCTGGATGGAGCCGCTTTGGTCTGCAAGGCGGGCGCGCGTGTAGGTCAGCTTGCCCCGCCGGGCCATGGAGGGCATGTTGTCAACAGCAGCCTCGAAGGTGGCCACGGACCCATCCTGCAGATCGCCCACCGGTGTCCGCGCCTGCCAATCCTCATAGGATCGGGGAAGAAGCCAGAGCAGGTCATGGAGGGTTCTTACACCCAGCTTGGCGAACATCTTCTGTCTTTTTTCCGAGATGCCGGGCAGGACCGCAATCGTGTTCTCAAGCCATGCTGCCCCCGCCCTGTCAGACACAGCCGCCCTCCGCCGCCCGCCTGGCGTCGAGCGCCATGCCATAACGGCACTGAAGGCGGACAGGGCATTCATAACAAAGGCGGCACCGCGCCCGGCATAAGGCCCGGCCGTGGGCCACCATCAAATGCCCCCAGCGTGTCCACGCCTCCCGCGGGACATATTCCTCCAGATCCCGCTCGATCCGGTCAGGCTTGTCGCTGTCGGTAAAGCCCAGCAAACGGCTGATCCGCGCGCAGTGGGTGTCGACCACAATGGCCTGGGCGCCGAAGGCGTCGCCCATGATCAGGTTGGCAATTTTGCGCCCCACCCCGGGCAGGGCCATCAATTCTTCCCTGGTCGAGGGAACAGAACCTCCGTGCCGCTCTGCCACGATTTGACCGGTCCCCCGGAGGGCCCTGGCTTTGGCGCGATAAAGACCACAGCTGCGAATCAGCTGCTCCAGCTCTTCCTGGTCAGCCCCTGCCATGGCCTGGGGGCCGGGAAAACGGGCAAAAAGATCAGGTGTAATCCGGTTCACCCGCTCATCGGTGCACTGGGAAGCCAGGATGGCGCCAACCAGAAGCTCCCAGGGCGCCTGGTGGGTCAAGGTGACCGTGGCACCGGGATAGTGCCGGGTCAAAGCGTCGGCAACCTGGCGGGCGCGGGCGCGAAGCGGGCGGGTCACGGCGTCTCCTCGAGCAGGTAGCAGGTCCGGACCAGGGTCTTGTCATCGCCTGGCCGGTAAATGGTCATCTCGACAAGGGTTCCGACAGCCTGGCCGTCCAGGAAGGTCATCAGGTCACGGACTTCTTCCATGGCCTGACCATTGATGCTGAGCAAAATATCACCGGCATTCAGGCCCGCAGTGTAGGCCGCGCTCTCAGCTTTGACCAGGTTGATGTAAAGGCCGGCGGGGTAACCGAACATCTGGCGCAGGCTGGCGGCGTCCCCGTCGCTCAGCACGGTGATGCCCAGAGCCGCCTTGGCCTCAGGCGGCTGATCGGCCTGGTCCAGGATCCGGCCGACCACATCCGCTACGATCGGTGAGGGCACCGCGTAGCCCAGATTCTGGACATAAATGCGCTTGAGGTAGCCGCTGGCAATGGCGATCACTTCACCCTGGTCGTTGATCAGCGGGCTGCCCGCGTATACGGTCTGGGTCGGGATACTGGTTTCGATCAGGCCGACAGGGGAACCGTCCTCCTCGAAGGAAGCGCGGTAAAGCGAGATAATATGGCCGCTGGAAAGGCCGCCCTCCTCGATCAGGACAGGCGGATAACCAATACTGTAAACCCGGATCCCGATAGCCAGCTGCGGTTCCCGGGCCAGGGCCTGTGCAGTGAAGACCGCCTCACCCGGCTCCTTTATTCTCAGGACAGCCAAATCGACCGTGGACTGGTAGCCCGCCAGCGACGCGTCGAAGGACTGGTCGAAGCCGCGGACATAAATGCGGATGGAAGCGCCGTCCAGCAGGTTGCCGCGAAAATCAAGGGCCCGCTCCAGCAGGCTGTAGCTGGTGACAACGATGCCGGATTCATCGATAATCAGGCCCGAGAAAAACTCTTCCCTCCTGGAATAAAGTGATGAGGCCGGGATGGAGACATGAACCGAAACCACCGAAGGCGCGACCGAGGCAAAGAGATCCGGCAAGGGAGGATCCGGCTCGAAAGGATCGGGATCTTCATCCCCGCCCGTTTCCTGCGGGGCGCTTGTCGGTTCGGTGGTGGTGCTAGTACTGGTCGTGCGTGTCGTCGTGGCCCGTGAAGTAGTGGTCGGCGGTGAGGTCGTTTCAGTCACCGGATCAGTGACAAGCGGCTTTTGCCCCGGGCAGGACAGCGGGATTAAGAGGGCCGCGAGCAGAAAGACGGCGATGAGGATGATGAGCCCGGTTCGATCCTTTTTCACAATTACCCCCCTAAGCCTTTGCCTGCAAGCAGTTTATCGGGCACATATAACCTTTTTATGAACACAGGGCCGCACCTCAGGGCCTGGCCACCGTGAAGCTGATGCGGGCCCCGCCAAGATCCGGCGACCTGTCGGCCTCGATCTGCTGGCTGTGGCGCTGAATGAGGGCTCTCGCGATGTAGAGGCCCAGGCCGGATCCCTGGCCGTGACGCGACTTGTCCACCTTGTAGAA